>Ga0268264_10000645_pt1 | contig 41090 bp, 35 predicted proteins | sample KBSSwiS32_FD_190357 | JGI IMG/M metagenome (GOLD analysis project Ga0268264, IMG submission 190357) | Switchgrass rhizosphere microbial communities from Kellogg Biological Station, Michigan, USA - KBS Switchgrass S3-2 (SPAdes) (version 2) | ecosystem: Host-associated > Plants > Roots >... | reverse complement strand
TGCTCGACGGTCCATTTGAGCGCGCGGATCGCCTTGCCCGGCTCGGTCACGACCGGCGACAGCAGGTGCGGGATGTCGTCGTACATGCTCAGCTCGAGCATCTTCGGATCGATCATGATCAGCTTCACCTGGTCGGGGCCGTAGCGATACAGCAGCGACAGGATCATGCAGTTGAGGCCGACCGACTTGCCCGATCCGGTGGTGCCTGCGACGAGCAAGTGCGGCATCGGCGCGAGGTCGGCGATGACCGGATCGCCGGCGATATTCTTGCCGAGGATCAGCGGCAGCGCATGATTCTGGTCCTCGAAGGCCTGGCTCCCGATCAGCTCGCTGAGGCTCACTGCCTCACGCTTGGAATTGGGCAACTCGATCCCGATGACGCTGCGCCCGGGAATAGTCGCGACGCGGGCCGACAGAGCCGACATGTTGCGCGCGATATCGTCGGCGAGCTGGATCACCCGGCTCGCCTTGATTCCGCTCGCCGGCTCAAGCTCGTACATGGTGACGACCGGTCCGGGCCGCACCTCGACGATGTCGCCGCGAACGTGAAAATCCTCGAGCACGCTTTCGAGCAGGCGCGCATTGCGCTCAAGCCCGGCGCGGTCGATCTGCTGGCGGCCGCGCTCGGGCGCGGTGGAGAGCAGGTCGAGGGTCGGCAGCGCGTAATTGTCGCCCAGTGCCAGGCTGCTTTGCGCGGGCGACTTTCGGCCGACACTGCGCGCTGCCGGAGCGACCGCTTTCGGCGGGGAAGCGACGGCGACCGTGGGCCGGGACCTGGGCGGCGATGCCGGACTCGGCCGGTCGTCGCTGATCTGGGTCGCGCGCGGCGCGGCGCGGCGCTCGCGCGGCTCGCGCCGGAACCAGCCGGCCATCGCGCCACGCTCTTCGGCCGACAGACCGAGCGCGAAATAGCCAAGGATGAGCCCCGCTAGCGCGAACAGCAGGAGCGTCGCGAACCGCACCGGTCCGGCGATCGAGGGATTGTGGATCAGGCCGATCGCGGCGTCGACAGCGTGGGCGGCACCAAGGCCAATGGCTCCGCCCCAGCCGGCGGGGAGGCCGGAGACTGCCGAGCCGCTGGTGAGGCTAAGCGCGATTCCGATCAGGATCGCGCCAATTGCCGCAACCAGCAGCCCACGTCCGACCCGCCCGACTGGCTCCAGCCGGATCATCCTCAGCCCGGCCAGCGCGATCACCGGCAGGAACAGGACGCAACCGATCCCGAAGACGAGGAGCAACAGGTCACTGCCATAGGCGCCGGCGATGCCGAGCCAGTTGGCCGGCGGGCCGCCCGCGGCTGTGCTGAGCGAGGGATCGTTGGGGCTATGGGTCGCAAGCGCGACGGCGCCGCCCAGTCCCAGGGCCACCAGGACAGCGCCCCAGGTCCGGACAGCGAAGCGCCTGAGCGAGGCGCGCAGCGCCTCGCGCCAGTCCGGCGCCAGGTCGCGCTTTGGCGCGCGCGCGGCAACGGTTGCCATTCCCAACCCCCAAATGATTGCAACGGTTAGAATCCCTCACGCGGAGTCCGCGGTCAAGCGAAGTCGTGGCGTCGTTGCGATGAACGGGTTACGGCGGCGCCATGGACCGCGCGGACGTGATCATCTTTGGCGGCGGGCTGGTCGGCCTCGCGCTCGCCGCAGCACTCGACAGCAGCGGCTTGTCGGCGATTGTCGTCGATCCGGCCGACCCCGATTTACGCAAGGATGCGGCCTTCGACGGCCGCACCAGCGCCGTCTCGTCGAGTTCGATGCGGATGCTGCAGACGATCGGCGTCGCTGACCATTTTGCCGCACCCGGATGCCCGATCCGGCGGATCGCGGTGGCCGACGGGCTCGAGCCAGGCGGACTTCACTTCGACGCCGAGGACGACGAGCCGCTCGGCTGGATGCACGAGAATCGCAACCTTCTCGCCGCGCTGCGCGCGCAGGCGGAGGCGGGCCCGAACAGCTGGCTACTGTGGAAGTCGCGGACCAGCAGCGTCGAGCGCCGCGACCATGGAGTCGTCGTCGCCCTCGAAGATGGGCGGAAGCTCAACGCGCCGCTGCTGATCGCCGCCGACGGTCGCAATTCGCGCACCCGCGAAGCCGCCGGGATCAACATTGCCCAGTGGAAATACGACCATCGAGCGATCGTCTCGGTCCTCCGCCACGAGCGGCCGCACGATCACGTTGCCTACGAGATCTTCTACCCCGGCGGCCCGTTCGCCCTGCTGCCGATGACCGACGACGGGAAAACGCACCGCTCGGCGATCGTCTGGTCGGTGCCGGAAGCCGACGCGGACGGCTGGCTGTCGCTCACCGACGCGGACTTCGCTGCCGAAGCCCAGGCCGCCATGGGTGGTTTCCTTGGCAAGGTGGCCTTGCTTGCGCCGCGATCCTCCTATCCGCTCGGCTTTCACCATGCGGCGCAAATTACCGCGCAGCGGCTGGCGCTGGTTGGTGATGCCGCACATGCGATCCACCCGATCGCCGGGCAGGGATTGAACCTCGGCTTCCGCGATGTCGCTGCGCTCGCCGAAGTGCTGGTCGACGGCGCGCGGCTGGGGCTCGACCTCGGCGACAAGCAATTGCTCGACCGTTATCAGCGCTGGCGCTCGCTCGATGCGCTGTCGGTCGCCTTTGCGACGGACAGCCTGACCCGTGTCTACGGCGTTCCGGGGCGTGCCGCGTCGGCCGTCCGTCGGTTCGGAATGGGCCTGGTCGGGCGGATTACACCAGTCCGGAACAAGCTGATGAACGAAGCGCGCGGCACCAGCGGTGACCTGCCGCTGCTGCTCCGCGGCTTGCCGATCTAGGTACCGGCCAGGTCGAGCTACTGGATCGTCGGCTCGATCTCGACGCCGCCGCCGACCGCGGCGCGGTGGAATTGCATCAGCTGGACCAGCAGGTCGGCGCGGCCGTCCAGTGCTTCCTGCTCGAGCAGCGCCTGCTTGGCGCCGGTGTCGAACGGCGCAACCTGGGCGATCGCATTGACCAGCATCTCATCGTCGAGCCGGGCGACCGCGTCCCAGTCGACCGCGAGGCCGAGCACATCGCCCAATCGCCGCGCTTCGCGCTCGACCTCGGCGCGCTGGGCGATGCTCAGCGGATCGGGATCGCTGTCGTTGAACGCCGCGACGTCGATCGTCGCGCAGCGGTAACTGCCGTCATGCGCGGCCTCGTCGATCACCCGGAAGCGGTTGGTTCCCAGCAGGACGATGTTGAACCGGCCATCGTCCAGTTCCTCGATCCCGGCGATCTCGCCAAGGCAGCCGACGCCGTACAGCGCCGCGCGGTTGTCGTCGTCGATCCGCAGCGGCTGGATCATGCCAATTTGCCCGGCGCCGTCGATCGCGTCGCGCACCATCTCGCGGTAGCGCGGTTCGAAGATATGCAGCGGCAGCTGCGAACGCGGAAACAGGATCGCCCCGGCGAGCGGGAAGATGGGGACGGTCAGCGTCCGGCTCACGTGAAGAGCAAGGCCGAGAGGCGGCGGCGCTGCGCGCCCGACCACGGATCTTCCAGGCCCTGCGCCTCGAGCAGCTGGAGGAAGCGCTTGCGCGCCGCGCCATCGTTCCAATCGCGGTCGCGCTTGACGATCTCTAGCAAGGCATCGGCCGAAGCGTCGCGGTTGCCGGCGGCCATTTGCGCGCCCGCCAGGTCGAAGCGCGCCTCATGGTCATCGGGATCGGTGGCGAGGCGCGCGTCGAGCGCCGTCGTGTCGACCTGCGGTGCGGAGGCTAATTCAAGAGCAGCGCGGGCCCGCGCGATCTCGGGCTTGGCGGCGAGTTCGGCCGGCTGCTCGTCGAGGAGCGCGCGGGCCTGGTCCAGTTCGCCCGCGGCGATGAGGGCGCGGCCGAGGCCGCCGACGACCTCGGCATGGTCGGGCGACATGTCGCGGACCTGCTCGAAGATATTGACCGCGCGGGGGACATCGCCGTCGCTCAGCACCTGCTCGGCCATGGCGATCAGCGGCTCGATCTCGGCCTCGATGGCCGCGCCTTCGCCGTCGATCTTCAATTGCGCCAGCAACTGGTCGAGAACTTTCGTCAGCTGCCCTTCGCTGCGGTAATTGGTCAGGTCGGCGACCGGCTGCCCGCGGTAAATGGCGTAGACGGTCGGGATCGACTGGATGCGGAATTGCGCCGCGATCATCTTGTCCTGGTCGACGTCGATCTTGGCCAGCACGACGCCCTTGTCGGCATAATCGGCGGCGATCTTCTCGAGCACCGGCGAGAGCTGCTTGCACGGCCCGCACCACTCGGCCCAGAAATCTAGGATGATCAGCGCGGTCATCGACGGCTGGACGACCTGCTCCTCGAAGCGCTGGATTGCTTCGCGTTCGGCTTCGGTTAGGCCCAGAGTCGCCATCGGCGTTATATATCCCTTCAGTGCTCGGAACCGCGCCCATATGGGCGGCTCGTGCGCCTGTCACAAGCGCTTGCGCCAAGCCTTGCGGTGCCGCCCTGCGCCATGCTAGGCGCGCGCCTCACCTCCGCCGGCCGGTCGAGATTCGACCCCGGCGACAGCGCCAGAGCGGGCGTAGCTCAGGGGTAGAGCACAACCTTGCCAAGGTTGGGGTCGAGGGTTCGAATCCCTTCGCCCGCTCCAGCTGCCGATCGGTATCGATCAGCCGCCGTTGACCGCCGCCGTGCCGCGGATCGTGGCTTTCAATTGCTTCAGGTAGACCCGACCGACCGGGAGCCTTTTGCCGGTGCGCAGCAGCACCTCATTGCCGCCGAACCGCGGTGTCCGAAGCTCGGTGATCGCATTTTTGCGCACCAGCCAGCGGCGGTGGACACGCACGAAATAGCCCGGCTCGACCCGCCCTTCGAACTGGCGGATCGAGCCGCGCATCAGATGCGAGCCGCCGTGCGTGTGGATCGCGACATAATCGTCCTCACTGCTGACGCAGTCGATCGAATCCAGCGGGACACGGACCAGGCCGGCCGAGCCGCGCAGCCAGAATTCGGTCTCGAACGGCTTGGCCCGCTGGCCGCCGGCGAGCGAGCGGAGGTTGCGGACGATCTCCTGCATCTCGCTCAGCCGCTGCTCGGCATCGACCGCGCGCAACTCCTGCCGTGCCTTGCGCAAGGCCCGCGCGAGGCGCTCCCGCTCGACCGGTTTCAGCAGATAGTCGACGACCGCGCTTTCGAACGCGCGGACGGCATAATGATCGAAGGCGGTGATGAAGATGATGAGCGGCGGATTGCGCCGTTCGGCGAGCGCTTCGACCACGTCGAACCCGTCGCCATCGCGCATCTTGATGTCGAGCAGGAGGATGTCGGGCGACAGGCCCGCGATCTGCGAGAGCGCCTCGGCGCAGCTGCTCGCTTCGCCGACATGCTCGACGTAGGGGACGGCCTGGAGCAGCAGCTTCAGGCGCTTGAGCGCCAGCACCTCATCGTCGACGGTCAGGATGCGAAGCACGCTCATGCCAACTCCAACGGAAATTCGATCCGCACGTGGAAGCTACCGTCGTCGAGGCGATTGGCCGACAGCGCGGCGGCTTCGCCGTAAATCAGGCCCAGCCGCTGGCGGACGTTGGCCAGCCCGATCCCTCCGCCGGACGTTGTCGGCCCATGCCCTTTGCCGCTGTCGATCACTTCAAGGATGAGGCGACTTTCGGCGGTCCACGCCTTCAGTTCGATGCTCGCCGGCGGCGGTGCGCCGGCCACGCCATATTTCACCGCATTCTCGACGATCGGCTGGAGGATCAGGGCCGGCACAAGCGCCACGTCGAGGGCTTCCGGGATGGTCACCGTGACCACCAGGTCCTGGTACCGGAGCTGCTCGATTTCGAGGTAGGTGCGTTGCAGTTCAATCTCCGACGACAAAGCGATCTTGTCGGTCGGATCGGCGGCGAGGCCGAGCCGGAGGAACCGCGCGAGTTTGGCGATCATCTGGTCGGCGTGGCTGACGCTGCCCTCGAGCATCAGTGCCGATACCGAATTCAGGCTGTTGAACAGGAAGTGCGGATTGATCTGGCTGTGCAGCGCGCGGAGTTGAGCGACATGCGCGCGCTCGCGGATTTCGGCCGCCCGCTGCTGCTCCTCGCGCACGTCGAAGCTGTAAGAGACAGCGAGATACATGCCGGCCCAGGCGAGGAAGTACCAGGTCCAGAAGGCAATCGTCCGCACCGCGCCGGCCCAAGTGAATCCGCTAAGGTTCAGGGTCGGGTCGACTGCCGCCTCGATAAAGAACACGGCCCAGGCGAACGTCTCGGCCGCAAACGGCGTGACGATCGCCAAGGCGATCATCCGCCGCCGGGTGGTCGACAGGTGCGGGCTGCGCAGCATGAGATGAAACAGGAAGGACACGCCGACGCCGAGGAGCACCTCCCCGAAGCGAACCAGGACAAGGCCGCGCAAATGCTCGTTGCCCGCCAGTGCCGTGGCCAGCGTCAGAAGCAGATAGTTCGACACCCAGAAGATCAGGGTAAGCCAGACCACGGCGCGCACACGCTGGTCGCGTAGCTCGGCCAGGTCAGGGCTCGATTCAAAGGCCTCGACGTGCGGCGGGTCGAGCGGAAGTGTGGCCATCGCGACACAATGACCCCTCCTGGCCCGCTTTGTCGACTGCCGTTCGCCCGCAGAAGCGCAACGTTCATCCGCTGGCGGTGCGATTCGCCCACAGCAAAACAGGATTCGTCGGCAACCGCCTTCATCACATGAGGGCCACTGCCGGAAAACGGCCCTGATTGGAGGGGCCCGAATGCACGACCTTGCGCGCCATCGGCTGAAGCCGTGCTGCCATCCCCTCCGCGAGTCCTGCTCTTCGGTCCGGAAAGGTTGATTGTCATGATGCAATTTCGCTCGCGCCTGCTCGCGTCCACCCTGCTCGCGGGGACGAGCCTGCTTGCTGCGCCGGCCGTCGCCCAGGATATGGCGACCCCGCCGCCGGCCCCCGACGCGGCAACCCCGACCGACCCAGCGCCGGCCGACGCCGCTCCTGCCGCCGCTCCTGCACCCGCCGCAGCTGCACCTGCGAGCGGTGGGGATATCGTGATCACCGGGTCGCGCATCCCGCAACCCAACCTGACGTCGGCCAGTCCGGTCACCGTCTTGTCGAGCCAGGACATCAAGCTCCAGGGCACGTCGCGGACCGAGGACATCATTAATTCGCTGCCGCAGTCGTTCGCGTCGCAGGGCTCCTCACTTTCCAACGGCGCTACCGGCACGGCGACCGTCAACCTCCGCGGCCTTGGGCCGACACGCACGATGGTGCTGGTCAACGGCCGTCGCCTGATGCCCGGCGACCCCGTGTTCCCGGTCGCCGACATCAATTTCATTCCGGCGGCGATGATCAAGCGGGTCGACGTGCTCACCGGCGGCGCATCGTCGGTGTACGGCGCCGACGCGGTCGCGGGTGTCGTCAACTTCATCATGGACACGAGTTTCCGCGGGCTTCGTCTCGACGCCGAAGCTTCGACGTTCATGCATAACAATCGCGCTGGGGCGGCCATCCAGCAGGCCAACGAAGACGCCGGTTACCGTCCGCCGCACGGCATGAGCGTTAATGGCGGCGCCCAGGATATCGCCGCTGCGTTTGGTGCCGGGTTCGACGATAACCGCGGCAGCATCATGGCCTATGCGACCTATCGCAAGCAGGACCAGATCCTCGAGGCAAGTCGCGACTATTCATTCTGCGCCCTGGGCACCAATGCCGATCCGGCCGATCCGCCTTTCTATTGCGGCGGTTCCGGCACGTCCGCCGAGGGGCGCATCCGCGTGTTCGACCCGGTGTCGGGCACCAAGCTCGTCGACGGACATGTCTCGGGCAACCAGCTCGTCCCCGGCGTCCCGCTGTTCAACTTTGCGCCATTCAACTTCTTCCAGCGCCCGGACGAGCGGTACACCTTCGGCGCCTTCGCGGATTATGAAATCAGCCCGGGCGCCCACCCCTATCTCGAGGCGATGTTCATGAACGATCGCTCGGATGCGGTCATCGCCCCGTCCGGCGACTTCGGGAACACCACCTTCGTCAATTGCGACAACCCGCTGCTGTCGCCGCAGGAGCGCGGCCTGATCTGCCAGCCCGGCCATACCTTCACCAACCCGGCTCTCGTGGACCCGACGACGGGTCTGCCGTCTCCGCTCGCTTCGGTGCTGATCAACCGCCGGAACGTCGAAGGCGGCGGCCGCGATGCCGACCTTGAGCATACCGCGTGGCGGATTGTCGGCGGCGTCAAAGGCGACCTGCTCAAGGGTGTGTCCTACGATGTCTATTACCAGTTCGGCACGACTCACTTCGCGCAGACGTTCCTGAACGACTTTTCAGTCGTGCGCCTGCAGCGGGCGATCGACGTCGTCGACGGCGATCCGGGCCCGGGGATAACGCCGGTCTGCCGCTCAACCCTGAATGGTCAGGATCCGTTGTGCGTCCCGTACAACGTCTTCCAAACCGGGGGCGTGACCCAGGCGGCGCTCGACTATCTCCAGACACCGGGCCTGCAGCGCGGCAACGCCGACGAAAGCATCGCCGACGCCAACATCACCGTCGATGGCGGCGAATATGGGGTTCAGACGCCATGGTCGGACCGTGGCATCGGCCTCAACTTCGGTGGCGAATATCGCAGGGAGTCGCTGGACTTCCAGGTGGATCAGGAATTCAGCAGCGGCGACCTCGCCGGTCAGGGCGGCCCGACGCTTCCGGTCAGCGGCAAGTTTGACGTCCGTGAGGCGTTCGCCGAATTGCAGCTGCCAGTAATCAGCCACTCGTTCATCGAAGAGTTCAGCCTCGGCGCCGGCTACCGCTATTCCGACTACAAGGTGAACGATCACCACTTTAACACCAGCACCTACAAGCTGTCGGTCGAGCTTGCGCCGGTTCGCGATGTCCGCCTTCGGGGCAGCTACAACCGGGCGGTTCGCGCACCCAACATTGTCGAGTTGTTTGGCCCCGCCGGCCTCGGGTTGGCGGGCGGCACGGACTTCTGTTCGGGCGCGACACCGATCTTCACGGCAGCGCAGTGCGCCCTCACCGGGGTATCGGCCGCTCAGTACGGTAACGTCGATGCCAACCCGGCCAACCAGTATAACGCGCAATTCTCCGGCAACGTGAACTTGCTGCCGGAAAAGGCGGATACCTACACGGCCGGCGTGGTGCTGCAGCCGCGGTGGATTCCGGGGCTGGCCTTCACCGTCGATTACTTCGACATCAAGGTGAAGAATCTGATCAGCGGCCTGCCGTTCAACGGCGTTTTGGCAAGCTGCGCGCTGTCCGGCGACCCGGCGTTCTGCAACCTCATCCAGCGTGATATCACCGGGTCGCTGACCAACCTACCGACCGGGTTCATTGCGCTGCAGACGCGCAACGTCGGCGGCCTCCGCACCAAGGGCTTCGACTTCAACGGCTCGTACACGCATCGCCTGGCGGGGCTGGGTTCGCTGAACGTCAATTTCGTCGGCACGCTGCTGCGCAAGCTCACCTTCGACACCGGCATCAGCCCGGGCGTGCTTGGGTTGGACGGCGTCTATGACTGCGTCGGCTTCTACGGCGCGACTTGTACCAGCGGCGCGCCGTTTACCTCCCCCAACATGAAGTGGCGGCATAAGCTGCGGGGCACGTTCACGTTGCGCAACGGCCTCGGCATCTCAGGGCAATGGCGTTACTTCTCGTCCGTCCGGAATGACTCGCTGAGTGACGATCCCGACCTGAACTTCGCCCAGGGCCCGCACTCGACGGGGGGCAATGCCAAACTGCCGGCGCAGAGCTATTTCGACTTGTCGATGATCGCGCGCATCGGTGACCGGTACAATTTCCGGATCGGCGTCAACAATATCTTCGACAAGAGCCCGCCGGTCGCGGGTGGCGATGTCGTCGGACCGCCGTTCGGCAACGGCAACACGTTCCCGCAAGTCTACGACGCAATGGGCCGCTTCCTGTTCGCCGGCGTGACGATCGACCTTTAGGGAGCGGCAAATGAACAAAACTCCCGCCGGGCGGGCCACGCAACCAGCTGATCGGCGCACGACCACTGGGCTCGTACCGGACCGCATTGTGAAGGCCTGAGGTCACTCAGCTGGCTGGACCCCTCCGAGGGACCATGGGGCCATCACGTGCAACGGGAGCGGGGCACGAGGCAGAACACTTCCCCGCCTCGTGCCCCCTTTTGTCATTCGGCGGGCGCGCTGACAATCAGCGTTCGCGAAACCATTTGGTGAGGATGTACTTCACTCCCCGCCGCACTTTCAGGCCCTGGTGAAGCGTAGCCGGATTGGGCCGCCCGTCGGGCAGCAGGTTGTTCCACGCCAATAGCTTGCCCGGCTCTGGCTGGATGGTCTTGCCGATCGCCTTGAACCGCGTCGCCCCGCCTTCGTCCGGCGCGTTCAGATAGATCATTGCCGTCCACGTGCGCTGGCCGAATTCCGCAGTGTGCACGTAAAAATCATAGCCACCGGGCTCGAACGTATCGGTGTGCGGCCGAAATTCCTGGCCGGGTGCGTAGCGCTGTCCCTGCAGCGGCTCGCCGGATTGCGGCGCAAAGCCGAGCAGCCGGGCGATCGCATTGTCGACGGACGCGACCAGCGGATCGCTCCAGGCCAGGTCGCACGTCTCGCTCGTCCGGAAATTCTCCATGCCGAAATCGTCGGCAATTTCCGATGGGCGCCGCTTGGCTTCGATCTGCTCGATCAGCGCAGCGCAGGTTGAAGCAGCGAGAAAATCGCGGGCGATGAACAATTCGAGTTCGCGCGTTGGCACGCGCTGGATGCCGGCGGTCGCGGTCAGGCGCGCGGCAACCGGGTCGCCAGCGTCAGCCACGCTCCCGGTGCGCCGCCATTACGGCCTTGGCGACATCGCGCATCAGCTCCTGCGCTCCGCCTGCGCTATTATTGTTGGGAATGGTCATGATGGCCACCGCGTAGACCGTGCCGTCGGGCGCGGTGAGCAGGCCGATATCATTGATCCCGCCGATCCGGCCGTTGAGGTCCTGTCCGGTGCCGGTCTTGTGGTTCCAGTCCCATCCAGGCGCCAGCGCTGCACGGACGCGGAGCTTGCCGGTTCGGGTTTGCCCCATGATCGACAGCAGCCGCGCGGTCGACGCCGGCTTCAGCAATTCGCCGCGCTTCAGCGAGGCCAGGCCGCCGGCCACGGCGTGCGGCGAGGCGCCGTCGTAGGGATCGGAAATGTAGCGTTCGAAGGCCGCCCGGCGGACCGCCATCGGCAGGGCGTTGCGGGCCGCGAAGAAGGCATTGCCGAGCGAATAGCTCGGGGCCCAGATCAGGCCGGCGATCTTCGATTGAAGCGCGCGTTCGCCATTGTAGAAGCGGATGGCGCCGAGCCCCTTGCGCGCGATCATGTCGCGCACCGCCGATGGACCCCCGACCGACCGCATCAATTTGTCGTTCGCGGTATTGTCGCTCTCGGTGATCGCGTCGAACATCAGCGAACCGAGCGTGGTGGTGTGACCGCCGCCGAGGATCTTCTCGCGCAACGGCTGGTGGAACAAGGTCAGGTCGCTGCGACCGAGGGTCACTTTGTCGCCGAGACTGATCTGGCCGTGGTCGACCGCGTCAAGCGCGGTGATCGCGACCCACAGTTTCGAGCAGCTCTGCTGGGGGAACAGCGTGCCGGCGTTCCAATCGATCTCCCAACCGTCCCTCAGGGAGATGATGGCGATTCCGGCCTTGCCGTTAAAAGCTCGGCCGAGACCGACGACCTGGTCGCGCAGTTGGGTTGGGGCGGCGGGCCGTGCCGGCATTTGCGGATTGGGCGCCTGGACCGCTGCCGAACCCGGGACCTGGGCGACCATCGCGACGCTCAGCGCCAACCCCAGGTTCCGGCCGAGTGACGTCATGACTGCATTGCTCCCCGGAACTTCGTCTGTTTAACAAGATCTTGGCACGGCGCAGCTGAACCGCGCGTGGGCGCCTTCCATGAGACTCGCATTCCCGAGTCCGCTTGCCAAGCCGGAATTTGGCAGACGTCAGTTGGAGCGATTGCCGCCGAGTAGCGCGGCCGATTCAATCTCGTCGAGCGCGCGGTGCGCCGCCACGTAGCGCCGCGCCTTGTCGGTCCAATCGCCTGCCTGGCCAGCGCCGGGGAGGCGCATGGTTTCGGCCAGCGCCTGGTCGACGTCGCCGGTCACCAGCCGCTGCGCCGCGCGGGTGTAGCGTGCGTCGGCATTCATCGCCGGCCGGTCGGAGCGATGGACTTCGATCAGCGAACCGAATTCCCGGCGCATGCCGTTCCACCAGCTCTCCTGCGATCCGCCACGGCGCAAGTCCGGGCCGATCGCCTCATATTCGTTGATGAGGTCGTTGAGCCGGACCGGATTGCGCGAGGCAGTGACGATGGTCGCTACAGCCGCCTGGTGCTGCGCGCCGAACCGGTCGACGAGCAGCGGCTCGAGATAGCCGAGTGCGACGCCGCGATCGATGGCGCGGCGGGCAGCGAAGGCCACGACCAGCGCGTCCGCGCGCCCGGCAAATCCCTCGGCGCGCTGGGTCGAGTTCTCGATGCGCTCTACCTTGGCCTCGAGCGCCGCAATCCGCGGGTCTGCGGCCGGCTGTGTCGCCGGCGCGGCGGCCTCGGAATTGAGGACGACAGCCTTGGGCGTCAGAAGCGCCTGCGATTGGGGTGCCCCAGCTACGCCGAGGAAACGCGCCGCCCGCTGCGAGTGGGCGAGTCCCCAGGTCGCGGCCGCGGCGCCGCCCAGCAGCAGCACCAGCGCGATCGACAGCCGTGCCGTCCAGCTCATCCGGCTCGTGGTCCCAGTCATTACGGCCCCGGCTTGTTGCACAGCCGCGCAGCGAGGGCCAGCAATGCGTCGTCCGTGGGCCGTTCGGCGACGTCGATGCGCCGCCAGCCCGCGCCGGCGCCGTCGGCCGCGGCCTGGCTGATGGCGGCGATGGCGAGCGTAGCGCGATCGTCGACCAGCTCAGCGAGCCGCTGGCCCGCACGCGGCGAATGGACCAGCGCGACGCCATCGCGGAGGTCGGTCACGTCGACGCCGTCAATCGGCTGCGAGCGGTAGACGACGGCCTCGGTGATATGTTGCCGGTGACCCTCCGGCTCGTGCCGGTCGGCGCCGCACAAATGCAGCAACTTGAGGCCCGGCTCGAGCGAGCCGAGCAGTCGCTCCACGCCCGCATCCCCGCTGCTGGCGATGTCGAAACCGGCTTCCCTCGCCGCCTCCGCGGTGGCGCTGCCGACCGCGTACACCGGCAGGCCGCGGAGGCTGGCAAGCTGCTCGCCGCCGTGCCGAACGGCGTTCGCGCTGGTCAGCAACAGGCCATCGAACGATGCGCCGTCGGGCGCCTCCCAAGCCACCGGCTCGACCGCGAACAACGGCATGGCGACGGCTTCGAGCCCTTTTGCTTGGGCGCGCGCCAAGGTTTCGCTCGCGCCCGGCTCCGGACGCAAGATGAAAATTCGGCTCATTCGTTCTCGAACAGGCCGCGGATCGACTGCGGGGCCTGGGCCAGCATGTCGCGCGCCAGTTGGGCCGGCGCCCGTTCATCGCCGCACTCGAACACCGCGCCTTGCTCGACCATGTCGCGCCCATCCGCCGCGAAGATTTGCGCCCGCATCCTAAGATCGCCGTCCTCGAACACGCACAATGCTGCCACAGGGGACGAGCAGGTCGCGCCAAGCGCCCGGGTGAACTCCCGCTCGGCCATCACGCAGTCGTAGGTGATCGCATTGTTGACAGTTGAGAGCACGCTCTGGGTCCGGGTGTCGTCAGTCCGGCACTCCACCCCAATCACCGCCTGGGCCGGGGCCGGCAGCACGATTTCGATCGGAATCGCCGCGCCGATATCGATGTCGAGCCGCTTGAGGCCGGCCGCCGCCAGCAACGTCGCGTCGACCTCACCCGCCTCAACCTTCTTGAGGCGCGTCCCGACATTGCCGCGGATCGGCACGATCTTGAGGTCGGGCCGCAGCCGCAGCAGCTGCGCCGCGCGCCGCGCCGACGAGGTGCCGACGACCGCACCCTGCTTCAACGCGTCGATCGAATCCGCGCCAATGATCCGGTCGCGTGCGTCGCCCCGCGGCCGCACGGCAGCGATGTGGATGTCCTTGGGCCGGATGCTCTCGACGTCCTTCATCGAGTGGACGCAGAAATCGACGTCGCCGGCGAGCAGCGCGCGGTCGAGCTCCTTGGTCCACAATGCCTTGCCGCCGATCTCCGCCAGCGGCCGGTCCTGGACTTTGTCGCCGGTGGTGGTGATCTCGACGATCTGGACAAAGCCTTCGGGCCAGCGCTGCGACGTCTCGATCGCCGCCGCGACCTTGCGCGCCTGGGCAAGCGCCAGCGCGCTCCCACGCGTCCCAAGCTTGAGGCCCTGCATCCCCCACCCCTAGTGCATCGCGCCGCCTTCAGGCAAAGGGCCGGACACGAAATGACTGTAATTCCCAAAATTATCCTGGGCCTGGAGTCCTCCTGCGACGACAGCGCAGCCGCGCTGGTGACGTCCGACCGCCGTATCCTCGCGCAGGCCGTCGTCGGCCAGAACCAGGCTCACCAGCCCTACGGCGGCGTCGTCCCGGAGATCGCCGCGCGGGCCCATGTCGAAATCCTGCCTGGCCTCATCCGCCAGGTGCTCGGTGACGCCAAGCTGTCGGTTGCCGACGTCGACGCCGTGTCGGCGACGGCCGGTCCGGGACTGATTGGCGGGGTGATGGTCGCACTGCTCGCGGGCAAGGGCCTTGCGCTCGCCACGGGAAAGCCGCTGATTGCCGTCAACCACCTCGAGGGCCACGCGCTGTCGCCGCGGCTGGTCGATCCCGACCTCGAATTCCCCTATTTGCTGCTGCTCGTGTCGGGCGGCCATTGCCAGCTGCTCGAGGTGCGCGGGGTCGGCGATTACCGCCGCTTCGCGACGACCATCGACGATGCCGCCGGCGAAGCGTTCGACAAGGCCGCGAAGTTGCTCGGCCTTGGCTATCCCGGCGGCCCGGCGATCGAGGAGCTGGCAAAAACGGGTGACCCGCAGGCGGTCCCGCTGCCGCGGCCCCTCCTTGGCTCGCCCGAACCGCATTTCTCCTTCGCCGGCCTGAAGAGCGCTGTCCAACGGGCCGTCGCGTCCGGCGAGCATCGCCCCGAGGACATTGCCGCGAGCTTTCAGCAGGCGGTCGTCGACTGCCTCGTCGACCGCACCGCCATCGCCCTTGGTAAAAGCGATACCGCGACGCTGGTTGTCGCCGGCGGCGTCGCCGCCAACGGCGCGATTCGTCACGCCCTCGCCGATCTTGCCGCGCGCGAACGGCGCCGGTTCATCGTCCCGCCGCCGTGGCTGTGCACCGACAATGCGGCGATGATCGCCTGGGCTGGAGCCGAGCGCCTGGCCGGCGGGCTCGTCGATACCCTCGATGCGCCCGCCCGCGCTCGCTGGCCGCTCGATCCGGAGGCCGAGAAGGTTCGTGGTGCGGGGGTGAAGGCGTGAACGTCGGCGTCATCGGTGCCGGCGCCTTTGGCACGGCACTCGCGCAACTTGCGGCGGCAGGGGGGCGCGAGACTCTGTTGTGGGGCCGCGATTCCGCGACTGTCCAATCGATCAACGAGCGCCGCGAGAATGCCGCCTACCTTCCCGGAATCCCGCTCCATGAGGCGCTTCGCGCGACGGACCGGCTCGAGGATCTGGCCGACTGCGATTGCTGGCTGCTGGTGACGCCGGCGCAGGCGATGCGCAGCGTCCTCGAAACGGCGCCGCGCGGCGAACGGGCACTCATCCTCTGCTCCAAGGGCATCGAGGCGAGCACCGGCCTATTCATGAGCCAGGTCGCCGAGGAACTGGCTCCCGGGAACCGGCTTGGCGTGCTCACCGGGCCCGGCTTCGCGGAAGAGATTGCCGCGGGGCTGCCAACGGCCGTTACGTTCGCGAGCGCCGATGCCGCATTGTACGATGCTTTTCGCGAGCGGCTCTCGGCGCCGTCGTTCCGGCTCTATCACACGGACGACGTCATCGGTGCGCAGGTCGGCGGCGCGGTCAAGAACGTGCTCGCCATCGGCTGCGGCGCCGTCGAAGGGCGAAAGCTCGGGCAAAGTGCGCGCGCCGCCCTGATCGCCCGGGGGTTTGCCGAAATGAGCCGCTTTGCGCGGGCTTACGGCGGCCGCCGCGAGACCCTCGCCGGCCTGTGCGGGCTAGGCGATCTGGTACTCACCTGCACGTCGGCGGATTCGCGCAATTTCAGCCTGGGGCTCGGCCTTGGCCAAGGGCGTTCGGCGGCGGAGTTGATGGAGGGCCGCCACGGTATCGTCGAAGGGGCCTTCACCGCACCGGTGGTGGCGAGCCTGGCGCGCGAGCGCGGGGTCGACATGCCGATCGTCAATGCGGTGCATGCGCTGATCGCCGGCGAGGCGAGCGTCGATCAGGTACTCGACGCCCTGCTGTCGCGCCCGCCGCGCGCCGAAGGCGTTTAGGGGCGGATGACCAACGCCGAAGGAATTGGGGCGCGCCAGGCGGCGCTGCGCATGCTCGATGGGGTGCTTCGCCGCGGCCAGACGCTCGACGCCGCCGCTGCGGGCGAGCGCAAGCTGGCGCCCGCCGATCATGGGCTCGCCATCGCGATTGCCGGTGAAGCCCTGCGCCGGATTCCCGACCTCGACGAGTTGATCGACAGCGCGACCCGCCAGCGCCTGCCCGACGACAGCAAGGCGCGGACCGTGCTGCGCCTCGCGCTGGCGCAGAAAATCGGCTTGGGAACGCCCGACCACGCGGTCGTTGCGACCGCCCTGCCGCTGGTCGACGGGGGGCCCCGTCGGCTCGTCCACGGGGTGCTTGGAACGTTGCTCCGCCGCGGCCTGACGCCGATTGACGCGCCCCGCCTGCCGCCCGAAGTCGAGGCGCGCTGGAGCGCGGTGTGGGGCGACGAGGTCGTCTCCGCGGCGCGGCGCCAGGTCGCAGCACGCCCCGCGCTGGATCTGACGTTCGCTGACGATACCGAAGCTCAGGCGTACGCCGCCCAACATGATGGCAGTTCGCTCGCGGCGAACCATGTGCGGGTCCGGAGCAGTTCAGTGGCCGACCTGCCCGGCTTCGGTGAGGGCCGCTGGTGGGTCCAGGACCTCGCCGCGTCATTACCCGCCCGGCTGATCGCCAGCCAATCGCAAGAGGTTCTCGATCTTTGCGCAGCGCCGGGTGGAAAGACGATGCAGCTGGCCGCCTCCGGTCGTCACCTGACCGCCCTCGATGCGTCGGGAAGTCGTCTCAAACGACTTCGCGAGAATCTGAGCCGCACGCAGCTGACCGCCGAGCTGGTCGAGGCGGACGCGCTGACGTGGCGGCCGAAGGGGCAATATGACGGCATTTTGCTCGACGCCCCCTGCTCGGCGACTGGCACATTCCGTCGTCACCCCGAAGTCCTGTATCGGGCGCGCCCACGGATCATCGCTGACAATGCGACGCTTCAGGGGCAGCTTCTCACCCGTGCCTCCGCATGGCTGAAGCCTGGCGGAACCCTGGTCTACTCCGTTTGCTCGCTCGAGCCCGAGGAGGGCGAGCGCGTGATCACCGACTTCCTCGCCGACAACCCGGGCTTCGCGATTTCCCCTCCGCGCGACGGCGAATTGCCTGACTTCGTGACGTCATCGGCCGAGGGCTGGGTGCGGATTCTGCCCGGCCTGCTTGAGGCCCAAGGCGGGCTCGACGGCTTCTTCATCGCGCGCCTTGTCCGGCGGGGTTAATCCCGTCTAATCGGGCCCATGGCCCACCCCCTGATTGCGCCCTCCATCCTCTCCGCCGACTTCGCCAAACTTGGCGAGGAAGTCCGCGCGATCGATCAGGCCGGGGCCGACTGGATTCATATCGACGTGATGGACGGGCATTTCGTGCCCAATCTGACGATCGGGCCGGCAGTCGTGAAGGCGCTTCGACCGCACACGCAAAAGCCGTTCGACGTCCATCTGATGATCTCGCCGATCGACCCGTTTCTCGACGACTTTGCGGAAGCTGGCGCGGACCGGATGACGGTCCATCCCGAAGCGGGCCCGCACGTCCACCGCTCGATCCAGCGGATCAAGGGCCTGGGCAAGAAGGCCGGCGTGTCGCTCAATCCGGCGACCCCGGCCAAGGCGCTCGATTACATTCTCGACGAGGTCGATCTGGTCCTGGTGATGAGCGTCAACCCGGGCTTCGGCGGGCAGAAGTTCATTTCCAGCCAGCTCAAGAAGATTGAGGCGATCGCCAACCGCATCGCCAAGGAAAATCTCGAGGTGATCATTGAGGTCGATGGCGGGATCGATCCCGACACCGCCGCTCAGGCCGTGAATGCCGGCGCCGGTGCGCTGGTCGCGGGCACGGCCGTATTCCGCGGCGGCCCGTCCGCCTACGCCGACAATATCCGGGCGCTTCGAGGCGCCGGATGAGTTCATCCAACCCTGCCGAGCAGGACGTCGTTCGCAAGCTCGCCCGGGGTTCGTTTTTCTCCCGTCTCCGGCAATCGCGGCAGCCGCTGAAGCTGGTCGCGGTGCCGCGCGACCATGTCACGGGCGACCGCCAGCGGGGCGAAGCGCTCCTCGCCGGACGCTTCTCGGTCGGCAATGCGGCAATCCCGTTGGCCGACCTCGACTTCGCCGCCGTTGGCGCCGCCAGCCCGCTGGCCGAGCGACTGCAGGGCTTTTCCTGGCTCCGCGACCTCGCCGCGGCCGCCTCGCGCGAAAAGGGCTCGCGGTTGGCCGAGGCGTTGGTCGGGCGCTGGCTGCTGGCCCACGGCACGCGCGTCGATGATGCGTGGGCGCCGCATTTGTGGGGTGAGCGGATCCTGTTCTGGACCGCTTACGCGCCGTACATCCTGTCGAGCGCTGACGGTGGCTATCGCTCGGCGCTGCTCAACACGCTGGCGCGCGGCGCGCGCCATCTCGACGGCAACGCCGACAAGGCGCCGGCGGGGCTGGAACGTGTCACCGCCTGGTGTGGTGTGGTTGCGGCTGGCCTGCTGGTCCAGGGCGGCGTCCCGCGCGTCGCCCGCGGCGAAGCCGGGCTGGCGCGGGCATTGACCGCGGCGCAGTTCGACGACGGCGGCCTGATCAGCCGTTCGCCTTATGAACAGCGACTACTGGTCGATCGGCTGGCCCTGCTCCGCAACTGCTACGCCGCGGCCAAGCAAACCTTGCCGGACGGCATCGAAGCCGCCGCCGCAGCGTCGCTCGCGGCGCTTCATGGGATCACCATGGGCGATGGCGCCCTGTCGAGCTGGCAGGGCTGCAACCCGGGTGAGGCGTCGCGCCTGACCGCGCTGGTCGAGGGCTGCGGGCTCCGCGCGCGACCGCTGCGCCAGGCCCGGGGCTGGGGCTATCAACGGCTGTCCGCGCTCGGCACGATCGTCGTCCTCGACGCCGCTCCGCCGCCGTCGCAGAAGATGGCGGCCCAGGGCTCGGCCTCGACACTGGCGTTCGAACTTTCCGACGGCGCGCAGCGTCTCGTCGTCAATTGCGGCGGTCCAGGGCCATTGCCGACCGACCTGTCTGACGAGCTCGTGCAGGGGCTCGCCTCGACTGCTGCGCACAGCACGCTGGTGCTCGCCGACACCAACTCGACCAACATCCAGGCTGACGGCTCACTTGGGAAGGGCGTCGAGGACGTGACGATCGAGCGTAGCGAGGACAATGACGCGAGCCGGCTAGAGGCAAGCCACGACGGCTACGCCCGCGCGTTCGGCCTTGTCCACAAGCGCAGCCTGATGCTTGGCAATGACGGCAAGGAATTGCGCGGCGCCGACCAATTGATGCCGCGCGGCCGCAAGAAGATCCGCGAGTCGGCGCCGTACGCGGTGCGCTTCCACCTCGCGCCGGCGATCGAAGTGACCAAGACTGCTGACGGGATGGGCGCGATCCTGACCTCGCGCGGGACGCCGCCGTGGAATTTTCGCTGCCGTGGGGGCAGCCTCAATGTCGAAGAGAGTTTGTGGATTGACGGTCGCGGCCGGGCGCAGCCGACGACTCAATTGGTCGTGGTCGGCGAGGTTTCGGCATTGGGCGGGGAAATCGGCTGGCAGTTCCGCCGCACGAGCTGAGAAGGAAAAGAATGACTGATCTTGTACCCGTCCGGCGGGCGCTGATTTCACTGTCGGACAAGGCCGGGCTCGATGAGCTTGCCGCGGGCCTTGCCAAGCATGGAGTCGAGCAGGTTTCGACCGGCGGGACCGCGGCCAGGCTGCGCGAAACCGGTGCGGCGGTGCGCGACATCAGCGACCTCACCGGCTTTCCCGAAATGATGGACGGCCGGGTGAAGACGCTTCACCCCAAGGTCCACGGCGGGCTCCTCGGCGTTCGCGACAATCCCGAACATGTGGCGGCGATGGCCGCACACGACATTGCGCCGATCGACCTTGTCGTGGTCAATTTGTATCCGTTTCTCAAAACCTTGATGAGCGGCGCCGACCGCGACACGATCATCGAGAACATCGACATCGGCGGTCCGTCGATGGTTCGCTCGGCGGCCAAGAACCACGCCCATGTCGCGATCGTCACCGATCCGGCCGATTATGCGGCATTGCTGGCGGAGCTTCAGGCCAACAACGGCAGCACCAGCCTCGAATTCCGCAAAAGGATGGCGGCGAAGGCATTCGCGCTGACCGCCGAATATGATGCCATCGTCTCGCAATGGTTCGCGTTCGGCGACCAGCAGCGACGCTGGCCCGAGAGCTGGACCTTCTCGTCGAAGCTCAAGATGCCCCTGCGCTACGGCGAGAACCCGCATCAGCAGGCTGCCCTTTATCTGCCGGTCGGTCCGACCGCTCGCGGCATCGCCCAGGCCGAGCAGGTCCAGGGCAAGGAGCTCAGCTACAATAATTTGAACGATGCCAACGCCGCGCTCGAGCTGGTCGCCGAATTCCGCGACGCGGACCCGACCATCGTCATCGTCAAGCATGCCAACCCGTGCGGCGTCGCGAGGCGCGCTTCCCTGCTCGACGCCTGGGGTGAGGCCTTGGCCTGCGACAGCGTCTCGGCGTTCGGCGGGATCGTCGCCGCCAATCGCCCCCTCGACGCCGCAACCGCGGAGGCGATCGCCGCGATCTTCACCGAGGTCGTCGTCGCGCCCGACGCAGACGAGGACGCCCGCGCGATCTTCGCCAAAAAGAAGAATCTGCGCCTGCTGCTGACCGGCGAATTGCCCGACCCGGCGCGCGGCAGCCAGCGGATGAGCGTCATTACCGGTGGCTTGCTCGTCCAGGACGGCGACAATGGCCGGATTACGCGCGACCAGCTCAAATGCGTGACGAAGCGCGCGCCGACCGAACAGGAAATCGCCGACTGCCTGTTCGCCTGGACCGTCGCCAAGCACGTCAAGTCGAACGCGATCGTCTACGCGAGGGACGGGGTCACGGCCGGCATCGGCGCGGGGCAGATGAACCGCCGCGACAGCTCGCGCATCGCCGCCATTCGCGCCCGCGAAGCCGCCGAAGCCAATGGCTGGCCGGAACCGCGCACGGTCGGATCGGCGGTCGCGTCCGATGCTTTCTTCCCCTTTGCCGACGGCCTGCTGGCAGCCGCCGAGGCCGGGGCGACGGCGGTCATCCAGCCGGGCGGCTCAATCCGCGACGACGAGGTGATCGCCGCCGCCGATGAGGCGGGCCTGGCGATGCTGTTCACCGGGATGCGGCACTTTCGCCACTAGTCAGACGATCGAATCTTCGACCTGGTCGCGGGCTTCTGCGGCTTCTTCGGCCTCGCGCAATTCCTTCACTTCGTCCTTGCGAAGCTTGAACAGCTCGCGGTCTTCGGGGCCGAAGCCCTTCATCCACAGGATCGCGAAGAAGGAAATGAGGATCGCGGGTACGCCGACGAATAGCTGCCAGGTTTCCGGCAGCAGGTAGCGCACGCCGACCCCGACCACGACACCCGCCGCCGTCGCCCAGGCGAGGTCCCAGCGCCAGCCGCTGACCGATTCCTTGAGCTGCCGCTTCAACAGCCACGACTTGGTGATCGAGGCGAAGGCGAGCGAGACGCAGAGCGCGATCGCCGGGCCGGTGGCTTGCCACGCCGTCGGGCAACCTTCCCGCCGCATGACCAGGATCAGCGCTGCGGCGAGGATTGCCTCCATCGCCAGCATCGCCAGGCTGATCCCCATGTTGCGCTTGCGGGCGATGTAGATCAGCGCCGCCTCACTGACCACCGCGGCGGCCGCGATTACCTCGGCGGCGAGCAGGAAGCTGACCATCGCGGTGCCGCCGGTGAAGCCGGAGCCGACCAGGCCCATCACGGCGCGGCCGGGAATGCCGAGCGCAAGCGCGATGCCGAGCTGCGCGGCAATGATCCAATAGGTCACCTGGCGCACCTGCTTGGCGATGCCGGCGCGGTCGTCGACCGCCAGCCGCCGCACGATCGCCGGACCCAGCACCGGCTCGAAGCTGGTCTTCAGCTTGGCCGGCAGGGTCGCGACCTGTTGCGCCGCATAATAGATGCCGACGAAGCTGGCCGGCAGGAACGCACCGAGGACGGCGAGATCGACGCGCCGCGACGCCCACTCGACCGTGTCCGCCGCAGCCAGCGGGGCGTTGCGCACCGCGGTGGTCCACGCGGTCGGCAAGTCCGGCTTCCATTCGTGCGGCACGCCGTAACATTTCAGCAGCGGGATCAGCGCCGCGATCAGCGCCGCGACCATCGACAGGACGTAGGCGATGATCAGGCCGTCGCCCCGCGTCACCATGATCGGTACATAGGAGAGGGCGAAGGCGGCGATGCTGATCACCCACGGCTGGACGATCGAGCGCGCCCGGACGGTCGAGCCGACATCGTGGTGATAGGCGAGCGCGGCGAGCGCGATGTCGGTCCAGGCAATCGCCAGGACGGTGATCGCGAGCAGCCGGTCGAGGCCGCCGACCGGCGTCGTCGGGTACATCGCCTTGGGAAAGACGATCAGGATCGCCATGCCGATGGCCGAACCGATCGCCGCGACGAGCAGCGCGTCGGCGACCACGCATGCCTGCGGCTTCTTCGCATCGGCGAGCAGCTGCGCCAGCCCGCGCCTTAGGCCCAGCGCCGCAATCTGCGCCGCGAACTCGACGGTCAGCACCGCATAGGCGAACCGGCCAAGCGACGCGGGACCGTAAATCCGGCCGGCGATGAACAGGAACGGCACCATTCCGACCAGGCGGATGACAAAGCCGAGGATGTTGAGCCGCCCGCCTCGGGCAAGGGTCGCCATGTCGGCGTCGGGCGCACTGGCTTCCGGGGACTCGTTGACCTCGGCGGCCTTGGCGTCGGTCAATGCGCGGCGCCCCAGTTCGGGCCCCAGCCGACCTCGACGTCGAGCGGCACGTCGAGCTTCAGCGACGGCTCGGCGGCGTTGGCCATGACCCGCTTGATGACTTCGGCGGCGGCCTCCTCGCGTCCCTCGGGCACTTCGAACACCAGTTCGTCATGGACCTGCAGCAGCATTTTGACGTCGCTGAGGCCCGCCTCGGCCAGCGCCCCGTCCATCCGCGCCATCGCGCGCTTGATGAGGTCGGCGCTGCTGCCCTGGATCGGCGCGTTCATTGCAGCGCGTTCGGCCCCGGCCCGGATCGACGGATTGGGCGAGCGGATGTTGGGCATGAAGTGGGTTTTGCGACCGAACAAGGTCTCGGTGAATCCATGCTCGCGGACAAAAGCCAGCGTGCTGTGCGTGAAGGCCCGGATCCCGGGGAATCGTTCGAAATAGCGGTCGACGATCGCCTTGCCCTCGTCCCGGGCCAAGCCCATCCGCGAAGATATTCCCCAGGCGGAGCTGCCGTAAAGGATCGCGAAGTTGATCGTCTTCGCCTTGTTGCGGGTTTCACGATCGACGACGCCGAAAACCTCCTGGGCGGTGATCGCGTGGACGTCCTGACCCTGCTGAAACGCCTCCTTGAGTTGCGGCACGTCGGCCATGTGCGCGGCTAAGCGAAGCTCGATCTGGCTGTAGTCGGCCGACAGCAGGACGTGTCCCGGGTCGGCGACGAAGGCATCGCGGATCTTGCGCCCGGCCTCGGACCGGATCGGGATGTTCTGCAGATTGGGGTCGTTCGAGCTCAACCGCCCGGTCTGCGCGCCGGTCAGCGAGAAGCTGGTATGGACCCGTCCCGTCTCCTTGTTGATCACCGCCTGAAGGGCGTCGGTGTAGGTCGAACGGAGCTTGGTCAGCTGGCGCCACTCGAGCACCAGGCTGGCGCAGGGGACGCCTTCCGCCGCCAGCCGTTCGAGCTCGCTGACGTCGGTCGAATATTGCCCGCTCTTGCCCTTGCGCCCGCCCTTCAGCCCGAGCCGCCCGTATAGCACCTCGCCCAGCTGCTGCGGGCTGCCGATGGTGAAGGGGCCGCACGCCGCATCGTAAATCTTCTCCTCGAGCCCCTGGATGTCCTTGCTGAACTCGGCCGACAGGCGCGCGAGGTAGGCGCGGTCGACCCGGATCCCGCGCCGTTCCATCTGGCCCAGCACCGGCACCAGCGGCAGGTCGATGCGCTCATAGACCCGCGTCACATTCTCCTGCGCCAGCCGCGGCTTCAACCGCAGCCACAGGCGGAGCGCGATGTCGGCATCTTCCGCCGCATATTCGGTTGCCGGGCCGAGCGGCACCTTGTCGAAGGTGATCTGCTTCTGCCCCGTCCCGCACAATTGCTTGAACGGGATGCACTCGTGGTCGAAGTGGATTTTGGCAAGATCGCTCAAGCCGTGGCCGAACGAGCGCCCCGCATCCAGGTCGAAGCTGATGACCATCGTGTCGTCGATCGGCGCGACGTCGATCCCCGCCTTCTGGAACATCGCCATGTCGTATTTGAGGTTGTGGCCGATCTTCCGGATCGCCGGGTCCTCGAGCAGCGGCTTCAGCTTGGCCAGCACGAATTCGCACGACAGCTGGTCGGGCGCCGGCGAATACAGGTCCGCGCCGCTGTGGCCGACGGGGATGTAGCAGGCCCGGTTGGGCGCCAGCGCCAGGCTCATCCCGGCGAGGTTGGCGACCATCGAGTCGAGATGGTCGGTCTCGGTATCGATCGCGACATAGCCCTGCGTCGTCGCGTCGGCGATCCACCGGTCGAGCGTCGCCTCGTCGATCACCGTCTCATATTTCGAGCGATCGACCTCGATCTGCTCCGGCTCGGGCGCGGGCGCCGACTTGTCCTCGATCGACGCCATGACGTCATTGCGGACGGTCGCGCCGCGCTGCTGCGCGCTCGGGCTGCCGCTGTGCAGCCGCGCGAGCAGAGTCTTGAACCCCTGGTCCTCGAGGAAGGCGGCGAGCGGCTCGGGCGGGATGTTCTTGAGCGCGAGGTCCTCGAGCGGTTCTGGCAACGGCGAATCGCACACCAGCCGCACCAGTTCGCGGCTCAACCGCGCGTCACCCGCGAAATCGATCAGCGACTGCCTAAGCTTGGGTTTGGTGATCTCGTCGGTCGACGCCAGCACGGTTTCCAGGTCGCCATAGGTCTGGATCAGCTGCGACGCGGTCTTCGGCCCGATCCCCGGCACGCCGGGCACATTGTCGACGCTGTCGCCCATCAGCGCCAGCACGTCGCCGACCTTCTCCGGCGGCACGCCGAATTTCTCCAGCACCTGCTCGCGCCCGATGCGGCGGTCGTTCATCGTGTCGAGCATGTCGATTCCGGCATCCTCGTCGATCAGCTGCATCAAATCCTTGTCGGAACTGACGATCGTCACCTTCCAGCCCGCCGCTTTGGCCGCGGTGACGTAGCAGGCGATGATGTCGTCGGCCTCCAGCCCCGCTTCCTCGATGCACGGGATCGAAAAAGCGCGGGTGGCGACGCGGATCAGCGGGAATTGCGGGACCAGATCCTCGGGCGGCGGCGGCCGGTGCGCCTTATACTGATCGTACATCTCGTTGCGGTGGGTATGCTCCGAGGCATCGAGGATCACCGCCATGTGCGTCGGCCCGTCGGCCTTGGCGAGGCCGTCGGCGAGCTTCCACAGCATCGTCGTATAGCCATAGACCGCGCCGGCCGGCTGGCCGTGGCGGTTCGTCAGCGGCGGCAGCCGGTGATAGGCGCGAAAGATATAGCTCGACCCGTCGACCAAATAGAGGTGCGGCTGGGCGGCAGGAGTCGCGGCTTCGGCGACAGGCGCGTCGGTGGTTTCGGTCTCGGACATGAAGCTCTGGGGTTTAGCAGGGTGGCGGCGGGATTAAAGCCAACCCTAAGTTAAGGTCGCGAAGGGCGGCTTTCGACCCATTGCGGGCGTCGCCCCAGATAAGGGAAATAACGGATATGGCGACGCAGCAGATTCGGCGAAACAACTTGTGACCCGCCACCGCGAAGGCCGCGCCGCAGTCCGCTCACCCCTTCCGACGGATCTGCGACGGCCGGTGGACCGCAACACGCCGGCACTCGGATCGCGGCGGCGGGTCCTACTCCTTCACCACGGCTCGAAATCGGCGCTGAGGCATTGATGCGCCGATGACCGCTTTTGACAGCTTCTTCATGGCCGGCTTCGAATGTTCGTCGCACCGGCGCCGCGACGGCGTCCGACTCGACCTGATTCGCGCGACGGGCCACGACCGGCACGTCCAGAATGACTATCGCCAGTGCCGTGAGCTAGGCCTCACGACGCTGCGCGATGGCCTCCGCTGGCACCGGATTGAAAGCGCGCCTGGCCGCTACGACTGGTCGAGCTGGGCGCCGATGCTCGAAGCCGCCGAAGAATATGGGCTGCAGGTCATCTGGGACCTGTTCCACTATGGCGCCCCCGATCATGTCGACCAGGCCGGCGCCGACTTCCCGAAGCGGTTCGCCGATTTTGCCATGGCGGCGCTCGAATTTCGCGAAACGGTCACCCAATCCCCGCCCGCCGTCGTGCCTATGAATGAGATCAATTTCCACTCGTGGGCGGTCGAGGAAGGGTATTTCCCGCTAGTTGTGCCGGACGAGCACGGCTGGTTCAAACGCCAGCTGGTGAAGGCGGCGATCATGTCCGCCCGGGCGATCAAGCGGTGCTGGCCGGAGTCCATCATTAGCTGGGCCGAGCCGCTGATCCACATTGCGCCGCCCGACCGCCGCCGCCCGACGGTTCGATCCGCCGAGGCCAACCTTCAGGGCATGTACGAGGCTTATGACTGGATTCTCGGCCTCGCCGAACCCGAGCTTGGCGGCGATCCGTCGCTCGCCGACATCGTCGGGGTCAATTTCTACCCGCACAACCAATGGTATTTCGATGGGCCGACGATTCCGATGGGCCACCACGAATACCGCGCGCTCGCCGACATGCTGGTCGAGTTCGCCGAGCGCTACGACAAGCCTTTATGGGTGTCGGAAACCGGTGCCGAAGGCAGCGCCCGCCCGGCCTGGCTGCATTACGTCTGCGACGAAGTCCGCGCAGCGCAGCAGAAGGGCGCCGCGATCGCGGGAATCTGCATCTACCCGGTCACCGCTTACCCCGGCTGGGATAACAGCCGCCACTGCCACGTTGGTTTGTTCTCGACGATCGATTCCGAAGGGACCCGGCATGTCTACGACCCGTTGCGCGCAGAGCTCGAGCGCCAGCGCGGGCTGATGATGCCCGTCACATCAGGTCAGCGGCGCGGGCTGCGGCTCGTCTGACGGCGTCCCGACGTACGGCCAGCCGTCGCGCCACTGGATCTTGTCGATCAGCAGGATGCGGCGGCTATTGATTTCGTCCTCCTGCCGCTGGCGCGGGCGGTTGACGTCGATCGCGTGGTAGAGGATCCAGGTGTCGCCGGCGGCGTCGGTGACGAGGCAATTGTGGCCGGGGGCGAGCCAACGCTCGCTCTTGAACAGCATCAGGCTGTGGGGCACGCCGCGCGCCTGTTCGAGCGTCTCGAACGGCCCCGTGGCACTCGTCGAGCGGGCAACCATCACGCCATATTCGGCGTCCGGCCCGCAGCAATTATCGCCGGAGTAGAAGAGGTAATAGAAATTGTCGTGCCGGATGACCCAGGCGGCCTCGACCAGCCGGGGAAAGCCCGCGGGGTTGGGCCAGATCAGTTCGGTCGGCTCGCTGTCCGTGGCAAAGGACATGTGGTCGGCGGCCAGTTCCTGCACCTTGATCGGCTGGAATCCGGATCCCCAGTAGAGCAGCCGCTTGCCCGTCACCGGGTCGTCGAACACCATCGGGTCGATATATTCGAACCCCATGCCGAGCAGCAGCGGCATGCCGATGTCGACGAACGGGCCGGCCGGTGAATCCGACTGTGCGATGGCGAGGCAGTGCCCCCGCGTCGGCACGTCGCAGACGTCAGGCGTCGCCGAATAATACATCAAATATTTGTCGCCCTCGCGGACCACGAACGGAGCCCAGAAATCCTGGGTGTGGCTCGCCCAGCCGGGCTTTTCCGGCATGGCCTCGCCGACATGGTGCCACTGAACGAGGTCGCGTGAGCGCGCGACCTGGATGTTGATCCACTGGTCATCGCGCAGGGTCTGGGTCGCATAGGCGTAATAGAAGCCGTCGGGCGCCAGGATCACTGCCGGGTCGGGAAAGTCGGCATCGAGAATCGGGTTGGTGTAGGTCGCGTGGGCGACCGCGGTTTCGGCGGACATGGCAGGGGTCACAGCGGTAGCAACGCGCCGCCCGCCGAGAAGCTTCCTCAAATTCGTACTTGCCGTAAAACGATAAGTGACATATCGTTTATCGATATCATGATTCGCTGGAGCTTCGACTGATGGCCAAGATTCTCTCCGCTGCCCTTCCCGTTGGCTGGATCACTTTGCGAATCCTTATTGTCCTCAACTGGCTGTATGGCGCCGCCATCCTGGGGTTGGTCGCCTTCACATTCGTCAACGAGCCATGGTTCATGCGGGCGATCCAGGTTCCCGCGGGGACGGACCCCCAGCCGATCATGATCGGGTTGCGCATCATTGCCCTGCTCGGCGTCGCGGCGGTGCCGCTCGCTTATGTGATGATGAAGCGGCTGCTCGCCATTCTCGAGACGGTGCGCAGGGGCGATCCGTTCGTCGCCGAAAACGCCTATCGGCTGCAGGCCATCGGCTGGGTGCTGCTGGCGCTGCAGCTGTTGAGCATGGTGATCGGCAGCATTGGTCATTCGATCTCGTCCAAGCATTTCCCGCTCCATCTCGATGCCGGTTTCTCGATCAACGGCTGGCTGTGCGTGATCTTCGCGTTCGTCCTCGCCCGCGTGTTTGCCGAGGGTACGCTGATGCGCGAAGACCTGGAGGGGACCATCTGATGGCGATCGTCGTCAAGCTCGACGAATTGCTGCACGAGCGGCGGATGAGCCTGACCGAGCTCGCCGAGAAGATCGACATCACGCTCGCCAACCTGTCGATTCTCAAGACCGGCAAGGCCCGCGCAGTCCGCTTCTCGACCCTCGAAGCGATCTGCGCGGTGCTCGACTGTCAGCCGGGCGACCTGCTCGCCTTCGACCCCAAGGCTAATTGAGGAACAGCGGCCACAGCACCATGCCAATGCCGATCATGCTGACTGCCCAGACGATTGTGCGGACGACCGGCGTGCCGGTGATGTACAGCGGCAGATAGACGATCCGGGCGCCGAGCCAGATCCACCCGCCAAGCGCGGTCCACTGACTGGTTTTCCCGGCAAGGACGACGCCGAGCAGCGCGACGATGGCGATCGGGAAGGTTTCCTGGAAATTGGCCTGGGCGCGGATCGTTCGGCCGGTCATCGGATTGGGCTCGGCCAGGGCTTCGTCGCGGGCGCCGACGTTCCATTTGCGGCCGTATTGCTGGGTCTTGAAGCGGATCGCGACGAAGATGTGGACGAACAGCAGCAGCGCGCCCCAGGCGGCAATGTGGAGTTCGACAGGCATTGGCTTCTCCCCCTTCTTCCAGGCTTACGGCACCAGCACGGTGTCCTTCGCCTGCTTCAACATGTCCGGATAATCGAGTGTGTAATGTAGCCCACGGCTCTCGTGCCGCGACAGCGCCGAGCGGATGATCAGGTCGGCGACTTCGACCAGGTTGCGCAACTCGATGAGGTCGGGCGTCACCCGGAAGTGGGCGTAATAGTCCTTCACCTCCTGGCGCAGCATGTCGATCCGGTGCTTGGCCCGCTCCAGGCGCTTGGTGGTGCGGACGATACCGACGTAATTCCACATGAAGCGGCGGATTTCCCCCCAGGTCTGGGCGATGACAACTTCTTCATCGCTGTCGGCGACCCGGCTTTCGTCCCAGCCGCGGATTTCAGGGACGTCGGGCAGCGAATCCCAATTGGCGTTGATGTGTTTGGCTGCCGCCTCGCCGAACACGAGGCACTCGAGCAGGCTGTTGGAGGCCAGCCGGTTGGCGCCGTGAAGTCCCGACTGGGTCACTTCGCCCGCCGCGTATAGTCCCGGGGCGTCGGTGCAGCCGTCGAGGTCCACCACCACCCCGCCGCAGGTGTAATGCTGCGCCGGGACGACCGGGATCGGCTCCGTCGTGATGTCGATGCCGAGCCCGATCAGCTTCTCATAGATGTTCGGGAAGTGGGCCTTCACGAACTCTGGTTCACGGTGCGAGATATCCAGGTGGACATAGTCGAGGCCGAGCCGCTTGATCTCATGGTCGATGGCGCGGGCGACGATGTCGCGCGGAGCCAACTCGCCGCGCTCGTCGAAGCGGTCCATGAACCGTTGTCCACCGCCCTTGACCCCTGGGGGCAGCTTCAGCTGCCCGCCCTCGCCGCGCACCGCCTCGGTGATCAAAAAATTCTTGACCTCGAGATTGTACAGGCAGGTCGGGTGGAACTGCATGAATTCCATGTTGGAGACGCGGCAGCCCGCGCGCCACGCCATCGCGATGCCGTCCCCCGTCGCCCCGCGTGGCGCGGTCGAATAAAGATAGGTCCGGCCAGCGCCGCCCGTCGCGAGGATCGTCGCGCGGCCGGTCAGCGTCTCGACCCGCTTGGTCTTGCGGTTCCAGGCGTAGAGGCCGTGGACGCTGCCGCTGGTCGAGAATTGCGTCGCGTGACGACCGGTGACGAGGTCGATTGCGACCATGTCGGGGACCAATGTGATGTTCGGGTGCTTCGCGGCCGCGGCCTCAAGCGCCTGCTGGACGGCATAGCCCGTCGCATCGGCGACATGGACGATGCGCCGCTGGCTGTGGCCGCCTTCGCGGGTCAGGTGCAGCGCGCCATTTTCGCTGGCGAACGGCACGCCGAGCTCAATCAGCCGCTCGATCGCGCGGGGTGCGGCCTCAACGACATGTTCGACCACCGCGCGGTTGTTGAGCCCGGCGCCGGCGATCATCGTGTCGTCGATGTGTGCCTCGAAGCTGTCGCCCGCCTCCAGCACTGCGGCGATCCCACCCTGAGCGCGCGCCGAGGCGGTGTCGCCGAGCGCGCCCTTGGCGATCACTGCGACCTTGTAGGTCTCCGCGAGGTTGAGCGCCGCGGTGAGCCCCGCCGCGCCTGAGCCGACGATGATGACGTCGGCGCTTGTCGTCATGCGGCTTCCTGGTCGGCGGCGGTCAGGCTCAGGAATACATCCTCAAGGTCCGGTTCACGCGTCCGCACATCGACGATCCGCCGCCCTTCGGAGGTCAGCGACGCAAGCACCTCGCCCGCGTTCACCTTGTCCTTGCGATAGGTGATTTCGAGCGTCCGCTCGTCGAGCAGCGCGATATTCTCAAAGCAGGCGTTGACCGGCACTTCGCCGATGTCGTGGTCAAAGGTGACGACGACGGCTTTCTCCTGCGCCTTCGACACCAGGTCGCGGGTTGGCTCGTTGGCGATGACCTTGCCGTGGTGGATGATCGCGATCCGGTCGCACAACTCCTCGGCTTCTTCGAGGTAGTGGGTAGTGAGAACGATCGTCACCCCCTGGGCGTGGAGCTTGCGGACGTAATCCCACAGCTGGCGGCGAAGCTCCACATCGACACCCGCGGTCGGCTCGTCGAGGACGAGGATCGGGGGTGAGTGGGTCATTGCCTTGGCGACCAGCAGGCGCCGCTTCATGCCGCCTGACAATGTGCGCGAATAAGCATTGGCCTTGTCAGTCAGGTGCATCGCGGCGAGCAGCTCATCGCTCATTCGCTCGCCGGCGGGAATTCCATAAAGGCCCGCTTGGATTTCCAGCGTTTCGCGCGGCGTGAAGAAGGGGTCGAAAATGATTTCCTGGGGAACGACGCCGATCGCGCGCTTGGAGTTGCGCGGGTGCTTGTCGATGTCGAAACCCCAGATCGAGACCGACCCGGCAGACTTCGTGACCAGCCCGGCGAGGATATTGATGAGGGTCGACTTGCCCGCGCCGTTGGGGCCGAGCAGTCCGAAAATCTGCCCGCGCGGGACGTCGAAGCTGACGTTGTCGAGCGCACGCTTGCCGCCGGCATAGGTTTTCGACAGCGATTCGATGCGGATTGCCGGCTCGTCCATCTTGTAGCGCGCATAGAAGCGGTGACTCAGCACGACAAGCGAAGAGGGTAAATGCGCTGTTTACCCTAACCATCAGAGTGATCTTGACGTTAACCCAATAACTGCGGCCACGGATGAAACGGCCGTTTCCCCTACGATCGCTGCTCGCGGCGTCACTGGCGCTGTGCCCGATGGCACAGCTCGACGCGGCGCCGCGCGCTGCCTCCCCGCCCGCGACGGCGACCGGCACGTTGCTGTTCCCGCTCGAGATCGTGAAGAACCGCGACCTCGATTTCGGCAACATCGCGGCCGGCGCGACAGCCGGAACCGTCATCATCAACCCGGAGACGGACACGATCTCCGCTACTGGCGGCGCTCTCCTGCTCGGGGGCGCACCGCATGCCGCGCAATTCACCGGTGCCGCCAAGGGAAACAATGTCGTGATCATCCGCATCCCGAAGCAGCCGGTCACGCTGACCCGGGTCGGCGGAACGCAAACGATGACGGCCAACAATTTCACGCTGCAGGGGCTCGACAAACGCGCGGTTGCAGCCCGGGTGGCGTTCGACTTCAAGGTCGGCGCAACGCTCAACGTCGGTGCCAACCAGGCCGAGGGAACTTACGTCGGGACGTTCGACGTCAGCATCCAATATCCCTGACAAACAAGGTAAAAATCCTGCCAACCTAGGATGTTGAACCGACGGTCACGCGGGTCGGCGATACTAGCCCTGCATTTCGACGTGGGGACAAATCGTGGGCTTTCGTGGAATTTTGATTGCGGCGGCAGTGGCCGTGTCCGCTTTGCCGACGGCGGCGGTGGCTGCGCCAGTGGCGGCGCCAACGCCGGCACAAGGCAAGGCGCTGGTGCTGATCCCGCTGACGCTGACCAAAATCCAGGACCTCGACTTCGGGACGGTCGTCACGTCGCCGGTATCGGGGATCGTCACGATCAACCCGGCGACCGGCGCGCGCAGCTTCGCGGGCGGGGTCACCGGCGTACCGAGCGATGCGGGCCACCGCGCGCAGTTCGCCGGCGCCGGCACGCCGAGCCAACAGGTGATCGTGTTCATCACCCCGCCGGCGACGCTCGACAATGGCGCCGGCGACTCGCTTCCGGTGCTCGCGCTGACCCTCGACAACGGGGGTAACCCGATCCGGACGATCGACGCGACGCGGGCCTTCTTCGTCGGGGTTGGCGGGATCTTGCAGGTCAATGCCGACCAGCCCGAAGGCACGTACAGCGGCAATTTCACAGTGACCGCCAACTACCTCTAGCGCGGCGAACATTGAACCGGGCGGGCGGCGTTGCTACTTCGCAGCCATGCCAGCCCCGCCGCCGCCCGAGGTCATCAAGGTCAAGACCGATCGCGTTTATTGCGATGGCTCCGGCGAGGTCGCGCCGGCCCTGGGGCATCCGCGCATCTACATCCGGATGGATGCGGAGCTCGGCTATGCCGAATGCGGCTATTGCGACCGCCGCTTCGTCCTTGAGGGGGGACCGGCGGACAAGCCGGCATGACCGCGCCCGATCCGCGTCGCTTTCTGTATCGCAGCCTCGATCCGGATGGCGCGCGCCGGCTCGCTGCGAAGCACCTTTCGTCGTGCGACGATGGCGAGCTGTTCCTGCAATATGCGGCGAGCGAATCGTTCGGTTTCGACGACGGCCGGTTGAAGACCGCCGACTATCACACCTCGTCCGGCTTCGGCTTGCGCGGGGTCACGGGTGAAACGACAGCTTTCGCGCACGCCAATGAGATCAGCGAAGCCGCGATCGAGCGGGCCGCCGCGACGCTGAAGCTGCTTGACCCGCGCAAGGGCGAAGCCGCGTTGCCGCCGCCCCGGACCAATCAGGCGATGTACGGTTCAGACGATCCCTTGAGCCTCGTCCCGTTCGCCGAGAAGGTCGCGCTGTGTGAGCGGATCAACGCCGCCGCGCGCGATCGCGACCCGCGCGTCGCCCAGGTCACCGTCGCGCTCGCGGCGAGCTGGAGCGTGGTCGAGATTGTCCGCGCCGATGGCTTCGTCGCCTCTGACATCCGCCCGCTCGTTCGTCTCGGGGTCCAGATCGTCGCCGAGCACAACGGCCGCCGCGAGACCGGGTATCACGGGCTCGGCGGTCGTTACCTGTACGGCAAATTGTTCGAGGAAGCCGAGTGGAACCGGGCGATCGACATCTCGCTCGCCCAGGCGTTGGTCAACCTCGAATCGGTCGCCGCGCCGGCGGGCGAAATGCCGGTGGTCATGGGCTCGGGCTGGGCCGGCGTGCTGCTGCACGAAGCGGTTGGCCACGGGCTCGAGGGCGATTTCAACCGCAAGGGCACGTCAGCTTTTTCGGGCCGGATCGGCGAGCGTGTCGCGGCGCCGGGCGTAACCGTGATCGACGATGGCGCGATCGATCAGCGGCGCGGTTCGCTGACCATCGACGACGAGGGCACGCCGACCCAGCGCAACGTGCTGATCGAGGACGGTATCCTCAAAGGCTATCTGCAGGACCGACTCAATGCCCGGCTGATGGGCATGGCTGCGACTGGCAATGGCCGCCGGGAGAGCTTTGCCCATGCGCCGATGCCGCGCATGACCAATACCTTCATGCTGGCCGGCAAGGACGAGCCGCGGGAGCTGATCGGGCGGGTCAAGGACGGCATTTACGCCAAGAGTTTCGGCGGCGGGCAGGTCGACATCACGTCCGGCAAGTTCGTCTTCTCGCTGACCGAGGCGTACCGCATCCGTGGCGGCAAGATCGCCGAGCCGGTCAAAGGCGCGACCCTGATTGGCGACGGGCCGACGGTGCTGACCAAAGTCAGCGGGATCGGCAACGACTTCGCGCTCGACGAGGGCATCGGCATTTGCGGCAAGGGCGGGCAGAGTATTCCGGCCGGGGTTGGCCAGCCGACGCTGCTGATCGACGGCCTGACGGTGGGAGGCACCGCCGCGTGATGCCGGACTGGCGCGCGGACGTTCTCAAATTCTGGTTCGGCCTCGACCCCAAGCAATGGTGGAAAGCCGATCCGGATCTCGACCATCGCATTCGACAAACCTATCTCAAACTCTGGGCGGAGAAGCGCCAGCTTCCAGTCGACAGCTTCCTCACCGATCCGCTGACCGCGGCTGCCGGCGTCATCCTGTTCGACCAGTTCCCACGCAACATGTTCCGCGAATCCGCGGAGCAATTCGCCACCGATCATCTGGCGCTGGCGATCGCCAAGGGCGCGCTCGACGCGGGATTCGACGACCAGCTCGCGCACGACGAGCGCAAGTTCCTCTACATGCCGTTCGAGCATAGCGAGAACCTCGACGATCAGAATCGCGCGCTGCTGCTGTTCAGCGAGCTCGGCGATGCCGAGCAGGTGACGTACGCGAAGAAGCATCGCGACATTATCGAGCGCTTCGGCCGCTTCCCCCATCGGAACCGCATGCTCGGCCGAGCGCCCCGGCCCGACGAGATCGCCGCCGGCGACGTGTTTCCCTGGTGAGCGGGCTGGTCGAGATTGCTCGTTATCCCAACCGGATCGTAGCGGATCTGGCGCGTCTCTATCTTGAGGGCGAGGGGATCGGCGCCGTCTTGTTCGACGCCGACATCAACAATGTCTTCGGCTGGTTTTACGCCCTGGTGTTGCCGGTGCGTCTCATGGTCCTCGATGAAGATCTCACGGAGGCGCAAACCTTGCTGGAGGCGTATCAGCCTTAAAGCAGGTGGGCGATCGGGGCGACGTTGAAGCCCGCGGCCTCGACCTTTGCTTCGATATCCTCGCGCGGCACACCCTGGCCATGCTTGGCGACCGCCCAGGTCAGCGCCGACCGGTTCCCGGAGCGGCAGAATGCTAGCACCGTGCCGTCGCCGGCCTCGTCGAGCGCATCCTGCATGGCGTCGGCATCCGCCGGGCCGATGCCGCGGATGATCGGGACGTGGCGATAGGCGATGCCCGCCGCGACCGCCGCGGCCTCCATATCGGCGGCGATGGGCTGGCCGTCCTCCTCGCCGTCTGGGCGATTGTTGATGAGCATCGTCACACCGTGCTGCTCCGCCAGCCTGGCAACCTCTGCCGGGTGGATTTGTCCGCTGACGAGAACGCGGTCGTCGAGCTGGCGGATCATCGGCCTATCGTCCTCGCTCACCCTTCGTCGGCGCCGGTGCCGGGGCCGCCGCCGGAGCAGGTGCTGGAGCCGCCTCGCCGCCGCCCAGCCCGTAATAGTCGATGTACGGCTGGATGCTTGGGTCGTGCCCGGCGAACGCGCGATACATGTCGGAATATTCCAGCGTGTTGCCGCGCGACAGGACCATGTCGCGGAAGCGCTGGCCATTCTCGCGGGTCAGGCCGCCATGAGCCTGAAACCAGGCGAAGGCGTCCTGGCCGAGCATGCGGGTCCACGGATAGGCGTAGTAACCGGCCGAATAGCCGTTGCTCCAGATGTGCAGGAAGTAATTGGAGCGATAGCGCGACGGAACGTCGGCGGTGTCATAACCGCTCTTGGCCAGCGCCTGCGCCTCGAACTGGTCGACGTCCTGCAACGGCGCGTCCGCGCCGAGCGAGTGCCAGTCGAGGTCGAGGTGCGCGGCTTCGAGCACTTCGCCGACCTCATAGCCTTGGTTGAACGTTCGCGCCGCGAGCACCTTCTGGATCAAATCCGCCGGAATCGGCTGGCCCGTCTTATAATTGACGGCGTAGTGCGGCAGGACCTTCGGATCGAGCGCCCAATTCTCGTTGAACTGCGACGGGAACTCAACGAAGTCGCGGGCCACGCTGGTGCCCGAAATGGTCGGGTAGGTCTGGGCCGCGAACATGCCGTGCAGCGCGTGCCCGAACTCGTGGAACATCGTCGTCACGTCGTCCCAGCTGATCAGCATCGGTTGGCCCGGCGCCGGCTTGGTGAAGTTCTCGACGTTATAGACGACCGGCTTGGTGCTGCGCAGGTACGACTGGTTGACGAGGTTGGACATCCACGCCCCGCCGTTCTTGTTGTCGCGCTTCCACGGGTCGATCATGAAGATCGCGAGCTGCTTGCCGTCGGCGTCGGTGACGTCGAACACGCGCATGTCCGGGCTCCAGGTCGGAATGTCCTTCCGTTCCTTGAACGTCAGCCCATAGAGCTGGTTCGCGGCGTAGAACACGCCGTCCTCGAGCACCTTGTTGAACTCGAAATATTGCTTCAGCTGGTCGCTATCGATCGCATAGCGCTGCGTGCGGATTTGCTCGGCATAATAATTCCAGTCGGCCGCCGTTGGCGTGAAGGTCGCGCCTTGCGACTTGGCCAGCGCACGGATGTCGGCGGCCTCGCGGCGCTGCTTAGCCGCTACTGCCGGAGCGAGCCGGTCGAGGAAACCGATGGCCGTGTCGCGGTTCTGCGCCATCTGGTCATAGAGCGTGTAGTCGGCCCAGTTCGCCTTGCCGAACAGCGCCGCCTTCTTCGCGCGCAGCGAAGCAATCTCGCGAATGCTGTTGCGCGTGTCGTTGGCGTCGCCGCGCTCGGCACGATTGAGGCTCGCTTCGAGCAACTTTGCGCGGGTCGCGTGATCGGTCAGCGATTCGAGAGCCGGCTGCTGCGTCGTGTTCTGCAGCGGCAGGACATAGCCCGAAACGCCGCGGCCCTTGGCCGCTTCTTGCGCTGAGGCAATCTGCTCCGGAGACAGGCCGGCGAGCGCACCGGCGTCATCGACGTGAAGCGCGCCGGCCTTGGCGGCGGCGAGCAGCTTCTGGCCGAAGTCGGTCTGCAGCGTGCTGAGGCGCTTGTTCATCGCCTTGAGCTCGGTCTGCTGCGCTGGCGTGAGTTGCGCGCCGGCGTGCACGAACTGGTCGTAATAGACCTTCAGCACCTTGGTCTGCTCGGCGTTGAGCTTGAGCGACGCCTGGTTGTCGTGAAGCGACTTTACGCGGGCGAACAGCGTCGCATTCAAAAAGATGAAGTCGTTGTGCGCAGCATAGAGCGGCGCGGTCTTGGTGTCGGTTGCCTGCAGCGTGTCGTTGGTGTTGGCGCCGTTGACCGCGCTGAACGCCAGCCCGGCGCGCTCGAGCAATTGGCCCGAACGTTCCATCGCGACGATGGTGTTGTTGAAGGTCGCTGGCGCGGGGTTGCCGGCGATGGCCATCACTTCGCGCTTTTGCTCGGCCATGCCGGCGAGGATGGCCGGCAGGTAATCGCTGTCCTTGATCTTCGAGAAATCGGGCGCCTGCAGCGGCAATGTGCTCGGCTTGGCGAAGGGACTTGATGCCGGCAGCGTGGCGGCTGAGGCGGCGCGCGGAGCGGGCGCCGCGGACGCCGTCGATGCAACCGCGATTGCCGCGGAGGCGAGGAGAAGATTACGGATCATGGATACCCCAGTGAAGGTTTCGGAATATTAGAGCTGCGGCTCTTCAACCGACTCGCGGCTGACGCAAGCCTGAATATCAATCGTTCGTCGAAAGCGCGGCGAGCAGGGCCGCGCCATAGCGTTCGAGCTTGACCGCACCGACGCCCTGAACGCTCGCCAATTCGCGAAGATCTGCCGGCTTGGACGCGGCAATCTCGCGCAGGGTCGAATCGTGGAAGATCACGTACGGCGGAACGCCCGCCTCCGCCGCGAGCTTGCGGCGGACTTCGCGCAGGGCATCGAACAGGGGGTCAGGCGGGCCGTCATCGCGTTGCCGCCGCCGTCGCTTGCGTTCCGGGGGAACGGCGATTTCCAATAGCTGCTCGCCCTTGAGGATCGGCCGCGCGCCCGGCCCGAAACTGAGCCCGCCATAGGCATCGGAGCGCAGCGCATCGCGGGCGATCAACGCGCGTGCCGCCGGCCGCACCAGCGCGAGTTCCTCCGGCGAGGCAATGCCGAACACAGACAGGTGCTGATGGCCGAAGCTGTGCACTTTTTCGGTGTCATTGCCGGCGAGGACGTCGGCCAGATGCCCCACCCCGAACCGCATCTCCGTACGGAACGCGGCCGAGAGCAATTTGCGCGCGACCTCGGTGGCGTCGATCGATGCCGGCGGGTCCAGGCAATTGTCGCAATTGCGGCAGCGCTCGGGCGGGTCTTCGCCGAAATGCCGCAGCAGGATCGCGCGGCGGCAGCCGGTGGCTTCGACGAACATCGCCAGCGCATTCAGCCGCTCGCGCTCGGCGGGGCGACGCTCCGGCTCGGTCTCCTGCTCGATCCGCTGGCGGGCAAGCGCGAAATCCTGTGCTGCCCACAACAGCCACGCTTCGGCCGGTTCGCCGTCGCGCCCGGCGCGGCCGGTCTCCTGGTAATAGGCCTCGATGCTCTTGGGGATCGCGGCATGCGCGACCAGCCGCACGTCGGGCTTGTCGATGCCCATGCCGAAGGCGATCGTCGCGGCGATCACCATCTCCTCCGAGGCCACGAACGCCGCCTGGTTGCGCGCGCGCACGTCGGCCGGAAGACCAGCGTGATAGGCGGTGGTCGGACGGCCGCTCCGCCCCAGCGCCTCGGCCAGTTTCTCGCTCTTGTCGCGGCTGGGCGCGTAGACGATCGCCGGTCCTGGTTGGGCTGCCAGCAGGTCGCGCAATTGCTTGCCGGTCTGCTCGCGATGGCGGACGTGATAACGGATGTTGGGCCGGTCGAATCCGGCAACGATCAGGCCGTCCGGCGGGATCGCCAGTTGTTCGAGAATGTCCGTCCGTGTGCGGTGGTCGGCGGTGGCGGTCAGTGCCAGTCGCGGTACGTCCGGATGATCGTCGAGCAACGCTTTCAGCCTGCGATAATCGGGCCGGAAATCGTGCCCCCATTCGCTAACGCAATGCGCCTCGTCAATCGCGATCAGGCTCAATGGAACTTGGTCGGCGAGGCGACGGAAGCTGTCGAGCGTCGCCCGCTCCGGCGCGACATAGAGCAGGTCGAGGCCGTCGGACTTGAAGCGTTCGATGGTCTGCTCGCGGTCGCCGTCCGCCGATGTCAGCGAAGCGGCGCGAATGCCGTTAGCCGAGGCACTGCGGATCTGGTCATGCATCAGCGCGATCAGCGGGGAAATCACCAGCGCAGTGCCGTCACGCATCAGTGCGGGCAACTGATAGCAAAGGGACTTGCCGGCGCCGGTCGGCATCACCGCCAGCGTCGGCTGGCCGGCCAGGACGCGATCGATCACGTCGGCCTGGACGCCACGGAAATGGTCGAAGCCGAAGGTTGATTTCAGGATGTCGTGCGGATCGGCCATTTTACTCGGACTTGTTGGAGGAGCCGAGCGCGCCGCCGGGAGCCGGAGAGTAGCGCCGCGCGCTGGGCGCCGCTAGCCTTGCCGCATGGATTCTATTTCTCGGCGGGCCGTGCTGGGCGGTGCGAGCGCTGCGCTGCTGCTGCCCGCAGGCTCTGCGCTATCCGCATCACGCGACTGGCGCGCGCTTGGCGGTGACGTCCGTGCCGAGATGCGCTGGGCGTGGCGACATTATCGCGAACGGGCTTGGGGCAAGGACCAGATCAAGCCGCTGTCCGGTGGCAGCGAGAGCTTTCCGCTCAAGCACCAGCATCTCGGACTGACTTTGATCGAGGCGCTCGACACCTTGTGGATCATGGGTCTCGACGCCGAATTCCGCGACGGCGTCGAATGGATCAAGGCCAACCTGAATTTCCATGTGGATGGCGAAGTGTCGGTGTTCGAGACCGCGATCCGCCTGGTCGGTGGACTGTTGTCCGCCTACCACGCTTGTGGCGATCCAGTGCTGCTGGCGAAGGCGAGGGACCTCGCGGACCGCCTGCTGCCGAGCTTCAATGCATCGCGAATCGGCATTCCGTACCGCTTCGTGAACCTCAGGACCGGGGCATTGCGCGGCCCAGTGACCAATCCTGCCGAGACTGGCACGTTCATTGCCGAATTCGGCTTTCTCAGCCGCGCGACCGGCGACGACCGCTATCGTGCTGCAGCGAAGCGTGCACTGGTGTCGATGTTCGAGCGCCGCTCGAAGATCGGCCTGCTCGCTGACAGCATCGATTGCATGACTGGCGAGTG
>Ga0268264_10000643_pt1 | contig 41260 bp, 36 predicted proteins | sample KBSSwiS32_FD_190357 | JGI IMG/M metagenome (GOLD analysis project Ga0268264, IMG submission 190357) | Switchgrass rhizosphere microbial communities from Kellogg Biological Station, Michigan, USA - KBS Switchgrass S3-2 (SPAdes) (version 2) | ecosystem: Host-associated > Plants > Roots >... | reverse complement strand
CTCCAGGCCCTTTGCCTGTTGCTGCTTGCTGCCGACCAATTTGCCGCTTTCCTCCTGAATTTTTCCGGCGATGTCTTTTGCCGCGCCTTTGACCTGATCCTTATTCATGTCGATCTCCTCAGCTATAGCCTGACTCAGATATTCAGTCGTCTTTCTTGACTTTGATGTGACTGTGGACCGCCTTGACCCCTTCGGTCGCCCGCGCGATCGCCTCGGCTTTGTCTGCCGCGTCCTGCGTCCGCGCGCTGCCCGTCAGCCACACGACGCCATCCTTGTCAGTATCGACATGGATCCGCCCGAGGCTGGTGATATGTTCTGCGGCCAGTTTGGTTTTGATCTTCACCGTGATGGCCGAATCCTTCACGAATGCTTTCGGGTGTGGACGGGCCGCATCCGCATCCTGATCAGCCTGAGCCAAGGCAGACCCGAGCAACGTCCCGAAAACCACGCAGGTGATTGCAAGTTTGTTCTTCATGGTCTATCCGCCTTCAGTTGATACCGTTTGCGACACTTTGATGGTCCGCGACCGCAATCATGATGAAACGGGGCTATCGCCACATCCGTAGCTTTGCGTATGGCCCCGCCAGTCCCGACGACTGACGCCGCCTGCGCAGGGTCAGGGCGCGCCACGCATAGGACAGCGCCGCGTCACCTGTCTGTACGTTGCCGCACAGACGGCACATCGCAGCCTCTACCCAACATAAATGTTGATGTTCTTATCGTTGCTGTCACCGCTGGAGCGGACAGGGATATCCGTATCAATAGCAATATCCTCCGCCACATGAGCCGACTAGCATGTGTCGAGCGGTTCCGAGCGCGAGTTGGATCTCGACGCTCGACGCATTCTGGATCATTTGCACGGACAACATCGGGAGAACGATTGTGAGCAACAAATTTCAGGTTATGGCAGCGACGACGATGCTGCTATGTGTAACCTCGTTGGGCCCACTGACAGCAATGGCTCAACATCCGGCGGGGCCTACCTGCATGGACATTCAATGGAACGCGGAATTTCTCAAGGCGTATCCACGCGCGCCGGCGGCGTGCCAGGAGATCGCCGTCCGCAACGGCAAGAACTTCGCGCGCTTCACTGCCAAAGTGACATCGGTCAAACCCGACAACGTCACGGTACGATTCCTGAGCAGCGGTGGTGAGCAGGGTCGCGAGATGTCGCTCAAGCCGGGCCCCAATGCGAGAGTCGAGATAGCCGGCAAGAAGATCGACTACTCGAAGCTGCGCAAGGACGATGTGTTGACGTTTTGGGTACCGGAGCGTGCGCTCGGTGTCATCTCGGATCCCGATGACACAGCCTCATCCACGATCGTTCTGAACTGAACTGCACCAACGTGCCTGCATTCACTTGCAGGCACGCACATCGAGGAAGCGTGTTTGAGCCGGATGTTTTGCGAGTGCCATGGGTTCAGCGCCCAGCGTGCGGACCGACCCAGTGCTCCTCGAGCAGTTGTTGGTCGGACATTCGTATAACCGCGTACAGACCCGGCTGCCCGAGGATAGTAACTTCAAAACAACGTGCTCAGGGGAGTTAATAACTATGCTGTGGACTATTGCGGTTATCCTGGCTGTGCTCTGGCTGGTCGGACTGGTTTCCTCCTATACGCTGGGGGGTTTCATTCACATCCTGCTGGTCATCGCGGTCGTGATCATCATTGTCAATCTGGTTCAGGGCCGACGGAGATTGTAGCCAGCGAAACCTTTTCTAAATCACGGCCTCGCGCGAGCTCGCGCCGGCATCTCGGACCGGCACGAGCATCCGTGACCGACCGTCACGAAAGAACCTTGCCACCGCGGGCAAGAGCGGCCCGCTCGGCCTGACAGCCGCCGTCTGACTCGCAAGTGTCGACTTGTCATTGCTGCGTCTTGAGTTCATGGAACGATCTACGGCAACACCAAAGAAGAGTGCCCTGGCAATGCCTTTGAGTATCATCGAACGACACCGCACAGGACGCATCGGTTGGTTACGTGCGGCCGTACTGGGAGCGAACGACGGAATCGTTTCTACATCGAGCCTGATACTCGGAGTAGTGGCTGCACACGCGGCTCACAACAATGTGATGATCGCTGGAGTCGCTGGGCTCGTCGCTGGAGCTATGTCAATGGCTGCAGGCGAGTATGTATCCGTTCATTCCCAGGCTGACAGCGAAAGCGCCGAGTTCGAGCGCGAGCGCGCAGAACTCGCGGCGGATGACAAGGGCGAGCATCAGGAGCTCGCGGCCATTTATGTCGCTCGCGGACTCGATCCGGCTCTCGCCAAGGAGGTTGCCCAACAACTCATGGCGCATGATGCGTTGGGTGCGCATGCTCGCGATGAGCTCGGGATCTCTGAAACCCTGCGCGCGCGCCCCATCCAAGCCGCCCTGGCCTCGGCTGGCAGCTTCGCCATTGGAGCGGTCCTCCCGCTGTTGGTCGCTGCCATAGCCCCCGCCAGGGGTCTGATTCCTCTTGTATCCGGGACTTCTCTGATTTTCCTTGCACTTCTGGGTGGGTTGGCCGCGTGGGCCGGTGGCGCTGGAGTGACGATCGGCGCGGCGCGCGTTACCTTCTGGGGTGCACTGGCCATGGCACTGACCGCAGTAATAGGGTCTCTGTTCGGGACAGTTGCGTAAACCGACAGGGTCTCGTGGGAAATAAGGATGCGCTGCTGTCTGCGAACGGTACGTGATTCTGCAATCGAACGCCCGAGTGAGCTCGTCCTGGGCAGATGTTAAACCCGGTTGTTGTGTTGCGAGTGTTATGCCATCGTCAAGAACGAAACCGATTGCCCGCTGCCGCGTCCGGCGTTCGGGTGAGGTACCTTCGGACGCTAGCCAAATACCGAGGTGGTGCGCTACGGTAGAGTCACCGTAGCACTCCTGGGATACGGAAGGATTCCCGCGTTAGCCCTCTTGCTACGGAATGCGCGCAGCGTTCCAGAAGGACTGACGAATGAGACTGCCCACACACCCCCGAGCTCGGGTCAATCTCGCCAGGAGCATCCTTTGTTCGAGTTGGCTGACACTCCTACATCCCGGTGTCGTTGCGGGACAAGAGCCTGCATGCCCGGGAATCCACGTCACGGTAGTGGGCATTCGGAATGGTGTGGGCACAGTCAATTGCGCACTGTTCGACGCTCCGAAGGGCTTCCCGGTTGACGTGTTGCACTCTGCAATGCGGGTCATGGTCATGAAGGTGCCGAGCAGCGAGGCTCGCTGTGATTTCGAGGGTATCCCACCGGGCACCTACGCGCTGGTCGTCCTGCACGATGAGAACATGAACGGCAAGGTCGATACCAACTGGATCGGCATTCCGAAGGAAGGTTACGGATTTTCTAATGATGCCAAGGCCTCGTTCTCTGCCCCATCGTTCAAGGATGCGAGTTTTCTCTATGACGGACAGATGCTCGAAATGACGATCAATCTTCATTACTGAACGCAGCAGTCGCTGCGCTCACCGGCGCGGCCCACGCCTTGGACGAGCCTTCGTATTCAGCTACCAGAAGTGACCAAGCCACTTCGCACCGAGGACAGTTTCCCAGATCGCCAGCAGCGCAGCCGTCAGTACGATGACCGCGGCCGCCAGGGCAATCGACAGCAGGAGGCCATCCTCCTCCAGATAGGCGAGCGATATCAAGGCAATCACCAGGGCGGGTACGATGTTGCTCAGCGGAATTGGCGTGAACACCAGGGCGATGCTCAGAAACAAGACAACGGTGCCGACCAGACGCTTTGTTGTCTCTAACGGGGTCGGCCAGCGAGGATGGATAATTTTCTCCAAATAGCTGAGCACCGGCACGGCACGCTGCACCAGCGCGGCAAAATATCGCGTCGGTAAAGGACGGGTGGCGATACGGCGCGGGAAAACGGGGAGGACCGGCCCGACATCATCTGCCAGGCAGGAATCATCAGCAGTAAGCCGGCAACAATTGAAACGCCTGGCGCGATGGCGACCACGGAGAGCAGAAGCATGATCATGCCAAAGGACCGCCTGTCCAGGCTGCCCATCAGCCATCCAAGAGTGAAGTGGTCCGTCGGCGCCTCGTCATGCAGCCGCTGCAGAACAGCGGAAGTCTTGTTGAGCGATCTCGTGTCTGAGGGCGATGTCGGTTTCACGTGAAGGACTTATCAATAGTAAGTAGCGACTTCCGATGGGAGCGACGCCCCAAAGGGGGACGGTGAGAAATTTGCGCGTACACGGCGGCCGCGTCAGTTGACGCCTGATGTAGTTTCCCAACCGTCACCGTCGACGGGCGTACCCGCCTCGGGGTCTTCAGCCCCCCGCGTGCGCGTGATCGCGACGAAAGCGCCAGCGACCTTGGTCTCACGCACGTGGCGGGCACACATGGACGGCTGAACCTCTGGGTCGAGCGCGTCTCAGCTGAAATTGCGGACTGCTGGCGCGCATCGATCCATTTGGGGAACAATAATCTCGGCAGGCACGCAACTCATAATCGGGTTGGTGAGCGGTGAACGACACCGCGACAGTCGATCCGTTTCCTTCCTGACCACCGCGTAACACTCGCAACACAACCTTTCCAACAGGATCCGGTCGATTACCGTGATCTTTCCCCGGCGGTAAGCGATCGCACCGACCTTCTGTAATTTGCCGGCGGCTTCGGTGACGCTCTCACGACGCACCCCCAGGATGCCTCCGAGGAGTTCCTGCGTGATGGTCAATCGGTTGGACGGCAGACGATCCAGGGCCACGAGCAGCCACCGGCATAGCTGTTGGTCCACCGAATGATAGCGATTGCAGACCACTGTCTGGGCTGTCTCGGTCAACAGGGCATGAGTGTAGTGCAACATTATGCGCTGCATCTCACCGTGCCGGGCGAGCTCCTGCTGGAATCTATCCTTCGTCAGACAATACGCGGAACCGGCGAATTGTACGATTGCGTGGCCGGTCATGCTTTGCCCGCTCAGAAACAGTGCGATCCCAAGCGCGCCGTCGTTCCCCACGCTCGAGACTTGCGCCGACGCACCGTCTGCAGTCACGTACACCTGCGATATGACGGAGTCGGTCGGAAAATAGACATTCTGCAGCACGGCACCACCGGGCTCGCACAAGACTTTTCCCAGCGGCATCTGAACCAGCCGCAGGTGCGGACAGACTCGTTCGCGCTCCGCGAAAGACAGCGCGGCGAGCAGCCTGTTCTGTTGTGGAGCGTTAGGATCCGTCATGGAAGTTATGCCTGCGATAACCGGTGAAAACCGAGTAGCGGGGTAAGAAAGTTGCGCCGCCCCATGTACGCTACCGTACACTCAGCGCCACATCTCACAATTGCGTGAAATACGGACGCGCGCAGCGGCCGGTCGGGATGCTGACCGACCGGGACACCATGCGTGGTCACGTGTTCAAGGAGGCAGATATGTATTGCCTGACGGTCGGCGATGTCATGTCCAATAGGCCACTGCGTCTGGGCATCGAGATGAGCCTCGCTGACGGCATCGACGCGATGAACGCGCGAGCTGTGCGGAGGGCGCCCGTAACGGACCGCACGGCACGCTCGTGGGTATTGTCACTCTGGACGATCTGCTACCCCCGGTCGCTTCACATCGCGGCGCAGCGCCAGGGGAAGCCAGATGAGATCAGATAGCGATATTGAGGTTAACGGGGTAATCGGCCGTTAGGTCTGCAGATAGCCGTTGGAAATAGCGTAGGCGGCCACCGCCGCCGCGCCTCGCACACCCAACTTGCGCATCAAATTGGTCCGATGCTTTTCCACCGTCTTGTGACTGACGGAGAGCTGCTCGGCTATCTCCCTTGTGCGCAGGCCTCGGGCGATCATTTTCATCACTTCGCGCTCGCGATCGCTCAAGCCGTCGGACTCCTGTTGGCTGCGGCCCTGTTGGGTGACAAAGCCGTTTGCCAGCCGCTCGAGATGGCGTGGGCTGACGTGTCGCCGCCCCTCCATAACCGCTCGCAGGGCGGTCAACAAGTCCGAGCGCCGATCGGTTTTGAACAGGTAGCCATCGACTCCGGCGCGCAGACCCGCCTCGATCGACTCGTCGTCCATCTGCGATGTCAGGACCAGAATGCGCACGGAGGGCCAGCGCTCACGGGCGGCGACGACCAGTTCGGCTCCCCGCCCCGCGAGCGCGTTGAAATCAGCAATGATCACATCAGGCGCTGTTGGCAGCGACACCGTCTGCACGTCGTTGGTCCCGCAAATAGTGCCAGCCACCGCGAAGCCCTCTTCCAGATTGATCAATGCGCACAAACCGTCGCGCAGCAATCCCTCGTCGTCGACGATCAGCACTTGCAGTTTGCGACGCATTGGCGCCATCAACTCACCGTGGCCGTTACTTTATATTACAAAGTGTACAGGGTGGGCGCTGCTATGCAACCGCGATCTCCAATCGGTCACCGGTGTCAGGACAACAACCGCTTCGGGTGAGGTCGATCAGCTCTTCAGGAGACTGAGCACGTTATGAAATGAACGGGCCTGGGCGACATCAGCGGCAGTCGCCCGGTCGTGATTGCGAATCCGCGTGTCGGCCCCGGCGGCCAGCAATCGCTTCACCACCGCGGCCTCTCCGTTGCGGCTGGCGGCAATGAGGGCGGTATCTCCAAACTGATTCTGGGCATCTTTTGCAGCATGGGCCGCCAGCAGTTTTTCAACAATGGGCAGCCGGCCCGTGGCGGCCGCCAGTAACAGTGCCGTATCCCCATGTTTGGTGCGCGCATCTATCTGCGGATGTCGTGCAATGAGGCTCTCGGCGACAGCCGTCGCGCCGACGATACAGGAGACTGCCAATACAGACACACCGGACGAATCGGCGCGATCGACGTTTGCGCCATGTTGTAGCAGCAAGTTTACGCCGATCGGGTCACCGGCATGTGCCGCGTACCACAACGCGGTCCGGCCCGTCTTATCCATTGAATCCGCGGGCGCACCGGCTTCAATGAGAATCCGTATCAAATCGTCGTTGGCGCTCTGGGCCGCCAGCATCAGGGCGCTGGTACCCGATTTGTCTTGAAGTCCCACAGTCGCGTGCGCGGCCGTCAGCAGGCGCACAATGCCCGTGTGTTGAGCTCGGGCAGCGGCAACGATCGCTGGCTCGCCTTCGGGAGAACGGGCGTCTGCCGCCACCCCATGAGCGAGAAGTACACGCGCCACCTCCTCTTCTCCAGATCGGCTGGCCAGCAGCAGTGCTGCTTCCGCACGGCTCGAGTCAGTTGAGCTCCTGGTGTACGTAAGAACCAATTCAGCGGATCGCGGCGTATTCGAACGTGCTGCCACGAGAAGCGCCTCAGCCCCGTCCGAAGCAGGCAATGCATCCTGGTGAGGCAATGCCTCGATCAGTGCGGGTGAGCTTCGCGAAGCGGCGATGGCGAGGTCGGACCAACCTGCATACAGGTCACGGTCCGGGGCTTTGGCCCGAGCGATCGATTGCAAGGCGGCTACTGAATTGCGCGGATGTCGCAGCGCAATCGCACCCCCTTCTGTCAGCCGCCGCATGGCGTCAGGATTGTTGCTGGCGGCGGCAAAGTCGAGCGCGGACCAATCCTGGATGTTTCGCAATTTGACATTGGCGCCGCCTGCGAGCAATTGCTCGATTGTTGAGATGTTTCCAGCGGCTGCCGCATGCATCAGTGGGGTGTTGCCTCCATGGTCTGCGGCGTTCACGTTTGCACCCGCGTGCAATAGTTCACCAACTGTTCGCTCCTGACCCGCTCGGGCTGCGAGCATGATCGGCGTGATGCCGTATTGATCGGCGGCATCCACAGTCACACCGGCACCGATGAGGGTTTCAACTACATCCGCATGACCGGACTGAGCGGCGCGTGCGAGGGCGCCACGGCCGAAATCATCTCGGGAGTTGATCGAGTCGCGATCGCCAATCAGTGACCGCACGGTGGGCAGATCGCCCAGTTGCGCAGCGAGCCAAAGAGATTCGTGGCGAGTGGTGGCGTCGGGGAAGTCCTGGACGCGTGCAGGCGTGCCAAAGGAGCTCCTCGGAATCCCGCCGGTACGGGGGACGCCCGCACTGGAGGGATCAGCACTGGCATTCGTGGCATCGCCCGGGCCCGCTATCGCGTTCAATCCGGAAATTGCCCGAGCGTGCCCTTGCGCGGCGGCCTTCTGCATCCACACCCGCGCCTGAGCCGAATCCCGAGGCCCGTTCAACCCATTCGAGTAGAACACGCCCAGCAGGTACTGAGCCTCGGGATTGCCGGCGTCGGCCAGCCGTTGCAGATCCGTAGCAGCACGCGAGAACTGCTTGAGGCGGATCGCCTCCTTGATTCCGTCCAACGAATTCGGAGCGGGCTCTGCGGCCAACGCCGAGAGCGACACGCACAGTGCCCACGGCACCCACCTAAGCCGTGCCAAATTTGGCCTCTACATTGATTCCGATGTGACGCAGGAAATCCGTTGGCAAAACGCCGCCGGCATTCACAATTACGGCGTCATTGCTCAATTTGAGAAGCCGGCCGTCCCGCTCGATCACCACTGCCTCTCCGGCGATCTCCCTGACGTTGGACTTCAACAGAACTTTGAGCTTGCCGCTCTGCTCCGCGCGCGCAACGCGATCTCTGTTGGCCTGGTTGGCCTTCGCGAAAGCCTCACCGCGATATGACAGCACGACACTGCGCCCGCCGGCTTCCGCAACACTGGCCGCTGCCTCCACCGCGCTATTGCCACCGCCCACCACGAGAACATGCTGACCGCTGTACTGCTCAGGATCGATGAGCCGGTAAACCACCTTGGGCAGATCCTCGCCAGCGACTCCGAGCTTGCGCGGCGTGCCGCGCCGTCCGATCGCCAGCAGGACACTGTGAGTTCGGTATTCACCCCGGGTCGTTCTGACAACGAAGCCATCGCCATCTCTCACGATATCCTCGACCCGCTCGCGGTACCGAACTTCGATTCCCGTCTTGCGCTCGACCTCCTGCCAGAATCCGAGTAAGGCCTCCTTACTGGTCTGTCGAAAATCGACCTTTCCCACCAACGGCACAGTTGCCGGGGCGGTCATCACGAGCTTGCCGCGTGGATACTGAAATACGGCACCACCCAGTGATTCCTGCTCCAGGGTGACTGTGCGCATGCGCCTGGACTTCGCAGTCAGTGTGGCGGCAAATCCGGCAGGTCCGGCTCCCACTACGACCAGATCGAGGCGATTGCCGCCCTTGCCGCGCTTGCCGTGGATGGCCTCAACCGCCTGCCGCCCCTGTTCCAGCGCGTTGCGAATCAATCCCATTCCACCCAGCTCGCCGGCAATGAAGATGCCCGGCACGCTGGTCTCAAAGCTGGGTGTCAGTATCGGAATTTCAACGCCCCGATGCTCGCTGCCGAACACCAGGGAAATAGCTTCCACGGGGCAAGCGGTCTTGCAGGCGCCGTGTCCGATGCAATCAGCCGGGCTGACCAGCTCCGCCCTGCCACCCACGATGCCCAACACGTGGTGCAAAGGTTGCTCAGGGCACACTTTCACGCACGTGCCGCAGCCGATGCAACGCGCCGGGTCGACTATGGGGTGCAGCGACGGCGGCTCGGCGAGACCGGACGCCTGAGCATTGGCGCGCGCAGCCGCACTCTTACTCTCCAGCCGCGCCCGCCGCCGCAGATACCAACCGAGCAGCAGCACAGACGGGAGGCCATAAAACAAATAGACGAGCATATTCACGGGCTTGATTCGGACCGGGCGGACGGCCCCAACATCTCCGTTCATAACATCCAACTCATTCGAGTCTAGCTATGTGAAGTGTGCACGGGTTATGGGGTGTTTCCCTACTTGTAAACGAGTTGAGAGCTGCGCACGCTGCAACCGCCCTAACACATGCAGTGCTGTCGCAGTTAGCCGACAACTCGGCATCAAACGGAGGCGGTCGCGAATGAGCGTAGGAGCAACCGTAACGGTGCCCGGTAGACTGACAATGCGTAGCGCGTGGCGGATTCCGCCCGTGGCCGTCGTATCAGTCGTAGTGCTCGTACTGTTGTTTTCTGGCTGGTTCTTTCCAACTGAGAGGTATATTACCCCGCAGCGCGGCTTCGGCTACGCGCTCGGCATCCTCGGCGGCAGCATGATGCTGCTGCTGTTCATGTACTCGGCCCGCAAGCGCTTGCGCTGGCTCGGCTTCCTCGGGCCGACGGTCAACTGGTTCCGGTTCCACATGCTGCTGGGCCTCGGGGGGCCGCTGTGCATTCTGTACCACTCCAACTTCCACCTGGGCGCCACGAACAGTAACGTCGCGCTGATTTCGATGCTGACCGTGGCCGGCAGCGGCGTCGTTGGAAGGTACATCTATTCCAGAATCCATCACGGCGTATACGGCAGCCGGCTGACCCTCGGCGAGCTTCGCTCGGGGGCTGAAAACCTGCAGGCGGTGTCGCGCTCCGTTGCCTTCATTCCGGAGTTGGTGCAGCGGCTCGAGGCCGCGGAACGACATATTCTCGAGGCCGGCAAGAGCCTGCCGCTGTTGGGTTTCGCCAAACCGCTCATAGCCGCAGCCCTTGCGTTGCATGCGCGCTGGGCATTGCGCGCTTATGTCAGCGGCGCCCTGCGGATCGCGGTACGCAAGTCAACGGTGATTGCCGCCGAGCGGACCCGTCTGAGGCGGACCGCATTTGCCTACATAGACAAACGGATTGCAGCGACCCGCCGCCTGGCGGACTTCCAGGCCTTCGAGCGTCTCTTCTCTCTCTGGCACGCACTCCACATCCCCTTGATCGTGATGCTGCTCGTTGCGGGCATCGTGCACGTCATTGTGGTCCATCTCTATTGACGAGGGCGGCTGGTTCAATGCGAGCCGGACTCTGGCCTGGGATTCTCATCATGGAGGTTCTGTTGTGCTTTTTTCCGGTGCGCAACTGCGGCGCCGTGAATCCTGAAAAGCTCTTCATGCCCGGCGAGTTGGCAACTGCTCATCAGAAATACGAGGAGCAGTGCTCGACCTGTCATGACCGCAGCGATCGGAGCCGCGAGCGGCAATTGTGCCTGGACTGCCACAAGGAGATCGCATCGGACCTACGGGCCAGGCAAGGCTTCCACGGCCATCTGACCGGCATCGACACCGCTCAATGCCGCGCCTGCCACGTGGAGCATCAGGGGCGTGATGCTGACATCGTGAAATTCAACCGGGAGCCCTTCAGTCACGAAGCCACTGACTTTCCGCTGCGAGGTGCGCACGCGGTCGTTGCCTGCGACAGTTGTCACCTGCACGGCAAGAAATTCCGCGAGGCCCCCCGCGAATGCGTGGCGTGCCACCAGCCGCAGGAACCGCACCAGGGCAAGTTGGGAAAGGATTGCGCCTCCTGTCATGACCCGAAATCCTGGCAGGAGGTCAGGTTCGATCACGACAAGACGGCATTCCCGCTGCACGACAAGCACCAGGCCGTGAAGTGCGCCGAATGTCACTTCGGGAATCGATACAAAGGAACGCCCGGCGTATGCGTGTCGTGCCATGCGCCGGATGACGTACATCGCGGTGAGCGTGGGCCCAAGTGCGCGAGTTGTCATTCCACAACCGGATGGAAGTCCTCCAAATTTGATCATGCAAAGGAAACCGGGTTTGCATTGGACGGCGAGCATTCACACCTGGAGTGCCAGGACTGCCACCGGTCCGGGAATATGCAGACCCCGATACCGAAGGAGTGCCACGGCTGCCATCAGGGGCAGGATGAGCACGCCGGACGCTTCGGCACCGATTGTGCGCGCTGCCACGGACCGACGAAATGGCAGACGACCACGTTCGATCACACACGTGACGGCCATTGGGAGCTTGCGGGCCAGCACGCCAAGTTGGAATGCCATGCCTGTCATACCGTAGCGCTGGGTACGCGCAAGCTCGGAACTGACTGCATCGGTTGCCACAAACCAAGCGACGTTCATCGATCGAAGCTCGGCACGCAATGCGATGAATGCCACCAACCGCAGGGCTGGAAACCGGTCACTAACTTCGACCACGATCTGACGAAGTTTCCGTTGCTGGGCCTGCACGTTGCCGTGACGTGCGATCAATGTCACTCCAGCCGCACGTTCGCGGTTGAAGGTTCCAAGTGTGTCGACTGCCACAAAAAGGACGACACGCACCGGGGAAATTTCGGTGCCGAGTGCGATCAATGCCACTCCCCCAACGGCTGGAAACTGTGGAAGTTCGATCACGGCAAGCAAACCGGTTTTGCCCTGCTCGGCGCACATTCGAAACTGGATTGCGCCGGCTGTCATCGACAACCGGCCACGCAGGTCAAACTCAACTCCGAATGCGCTTCGTGCCATTCGCAGGATGACGTGCATCTCGGGCAATTCGGCGGCCAGTGCCAGAAGTGCCACGGGACCGTGACCTTCAAAGGCGCCCGCCCGCGCTAGGACAGCACCATGCAACGAACAGTCGCCGCATTAGTTCTGCTTCTGATGCTTGGATTCGCCGCTCTGGGACTGGCGCGTGTGAGCTTCGGCGCTCAACAGCGGTCGAATTTCGATCACCTGACGACCGGTTTCGAACTGACCGGCCGGCACCGCGATCTGCAGTGCGAGGAGTGCCACACGAGTGCCGTCTTCAAGGGGACACCACGAGAATGCTCTGCGTGCCACGGCCTGGGCACGCGCGTCCGGGCCACCGCGAAGTCCTCGAATCACATCCTCTCGACCGAGCAGTGTGACAGCTGCCACGCCACCGTGGCCTGGATTCCGGCGGTCAACTTCGACCACGCCCAGACACACGGGAGCTGCTCGACCTGCCACAACAATGTCCAAGCCCAGGGCAAGCCGCCGCAGCACATCGCCACCAACCTCGAATGCGAAGTGTGCCATTCGACCATCAGTTGGGCGGGGGCTGTATTCAATCACGATGGGATCAGCGGTGGCTGTGCTCAATGCCACAATGGAGTGACCGCTACCGGCACGCCGAGCAGCCACATTCCAACCGGCGGCGCGCCGTGCGAGAGCTGTCACTCCACGACCAACTTCAGCACTTTCTCAGGCACTTCGATGAATCACAGTGCCGTGGCCGGGATGCCGTGTGTGAATTGTCATGAGGCTGGCAAATCCTTTGTGGGCGTGACCATCACGACACGGCCACCCCCTCCTCATCCGGCGACGGGCGATTGCAGCACCTGCCATTCATCCACGAGCACGTTCGGCGGGCTGTCGCAGCTTCCGCCAAACCATATTCCCACCTCGCAACCGTGCAGCCAGTGCCACGCCAACCAGGCCGACTTCAGCATTTACGCCATGAGTCACCAGGGGATCACCAGCGGATGCGCCAATTGTCACGGGGCCGGGCTCAGTTTCGTGAACATGGCGCCGCCGACACTCAAGGAGATTCCGGCCAACCACATCCCGACGGGATCAATGGCGTGCGAAGGATGCCACTCGAATACCAACTTCACGACGTTTGCCGGGACCACGATGAATCATGCAGTCGTGGCGGGGATGTCCTGTTCCACGTGTCACGAGGCCGGCAAGAGTTTCGTGGGATCTCCGCCGATTGTGACTCGTCCGCCGGCGCCTCACGTCACCACGGGCGAATGTTCAAACTGTCATTTTTCCACTACGACATTCTCGGGCGCCCGGGCGATGCCCGCCAATCACATTCCGCTTCCAGCCGCGGATGGCAGCAACTGCGCGCTGTGTCATACCAACGCCAACGATTACAGCATCTATACGATGAATCACAACGGCATCGCCAACAACTGTGCTCAGTGTCACGGGACGGGGATGTCCTTTGCGAATATCGCACCGCCGGCTTTGAAGGAGCCGCCTACGGGGGCACCGGCGCATATTCCCACTGGCAATATCGCGTGTGAGTTGTGTCACTCGCCGACCAACTTCACCACGTTTTCCGGGACTACCATCAAGCATGCGGCCGTCTCCGGGCAGCGCTGCGACAGTTGCCATGAGCTCGGGATGTCGTGGTATGGCATTTCGAACCTGTGGGTGCGTGACGGGCCGAATCATCACAAGGGCCAGGATTGTGGTGGCTCGGGATGCCACTCGCCTCGCGACACGTCGGGCGGCGGCCGTGCGAATGCGGTCAAAATGACGGTTAAGTCGAAGGCCGTGACTGCGGCGGCGGGCACGACCACGGCATCGAGCGGGGCCGCGGCGACAGCAACGGCAGCTGGCCCGGGCACAACAGGCGCCGCGTCTCGCGGAGGCGGCGCGCATGCCACCGGCACGCTTGCGCCAGCCGACATCGGCTTCTTTGGAGCAATCAATCGAGCCCGTGGTCTATTCGGCTCAGCCGCCCGCGGCCCGGCCGATCGCGGCTCCAGCGAAATTGTGACAACTGATCGTGGCATCGGGCCACTCGGCACATCCGGCATCGCGGGCGGACACCATCGCGACACAGGAGGCGCGCGCTGTGCCTCCTGCCATTCGTCTTCATCGCGGCTCGGTATATCGAGGATACACACGTGGACGACAGCGTCCTGCGAGAGTTGCCACACGACGCTGGCGTGGCTGCCTGTGAGCCGAGTCGACCACACGCAAGCCAAAGGCCCCTGCGCGAACTGTCATAACGGCATCAATGCAACCGGTATTTCTCGACGGCACGTTACCGTCACACGCGGCTGCGACAGCTGCCACACCACTAACGCATGGAACCCGGCGCGCTTCGACCATGCGGCCGCAGCAGCGCAGTCCTGCACGAGCTGTCACAACGGCGTAAAGGCTTCAGGGCTCCCTCGCAACCACATCTCCACCAATAAGCAATGCGATACGTGCCACGGCACTCTATCGTGGGCCTCCGCGAAGGTGGACCATTCGACACTCACAACGGGCTGCTCCGGATGCCACAACAACGTCGGTGCGATAGGCAAGACAGCGAACCACATGACCACGTCCCGAGATTGCCAGACGTGCCATACGTATCCAGATTGGAACGCGCTCAACTTCCGGCATACGTCGCCGCAATATCCCGGCCAACATCGAACAGCTTTGACTTGTGAGCAGTGTCATACGACAAACGCAGAACGCATCGTCTACACCTCCGCTGCGGATTCAGGCACCTGTGGCGGGTGCCACGCGAAGGACTTCAAGCCCGACGCCCACCCGAAGACGGTAAAGGGTCAACTTTACAGCGCAAGTGAGCTGGCTGATTGTGCGGGAGCGTGCCACATCTATACGGATGCAACTCGGGCGACCATAGCCAGGAGTGTACGGTCGCCCTATCACCGAGTGACCGATGCCTCGTTCCGTCACTAGATTTGCGGTCACACTGCTTGCAATCATTGCAGGCGCTCTATCGGAGGGAGTATGGGCACAGGGCGCAACGCAGTTGCCCGGGCGGCTCGTTGATCTCGTGGAGGTTGACGCTCACGACGAACAAACCGATGTGGCGATTCAATTCAACTGTTCCATGCGATACGTGTCGCACCTTCCGGCCAGCGAAGGCGCAGAGCTGCGAATTCAGCTGCTGCCGATGGGCGATTGCGGGACGAATACGTTTTCGCAGATCAATCCGGAGGTGCCGCCGGTGTCTGACGACTCCGGCGTACTTCAGTCGGTCAGACTGGAGTCAGAGGCGCCAGGCCAGGTCAGCCTGCTGCTCACGTTTCGCAGCGCGCAGCAGTATGTCCTGGCACAAGGCTCGGATCCTCGCGGCCTGCGCATCCGCCTGCTCCGCCAGTCGCACACCCGCTCCAAGGTGTTGATCACTGAATCCCCCGAATCTGCCGCTCGCTTTGCCGTCAACCTCGAATCGCAACCCAAACCGTTCGATCGAGCGGCGCTCGATCTCGCGCATGAGCGGTTGAAACTACCCGTTTTCGTGTCCGAGTCCCTGGTCGGGACGGAAAAGTGGTATCGGCTGAGGGCCGGTCCGATCGACCGACGGGTGGACGCGGAAAGGGTGTTGCAAAGTGCCCTGCCTGACTATCCCCGGGCCTGGCTGGCCCAGGGAGATGATTCTGTCACGGCAGACTCGAATGCCACGGTCGCACAACCCGCACTGCCCGCAGTCGGCCGCATCGGCACCGACCCGCCGTTGGAACCTGCGCGGATCAAACAGATGCTCCGGGAAGTACGGGCGGCCATGGGCGCGCGGGATTATCCCAAGGCCATCTCACTGCTCACTCAGCTGCAGCGGCAACCCGAATTTCCCGCACGCGCCAGCGCCCAGGAGCTGTTGGGACTGGCGCGGGAAAGATCCGGGCAGCTCGCGCACGCGAAGGCCGAATACGAAGAGTATCTCAGCCGCTATCCGCACGGTGAGGCCGCGGAGCGCGTCACGACGCGCCTGCGGTTGCTGCGCGAAGCAACAGGCAAAGCGCAGTCGAGCGGAGGCCTTTCCTCCAACAGGCGCGGCTGGCAGGTCAACGGCGGCGCCGGCCAGCTGTTCCGGTATGACAGCACACGCTATACCAGCGGCGCGAGCACCACGGCAGCCACAGATCTGCCCAACTCGCAGCAGGTCACTCGGCAGAATGCGCTCTACAACGATCTGGATGTTCTGGCGCGCCATCGCGGCGAGAATATCGATCTGATGATGCGCCTGAGCGCCGGCTATACGAAGGAGTTCTCCACCGATGCGTTCGGAAACAACAAGCGGGTGAGCCTGGCTTCGATTGAGCTCAACGACCGTCCGCTCGGACTGCTGGCGCGCGCAGGACGTCAAGTGCGGTATCAGGACGGAATTCTGGGTACTTTCGATGGCCTCTTCCTGTCGTGCCGCCTGCATCCGGGGTGGACTATCAATGCGGCCGCGGGGTATCCGGTAGAGCAGACCCACGACTCGGTGCAAACACGTGAGCGGTTCGAGAGCCTGGCATTGGCGTACGCGCCCGCGGGGAGCCGTTGGGATGGGAGCGTATTCGCAGCGGCCCAGCAGTTCGACGGCGTGCGGGACCGCCGGGCTACCGGATTCGAAGCGCGTTATCTGGCTTCGCGGGCGTCCGTCATAGCCTTCGTCGACTACGATGTCTCGTTCAAATCACTGAACGTGGCAACACTGCTGGGCACGCTGCAGTTGCCGGCCCGAATGATCGTCAGTCTCGATGTGGAAAGGCGGAACTCCCCGGTGCTGCAGACGCGCAACGCGCTCATCGGGCAGTCCGTCCTGGATCTCGCGCAACTCGAGCAGAAATTCACGTTGCAGGAAATTTACCAGTTGGCTCGCGACCGAACGCCCGTCACCGACGACTATACCGTTACGGCGACTGCACCTCTGGGCGAGCGATTCCACTTCGCAACGACTATCTCCGCAATGCGCATCGGTGCAACCTCCGCCTCCGGAGGCGTTGACGCGCAACCGGCTACCGGGTTGGATGTGACCTATCAAGCGCAGCTCTACGGATCGAGCCTTTGGCGGACGGCGGACTTCAACATCCTGACTTTGACCTACGGCAATACCGAAGTGGGCAAGATTGAAGCACTGAGCGCCAGCAGCCGCCTTCCGATCGGGGGCGCATGGAGAATCGGCCCCCGTCTGAGCATCGACCACCGATCGATCACCACCGACGGCAGCACGCAAGTGACCATACTCCCCTCAATGCTGGTCGACTATCAACGGGGGCACAATCTGTTGCAACTCGAGGTCGGCGGCCAGACCGGCAAGCGTAACGCGGCCGTGCAGACCGAGAACACGCGGCGTTATTATATCAGCGCCGCATACCGAATAAGCTTTTGAACCTGTGCATGCGTAGCCGCCGTTTTCATGCCGTCTGCCTCGTGACGATTGCTGCTGTGAATGCCTGCGCCTCAGCGCCGGGCTCTAACGGACCCAATGAGTTTCTTGATGAGCAAACCGCGGCGACAGTGAGCGTCGCATCCAAGCCTTTGGTATTCGCTCGCGAGCACCCTGAGCTGGCAGCTCATGCGCGTGACTACATCACACTGGCCGCCGCATCGGTAAATCGCAGCGGCTCGGTTGATTATTTTATTTTCGCCTACTTCTGGTCAACACTGGATCCCCGCGATGGAAGCGGCGGTCACTCACCCCCAGACGAATTGACGATTGCAGCCGATGACCGATTGATCCATCCGCAGCTCGCGGGTCATTCAACCTCGGATGCCGGTGTTGGCACTGCCGTTCGCGCGCCTCCGGGACATCGCTGGACTTTGAATGTGTATCGCTCGGATATTGCGACGTTGCGTTACCTGGCAGAAGCACGTCGTCTCAATGTTGCCGCAGGTTCCGCGCAGGAGCCCGCGACATTTGATCTGTGGGATGATCAACGCCGCGCACTTCGGGCACTGGTCCCTTGAAACTGCGTAGGGTTTGCGTTTAACCGGTACGGCAGTCCTACGGGGCGTCTTTTAGATAGCGTGCAAGCACATTCGCAGTAACACGCTCGACGAGAGCATCGCGCCTGAAGAGCGCGGCAACCCATTCGCAGCTTCCGGCGTGGAATACTTCACCGCGCCCGCGCGGGAATTGCACGATCATGCCGGCGCCGCGCTTTACGCTCTCGACCGCAGCGTCGCCATCATCTCCAACCAGAATCTCAGCAGCATACTTCGCGTCCTCATCGGAGAGGAATCGATCGTCAACGGGGACGTTGAGCCGCTCTTCTTTGAGTGACGACATTCCGAGCGCAAGGATTTGTAGGCCTTCCGGTGCGCCGCTCGTCTCACTCGGTTCCGGCAGGCCGTTGCGGATGACGTAGTCCAACCCATCAACCTCGTATCCAAAGGCATGCCCATCGGCTCCGAGCAAGTCCCCGTAATAGATCCCGGTATCGGCGAACGCCCAGTGCTCAGGTCGATATACAGGGAAGCCCCTGACGCCGCGTGGCGCGCAGCCACCCCACCCCGCATAAAGACCCCTGGTCGCATTGAGACCGAAAGTCTTCGCCCCCGGCCGGCCTATCTCCTTGGCCTCCCATGAACCGGAGGTTCGCGAAGGATCGGTTGATTTGAACACCGGATCCTCGGCGCGAGCGCGGTACTTGTAGCAGACCTGGCGCTTGCCGCCCGGCTCGAAGCGGGTTTGCCACATGAAATTACCGGCAAAACGCGCCACTCGTCCACCGCGCTCGACGTACTCATCAATCGCGTCGCGCATCTCCCAGGTCCAATATTCATCGTGTCCTACACACACGACGCAGTCATACCCGTGGAGAATCTCCGGGTTGAAATGCAACTCGTGCTGACTCGCGAGATCAACAGCGAATCCAGTTCGCTCCGCCCAGTGAAGAAAATGCCGGTCATAGCTGGCCCAGCCGGCCGAGGCATACTTTTCCGAATAGCCGTGCGCGTAAGCCCATTCGATGTGTGGATAACGCGGCGCGGCTGAAGGCGGTGTTGTGAACTCGAGCGGCACACGGGGCGCATCCTCAGGCAGCACCACGAACCCGCGGCACCAGGGGCGCTCGATGCTGACTGTCGTCGCGTATTGGTTGCGGTTCGGCCCGGTGATGCCACGGTAAGAGTTTGAACCACCCCAGGTGTTATAAGCTGTCCATGTTCCCGTCGCCGCAATCTGCAGAATGCGTCGTGGGTGGCGGCCGGCGGGGGGTCGAACAATGAACAGGTGGTGGGCGCGGATCGGACCACCGTCGTGACCTTCTGCTGTCAAAGTCACTCGATACGCACCCGATGGCCACTCGGCGCCGACGCGAAATTCAACTGACGGCTCCCAACCGCAACCAACTACAGAGCACTGCTCCGGCGTGTCCTGCCACCGCAAGCCTTCAACCTTGCGGGCTAACACCGGTGCCGCGCTCGCACCGTCGCGGAGGACCGAAAGCTCGCATGCCGGGGCGGTCGAGCTGACGTATAGACGCACGGTTGCCCCGGGCGAATATGCGAGCGCATCGGTGTACGCCCAGATCTCACCGCGCTCGCCGTCCATTCCAGGATGCTCATAACGGTGTCGGAAGACCGCTTCATGACGTTGCTGCGGGGTGAGACCGAAATCAGGAAAGTCGGGCTTCGCTGTGTGCATTGCGGCGGCTATTATCGGCTGATGCCTGGGGGCATCGAACAGCATACTATTTACCAGATCCCGCTGGACCAGCGGCACGGCCGGCCGCGGCACCTGTTTACGCTGTGGTGTGGCGCCAACCTGAACGTGTTGACCGTGGTCACCGGGGCGCTCGCCACCACCCTGTTCCGCCAATCATTTCTCTCGGGCGTCGTCGCTATCCTGATCGGCAATCTGGTAGGCACGATATTCATGGCGCTGCACGCGGCCCAGGGCCCGCGGCTCGGCGTTCCGCAGATGGTCCAGAGCCGGGGCCAGTTCGGAGCCAGGGGCGCGGCGTTCGTCGTCGCAATTGTTATCTTCATGTACGTTGGGTATGCCGGCACCGCTCTCGTAACCGGCGGCCAGTCGCTGCATGCCATTCTCCCTGGCCTCGACGCACGCGCCTGCATCCTCGCGATCGGCATCATCAGTCTGACTGCGGCGATCCATGGCCATGACCTGATCCACTTTTGTACCCGGATGATGACTTACGTGTCGGGAAGCGCGGTGCTCCTGGGCTACGTCTGGGTCCTTTTCATCCACCCTCTACCGACGACGTTCATGACCCAGGGCACATTCTCGGCGGCCGGCTTCTTCAGCATGGTCTCCATGTGCGCACTGTGGCAGCTTGGGTACGCGCCATACGTATCCGACTACTCGCGCTATTTGCCGCCCGACTCCGGCCCGCGCCAGGCATTCTGGTCGTGCTACTGGGGTACAACGCTCGGCGCCGTAATACCGATGATTTTGGGCGCGCTCATCGGCCCGGCGGTCATCGACGGTGACGTGGTCGCCGCACTCTCGCAGCTCACCGGAAAAGCGAGCACCGCAATCGTGCTGCTGTTCGCTCCCGGCGTCGCGATCGCCGGTGCGATTTGTTTCTACGGCGGCTCGCTCGCGATCATCACATTCGCGCAGACGTTCGCCGCGGACTGGCGAGCCAGCGTCCGCGCGCGAACCACCGTCACGATATGCCTTTTTGTCACCGCGCTGCTGATCGCGTTGGAGGGCGCATCGCACTTCCTGACACTGTACAGTCAATTCAACCAACTGCTTCTGTATCTGTTGATACCCTGGACAGCAGTCAATCTCATCGACTATTACCTCATCCGCTTCGGCCACTACGACGTTGCGGCGTTCTTTGCACCCGACGGCGGCGTTTACGGCAAGTACAACATCGCCGCGCTCGTCAGCTATGGACTCGGAATCCTGGTCCAGATTCCCTTTGTCAGCAGCGATCTTTACACCGGCCCGATTGCCCGCGCGATCGGCAACATCGATCTGTCGTGGATCGTCGGACTCCTGGTTGTGAGCCCGATCTATTACTTCGCGGTCCGTGAGCGAGCGGGGATCGATACAGTCGGGCAACGACTTTGAAACCGCATCCCTGAGGAGCGCCGATGACGATGGCAACCGGCCCCGAAATCCCACTGATTTTGAAACAAATGTTTTTTTTGACGTGAAAAAGACCCATATGGCATATTGCGGAGCGTGAGGCCCCCCGCGCTCAGCGAACGCATCATTGAGCGGCTGCCGGACATGACTCGGCAGTTGGCGCTGAGCGCGCGCTTCATTGTCGACCATCCTGACAGCGTGGTGATTTCGTCGATGCGCGAGATTGCCGGCCGGGTCGGAGTGGCGCCCGCGACTTTGCTGCGCCTGGCGCGGCTGTTGGGATACCAGGACTGGTCGGATTTTCGCGAGGTGTATGTCGAGCACTTCCGCTCGTCCCCGCCGCACTACGCGGACAAGGCCGATGCGCTGAGCAAGCGTCGCGGGACTGCGGATCTCGTCGAAGAGGTTGCGCAGGCTCAGTTGGCAGCCTTGCAACACTCTGCGACGATGAATCCGGCCGACGATGTCGCTGCCGCCGCGCAGATACTGAGCCGCGCCTCGCGCATTTTCGTTGCCGCGTTCATGAGCTGTCGGGCGCCCGGACTGGCGTTCACCTACATCTGCCGCCTGTTTCGCTCCAACGTGACATTGCTTGGAGCTGACGGCACTTCGTTGGTGGCGGATCTTGCGGACCTGCAACCCGAGGATGCAGTGCTCTCGATCAACTTCGTTCCGTATTCGCGCGACATCCACCTGGTCGCCGATGCTATTGCCCGCTCACGCGCTTCGTTGGTATCGATCGCGGACAGCCGCGCGACGCCGCTATCCGGCCACGCCCAGTCTGTTCTCCTGTTCGCGCCGCAGAGCCCGTCGTTCTTCCCCTCGATCACCGGAGCCGTCGCGCTCGTGGAAAGCCTGGCGGCAGCAATGTTGGCTCGCGCAGGCAAGAGCGCCGCAAGCCGTGTTCGCTCGATCGAAAAGGCGCTCTATTCCTCCGGCTCCTACGCCGAGGGTTGATACGTGTCCAAGTACGTATTTCATCGTTCGACGCGTTCCGACATGCCGACTGTGGTGGGAGGACGCGGCATCGAACTGATCACAGCGGACGGGAGACGGTTCCTCGATGCATGTGGTGGCGCGGCCGTATCGTGCCTGGGTCACGGCCACCCCGCGGTGGTGGAGGCCATCGCGCGCCAGGCCCGCACGATCGCCTACGCTCATACGAGCGTCTTCACGAACGAACCGGCGGAAGAGTTGGCTGAGGTCCTCGCCGGCGCGGCCCCGGGTGACCTGAAGCGCGTGTATTTCGTCGATAACGGCTCCGCCGCTGTTGAAACCGCGCTGAAGATGGCGCGCCAATTTCACATCGAGCGCGGGCAACCGGGGCGTACCCAAGTCATTGCGCGACGCCAGAGTTACCACGGGAACACACTCGGCGCTCTTGCAGTGAGCGGCAATGCGGGCAGACGTGCGCCCTACGAGCCTTTTCTGTTTCGTGCTTCCCACATAGAGCCCTGCTTCGAGTATCGCTACGCGAGGCCGGGCCAATCGGCCGAAGACTACGGCCGGGAGGCGGCGGAGGCACTCGCGGCAGAGGTCCTCAAACTAGGACCGGAGAGTGTCGCCGCTTTTATTGCCGAGACAGTGGTAGGCGCCACGGCGGGAGCGGTCCCACCGGCACCCGGCTACCTGCGCCGCATACGCGAGATCTGCGACCGGTACGGAGTGTTGTTGATCCTCGACGAAGTGATGTGTGGCGCAGGGCGCACCGGGTCCTTTCTGGCCTGTGAGCAGGACGGCGTGACGCCGGATCTGGTGACACTGGCGAAAGGCCTGGCCGCCGGCTATCAACCCATCGGCACTGTGCTGTGCTCGCAGAGAGTCTATGAGGTGTTTGACTCCGGCTCTGGAGCATTCATCAACGGACATACCTATAGCGCACATGCCATTGCTTGCGCCGCAGCGTTGGCAGTTCAACGGGTCATCAGGGAGGAAGGTCTGCTGCCTCGTGTCAAGGAGGCGGGATGTTATCTGCGTGCGAGACTCGCCGAGCGATTTGCGCGACATCCGTTTATCGGTGATGTACGCGGTCGAGGTCTTCTGCTGGCCCTGGAGCTCGTGAAGGATCGGGAAACCCGCGAGCCCTTCGCCCCCGATCGAAAAGTACACAATCGGGTGAAGGCCGCTGCCTTCCAGCGTGGACTGCTCGTCTATCCGGGCGGCGGGACCATCGACGGCCAACGTGGAGATCACGTACTGCTCGCGCCTCCCTACAACGTTACGAATGCCGAGTTGGATGTCATAGTCGAGCGTCTTGCGCAGGCGGTGGACGCCGCAATTGCGGAGGTACAATGAGCCCGCGCAACGATCCTCGCTACGACGTGCTCTTCGAGCCTGTGAGGATCGGGCCCGTGGTGGCTCGAAACCGCTTCTTCCAGGTTCCCCATTGCAATGGCATGGGTTGGGCGCAACCGCGTGCACTGGCCGCTTTGCGAGGCGTCAAAGCCGAAGGAGGTTGGGCGGTAGTTTCAACCGAGGAGGTCGAGATCCACCCGAGCGGTGACTGCGAGCCGTTCCATGAAGGTCGCCTGTGGACCGATGAGGATATTCCGGCGTTGGCGTTGATGGCAGACAAGGTGCATGAGCACGGTGCACTGGCCGCCATCGAGTTGACTCATCATGGCGCGTCGTGCGCCAACCACGGCACTCGGGAAGTGCCACTCTCCCCCTCACATCGTCCGATCATCTACTACGCGCCGGTGCAGGCGCGAGCCATGAACAAGCGAGACATTCGCGAATTTCGCCAGTGGCATCGAGATGCAGCGCTCCGCGCGAAGCGCGCCGGATTCGACGTGGTGTACATCTATGCATCGCATGACCTCAGCCTGGTGACTCACTTCCTCCAGCGGCGCAAGAACGATCGCATCGACGAGTACGGTGGCAGCCTGGAGAACCGAGTCCGCCTGCTGCGCGAGATCATCGAGGACACCAAGGAAGCGATTGGCGATCGCTGCGCGGTGGCGGTTCGGTTCGGAGTGGACGAGCTGTTGGGCCCACAGGGAATCTGCAGCGACGGCGAGGGACGCGACGTCATCGAATTACTGGCCGATCTTCCCGACCTTTGGGATGTCAACATTTCGGGCTGGACCAATGACAGCCAGACATCCCGCTTTGCCAAGGAGGGCTATCAGGAGGAATACATCCGCTTCGTCAAGTCGGTGACGCGCAAACCCGTAGTCGGCGTGGGCCGATTCACCTCCCCCGACACGATGGTGAGCCAGGTACGCCGCGGTGTGCTCGATTTCATCGGTGCTGCCCGACCATCCATTGCCGATCCGTTTCTTCCCAAGAAACTGCAGGAAGGCAGGCTGGAGGATATCCGGGAGTGTATCGGTTGCAACATTTGTGTCGCCAGCGACTACTCCAGCAGCAACCTGCGATGTACGCAGAATCCCACGATGGGCGAGGAGTGGCGCCGCGGCTGGCACCCGGAGCGCATCGCGCCACGAGGCAGCGAAGGTACCGTGTTGGTGGTCGGTGCCGGACCCGCGGGCCTCGAGGCGGCCTTGGCGGCCGCGCAACGAGGGTACGAGGTCCATCTGTCGGAAGCCACGACAGAGCTCGGTGGCCGTGTCGCGCGCGAAGCGGGGCTGCCCGGCCTACGTGAATGGATTCGCGTGCGCGACTGGCGTGTCGGGCAACTCGAGAAACTCACAAACGTACACATCTACCGTGATAGCGCGCTCGAGGTTGCCACTATTCTGGAGTTCGACGCTCGACATGTGGCCATCGCAACCGGTGCACGCTGGCGCCGGGACGGGGTGGGCCGCGAGAATGGGTACCCCATAAAGGGATTTGCCGACAGCGACACAGTGTTGACTCCCGATGACCTGATGGATGGCCGGGTGCCGGAAGGACCGGTCGTCATTTTTGATGATGACCACTACTACATGGGCGGTGTTTTGGCGGAGCGGTGTATCGAGGCAGGTGTAAAGGTCACGCTCGTTACCCCCGCTTCCGTGCCCTCCGCGTGGACGGCGAATACGTTGGAGGCGCTCCCCATTGCGCGCAAGCTGGCAAGGCTGGGAGTTGCCGTCGTTCCGAACACCAACATCAGAGGCTTCGGAGACGGACGCGCCATTCTCCTGAGCCAGTTGACAGGCGAAGCGAGTCAGTGCGAGGCCCGGTCGCTGATTACGGTCACGGCGCGTTTACCAAACGACCATCTCTATCTCGAGCTGGAAGCACGTCTGGGCGATTCCGGCATAGACCATGTGCGTCGCGTGGGTGACAGTTACGGACCGGGGACGATACAAGCGGCGGTCTATTCCGGACACAAGTTCGCTCGCGAGTTGGATACGACGCCCACTGTTCACGTGCGGCGCGAGCTGCCGTTGGGGATTGACGAGTGAGATTGCTGACGCTCCTTGCCCTGGCACTGACTCCCGGATTGTTGGGATTCGACCTGGCCGACGCGGTGCAGACATCACAGCCGGTACGGGCACGAGGGCTAGGCGTTCCTTTTGAAGGGACGCCCGGCCCCAACAATGCCATCACGGACGTGGCTGGTGTCGAGGTCGGACAGGTCACGCGCATCGAGGGGAACGGACCGCTGAAGCTCGGCGCGGGGCCGATCCGCACCGGGGTCACCGTGGTGCTACCGCGGGGCCGCTCCAGCGCCAACGCCGTGTACGGCGGTTTCTTCAACCTGAACGGCAATGGCGAGCTGACCGGGCAATCCTACCTTCACGACTTTGGCGTGGTCATCGGCCCAATCGGGATTTCCAACACCAACGCCATCGGGCAGGTATATACCGGAATTCAGCAATGGACGCGGCAGAGATTCGGCGAGGCTGCGACACCAGTGGTCGCCGAGACCTGGGATGGTCGTCTGAACGACATCGGCGGCTTCCATGTCCAACCGGCGGATGCGGTGGCGGCCATCGAGGCCGCGCGCTCGGGTTCGGTCGAGGAAGGCAACGTCGGCGGCGGCACCGGAATGGTCTGTTTCGGCTTCAAGGGGGGCATCGGCACCGCCTCGCGCAAAGCGACCATAGCGGGCAAGAGCTTCACTGTAGGTGTCCTGGTTCAGTGCAACACCGGCGACCGGCTGACGCTGCGCATCGCAGGCGCACCGATAGGGGCCGATCTCTCCAACCGCTGGCAACCCTGTTATGACCAGAAGTTGTCGCCACCCGTCAGGCAGCCAAAATGTTCGGGTGATGGCGCCTCCAGTCAGAAGCCGCCTCCCGACGAGGGATCGATCATCATCGTCGTTGCGACCGACGCTCCGTTGATTCCGGCGCAGCTCGATCGGGTCGCCCGGCGCGCGGCGTTGGGCCTGGGGCGACTCGGGTCATACGCCGGAAACGGCTCCGGAGATCTGATCGTATCGTTCACGACGGCGAGTGCGGATGCGAACCATCCGGACCAGAAGCATCCTTCGCCTATCACTCCGCTCCCCAACAATGGCATCGACCCCCTGTTCAAGGCTGTAGTGGAGGCTACGGAGGAGTCCGTGGTCAACGCACTGGTCGCAGCACGGACCATGGCCGGCGCAGACGGTTACACATTCTACGGTCTGCCGCATGAGGAGTTGCGCAAGCTGCTGAAATTTTACGGACGGGCACCATGAGTTTCAAACTCACCTACTCCACGATGTTCTCCCCTCCCTCCGAGTTGCATGCTCGTTTTGACGAGGCAATGCTCGACGCCGTGGCCTCATTGGGAAAACAACACCAAATCCACTTTGATGGGGCCGATCGCAGCGGAGCGCGCACCGTCGTGAGCTCGAGCCCAATCGATCAACGTATCGTCCTGGGCGGGTTCGCAGTTGCCACGGCGAGCGAGGCGGAGCAGGCCTTGCAAGCCGCGAATCGCGCCTGGAAGGGATGGCGAGGTACGCCCCCGGCCAGGCGTGCAGACCATCTGCGGCGCGTGGCTCAGCTCATCGAGCAAAGGGTATTCGACATCGCTGCTGCTCTGACACTGGAAGTCGGCAAGAACCGAATGGAAGCGCTCGGAGAAGTGCAGGAAACCGCCGACTTCTTCAATGGCTATGCCGACGAATTCGAGCAACGGCAAGGCTTCGACCACGCGCTCCCAAACGACCCCCTGACCGGCTTCGTCTCCCGCAACCGCAGCGTGTTGAAGCCCTACGGCGCCTGGGTCGTCATCAACCCGTTTAACTTTCCGTTCGCCCTCGCCGGTGGCCCCGTCGCTGCGGCGTTGATTACCGGCAACACCGTCGTTCTCAAGGGAGCCCCGACGACACCGTGGGCGGGCCGGCTGTTGGCGGACTGTATTCGCGATGCCGACTTGCCTCCCGGCGTTTTCAACTATCTGAGCGGCGCGGACCCCGCAGTTGGGCCGGCACTGACGCAACATCCGTTGACTGCGGGCGTGACGTTCACCGGGTCGCACGAAGTCGGCATGCAGATCGGTCGCGGTCTTTGGACGGCAACGCAACCGAAACCCTACATCGCCGAGATGGGAGGCAAGAACGCCTGCATCGTGACCGCATCCGCGGATCTGGAGCGCGCGGCAACCGGCATCATCCGCTCGGCCTTCGGGATGGGCGGACAGAAATGTTCGGCATTGTCCCGGTTGTATGTGCATGAGAAGGTCGCCGACTCCCTGTTGCATCGTCTCCTCGATCACACGGCCCGATTGCGAATCGGCAACCCCGCCAGGCAGGAAATCTGGTTGGGACCTATAGCGACACAGTCGGGATACGAAAGCTACGCGCGGTTCTCCGCGCAATTGAGCTCACAAGGCGCGCGGACCCTCCGCGGCGGCGCGCAGCTGCGCGAGGGCGAGTTGGCGCATGGGCTGTTCGTGGAACCGCTGATTGCGGAAGCCCCTCCAGAACATCCGCTCTGGCAAAAGGAAATGTTTCAGCCCATTCTCATGGTCCAACGGGTCGAATCGAACGAGGCGGCAATGGAACTGGCCAACCGCTCGCCTCTCGGGCTCTCCGCCGGCTTTTATGGCGCCCGCGATGAGATTGCCTGGTTTCAGGAGAACATCGAGGCGGGCGTGACGTACGCGAATCGGCCTCAGGGCGCCACGACGGGGGCCTGGCCCGGATACCAGCCCTTTGCAGGTTGGAAAGGCTCGGGTAATACAGGCAAGGCGATCGCCTCCTTCTACTACCTGCCACAATACATGCGCGAGCAGTCGCAGACAGTGGTCGAGTGATGTTATGAACATCCTCCCGTTGAGCGACGCTATCACGCGCCACGTCCGTGACGGGGATAGCATCGCGCTGGAAGGCTTCACACATCTCATCCCCTTCGCGGCCGGCCACGAGATCATCCGCCAGCAACGCCGCAACCTGCATCTGATCCGGATGACACCGGATCTGATCTACGATCAGTTGATCGGAATGGGTTGCGCGGCCCGGCTGACATTCTCTTGGGGCGGTAATCCGGGTGTGGGTTCATTGCATCGTTTGCGGGATGCGGTCGAGCACTCATGGCCACAACCGCTCACTCTTACCGAGCACACTCATGCGGAAATGGCCGTCCGGTACCAGGCCGGCGCGAGCGGTTTGCCTTGCGGGATGATGCGTCGCTATGCGAGCACCGATCTCATGCACGTCCCGCACGCGCCGGTGGCGGCTGCGGAGTGCCCATTCACAGGTGATGCGTTGACGCTGGTTCCGGCGATTAATCCCGATGTCACTATACTGCATGCGCAACAGGTGGACTCCGCAGGCAACGTTCTCATCCGTGGAATTCTGGGTGCATCGAAGGAGGCCGCCATGGCGGCCCATCGCCTGTTGATCACCGTCGAGGAGCAAGTCGAGCGGTTCGACGCGGATATGAATGCCGTGGTGTTGCCGGCGTGGCTCATCACGGCAGTCAGTATCATCCCGGGCGGCGCTTATCCGTCCTACGCCCAGGGCTTCTATCCACGCGACAATCGGTTCTATCTGGAGTGGGACGACATCGCGCGCGAGCGACAAACTTTTCTCGACTGGATGGCAAAGCACGTTCTGGAAATGCCCGACCATAGGGAACATCTGCGCGTGTTGGGAGTGGTGGCATGAGCGCGGCAAATGCAGACGAGGTGATGACTGTCACTGCCGCGCGGCAGTTGTCCAACGGTGCGGTGTGTTTTGTCGGGATTGGCTTGCCGAGCGCGGCCTGCAACCTGGCGCGACTGACGCATGCTCCGGACCTCGTGCTCATCTACGAGTCGGGCACTGTTGGGACCCGTCCAAGCGTGTTACCCCTGTCCATCGGTGACGGCGAGTTGGCCGAAACGGCTACTTCGGTCATTCCATTGCCGGAAATATTTACGCACTACCTGCAGCGTGGACGGGTGGATGTGGGATTTCTCGGTGCCGCGCAGATCGACCGCCACGGAAATCTCAACAGCACGGTCATTGGGGACTACCAACAGCCTCGCGTGAGATTGCCGGGCGCCGGGGGCGCGCCTGAAATTGCCACTTACGCGAAGGAGGTCCTGATCATCATGAAACAGTCGGCGCGCAGTTTCGTCGAGCGACTGGATTTCCGCACCTCATGCGGCTATCTCGAAGGCGCGGGAGAGCGGCGGGCGCTGCGCTGTCCGGGGCGTGGACCCCGGTCTGTGATCACAGATTTCGGCATATTGCGGCCGCACCCCGAAACTGACGAGCTGCAATTGACCGCACTGTATCCGGGTGTCACCTTGGACGCGGTTCGTGAGGCAACGGGCTGGCCGCTACAGGCGGCTGCCCGTGTCGAGGTGCTACCACCTCCGGATCCCGCGGATCTCGCGTGCCTGCGCGATCTACATGCGCGCACCCATGCGGCACATTCAACTCCGGTTCGGATTACGCTCGCAACTGCCACTCGCTGAGGAAAAGCCATGCGATTGCCCCATATCCATACATCATTACCGGGCCCGAAAGCGCAGGCGTTGATTGAGCGCGATCGCCTGGTAAGCTCGCCCTCCTACCCACGCGACTATCCCTTCGTCATGGCGAAAGGCCGGGGCGCTGAAGTCTGGGATGTCGACGGCAACCGCTTCCTCGATTTCGCTTCGGGAATCGCCGTCTGCAGTACAGGACATGCGCATCCGGAGGTCGTACAGGCCATCCGCGCGGCGACCGAGGATTTTCTGCACATCTCGAGCGACTATTGGCACGAGCGCATGACACGCTTATGCGAGCGGATCAGTGCAATGGCGCCCATGCGCGAGCCCTCGCAGGTATTCCTGTGTCAGAGCGGCACGGAGTCCGTCGAAGGCGCACTCAAACTTGCGCGTTACGTCACCGGCCGGCCCCGGTTCATTGGATTCCTCGGTGGCTTTCACGGCCGCACCATGGGCTCGCTGTCTTTCACGGCCAGCAAGTACACCCAGCAAGCGGGTTTCTTCCCGACCATGCCCGGTGTGACGCATGTGCCCTACCCCAACACTTACCGGCCACTTTTCCTTGGCGGTGATCAGGGCACGGCCGTTTTGGAGTATGTCGAAAACACGCTCTTCCAGACCAACATTCCGCCTACCGAAGTGGCAGCAATCCTGGTTGAGCCGATTCAGGGCGAGGGCGGCTACCTGGTGCCACCCGACGGTTTCCTGCAGGGACTGCGCGATCTGTGCGACCGTTACGGCATTCTGCTGATATTCGACGAGGTCCAGAGCGGCATCGGCCGCACCGGCAGGATGTTTGCGTGTCAGCATTGGGGCGTGGCACCCGACATCATGACATTGGCCAAGGGCCTGGGATCGGGGCTACCGATTGGACTAACGGTGGCTCGCAGGAGTCTCATGGAGCGTTGGAAGCGAGGTGCCCACGGCAATACCTACGGCGGCAACCCCATCACGTGCGCTGCCGCGCTCGCTACCCTTGATCTGGTCGAGCGCGAGTACGCGGGGAATGCGGCCCGCGTCGGCGAGTACTTCATAGGACGATTACGCGAGCTGCGGAGCCGTTTCGAATGCATTGGCGACGTCCGCGGCAAAGGGCTCATGATTGGGATGGAGCTCGTGGAGGATCGAGAGACTCGCAAGCCGGCCAAAGAACTGGTCGACGAGCTCCTCACCCGTGCCTTCCACCAGGGCTTGTTATTACTGTCCTGTGGGGTCAGCACCGTGCGATTCATTCCTCCGCTGATGATCGATCGTGGGCACGTCGATGAGGCGATGGTTCTTCTGGAGGCAGCCCTGACCGAAGCGATCGCACCCTAGAGCAGCGCCATGATGCCGGCTGTGGCTGCCGAGTCCGATGCCTCCCGTCCCCTCGGGTTCTGGACCTGCACGGCACTGGTGATCGGTAATACGATCGGGGTCGGCATCTTCCTCCTGCCGGCGACGCTCGCGCCGTATGGGTTGAACGCGCTGTGGGGCTGGCTGATCACCCTCCTCGGGTGTGCTTGCCTCGCCATGGTGTTTTCGGTCCTGCCGCGGCTGCTGCCGCAGGAGGACGGGCCCTACGGCTACACGCAGCGCGCCTTCGGCAACGGCATTACTTTCTACGTATTGTGGTGTTACTGGTTCTCGACCTGGGTGACGAACTCCACCATCGCTACCGGGGTCGTTGGGTACCTGACGATTCTCGTTCCCGCCTTGCGGTCCGTTTCCTGGCTGCCTCCGGTGATGGCACTCGCGCTCGTCTGGGCATTCGTGCTCATCAACTCAATCGGCATCCGTATGGCTGCATCGATACAGATCATCACCACCGTGTTGAAGCTGCTGCCCCAGGCAGGAATCATCCTGTTGGGTCTTTGGTTGCTGGTGGTGAATCCGACGTTATACCTCGGGAACATTCCACCCAATCCTTTTTCGTTCCGCGGGGTGCTGGATGCTTCGACCAACACCCTGTACGCCATGTTGGGGATCGAGTGTGCCGCCATTCCTGCCGCGAAGGTTCTCGACCCCGGCCGCACGATCCCGCGAGCCACTCTTGTCGGCACTTTGGTAACCGCGATCGTTTATATCGGCGTGTCCCTCCTCCCGCTGTTCCTCATTCCGCAGGCGGAGCTCGCCGCCTCCAACGCTCCTTTCGCGGACCTCTTCGTACGGTACCTGGGTCCGCAGTATGGCTGGTGGCTGGCGTTGTCCATCGTCATCTGTGGGCTCGGTGCGTTGAATGGCTGGACCCTCATTGTCGGCGAGTTGACGCAGACCCTCGCCCTCCGTGGCCGGTTCCCCGCGACCTGGGGCAAGCCCAGCCGCCATGGAACGCCCATCACGGCCTTCGTCGTTACCGGCATGCTCGCCAGCATCATCCTGCTCATGAACTACAGCGAGTCCACGACGAAGCTTTTTACCTTCTTCAGTCAACTCGTGACCGCAGCGAACCTGCCGTTGTATCTGGCGTGCTCGCTGGCTGTGTTGGTCGTAATGAAGCGCGCAAGGATCACATTCGCCGGGCGAAGCGAGCTCGTCTGGAGAGGCGCCGCGTTCGGGGCCGCTGTTTACTGCGTTTGGGCGTTCGCAGGTGTCGGCACCAAACCCTGGCTCTATGCGATCGGTCTGGCGATCGTTGGGGTTCCGTTCCATCTCGCGTCCTCGAGCCGGGAGGCGGGACACCACCGTGTGACCCGTCGGGGGTAATTGACTGTGGTTTTTGGTCATGGCCTACGGCCTGGGGCTTCCGCGGCCGCTCAACTTCAAACAGTCGGTGCGGAATCAGGCTTGCGGACTCACCTTGGCCCCGCCACTCAATTCGTTCGGGGGATGCCGCACGACACGCTCATTCGCCCGTAGGCCCGACAAGATCTCGGCTTCAATGGCATTGCGATGTGCAATGCGAACCTCCCGACGCTGAGCGCGACCGCCCTCGACAACGAAGACGCACCATTCGGTGCCGCACCGGAACAACGAGGCAATCGGCGCTTTGAGTACACGTGGGGCACTCCAGATGATGATCCGGCTCGTCACCCTGTATCCATCGCCAAGCGGCGCGGGCGAATCGAGAAAGTCGAGGATCACTCTCGTGCGTTTCTCCTCCACTCCAAGCGCTGAGATCTTCGTGAACGCGTAGGGCTCTACCAACCGCACGCGCGCCTTCAGGGGCTGCTCGCCGCCCCAGCCATCGAGTATCGCGGGCATACCAGCGGTCACCTTGACTGCCTCTGAAGACAGCATCTCCACCATCACCTCCATATGCCCGAGGTCCGCGAGGACCAGGATCGGTGTTCCGGCCGTGACCACCCTCTCACTAGGCTCCAATACCCGCAACACGGATCCTGCCGCGGGTGCCCGGATAGTGACCGTGGCGCCCTCGCGATGAGACTTGACGTCGAGCGCGATCAGGCTGGCTTTGGCGCCCCGCACATCGGCTTCCGCCGACTTCACCCGGTAGCGGGCGGCTGTCACTTCTTTCTCGAGCGTCACCGAGGAATTCTGTGCTTGCTCGAACTGTTGGCGCGAGACGAGCGCGCGTCCGAGCAGCTCTTTCAAACGGGTACTCTCACGCTGCGCCTGCGCGAGATCTTCAGCCACGTGACTGAGTTGTGCCTCTTCGCTGCGTTGGATCGCCTCGGCTGCGGCTACTCGCGCGGTCAGTTCATCCCGCTCCCGTGCGCTCAAGGGGACGGGCGCCAACGTTGCGACTGCCTGATTCTGCGCAACCGTGTCACCGTCGCGCAGCAACACCCGCAAGAGTCGGCCGCCGACGGGAGCCGCGACAACAAAGCGGTCGCGAGTTCGAGTTTCGCCCTGCTCCTGCGTTGTCACCTGCAGCGGGCCGATCTGAACGACTGCAGTCTCGACAGGAATCGGTGCGGGACGAAGTGCGAGCACCACGAGACCCACCGACGCGGCAGCCGTGCCAATGTAAATGAGTGTTCTTGTCCTCATCTTGTCAGTCCTACTCCCGCGACTTCAGGACAGCTATCAGGTCGAGCTTCGCGATGCGCCCGACGACGAGACCGCCTGACAACACCGCCGCACCGAGAGTGATGAGTGTCGCGAACGCAAACGTATCCGAGTTGAGCACGAAAGGCAGTCGAAACAACTCCCTGTCGAACACCGGGACGAGCAGTCGGCACGTTAGCGCACCCAGCGCGAAACCAAGCGGAATCGCCAGGAGCGTCAGAACGGCCTGCTCGCCCAAAAGCAGCCCCATGACTTCAAACTTGCTGAATCCGAGTACCCGCAAGCTCGCGAGCTCGTTACCGCGCTCCGATAAGGCAATGCGCGCACTGTTGTATACGACGCCGACGACCAGCACGGCGGCGAAGACAGTCATGACTATCGTCATCATGATGAAACTGCGGTTCATCACGTCGCGAATCGTCTGCAGCATCGCCGCGCGAATGGCAACCGCGGCCACAGCCGGCATCCGCTTGAGCGCCTCATAGAGATCCTGACCTCTCAATGAGTCCACTTGCAGAAGGGCGCCCGATACCTCACCGTCTTCGTCGAGCGCGCGTGCCAACGCTCGCGAGTCCATATAGGCACTCATGCCGAGGGGTTCGTCCGAAAGCTTCACGAGAGGTCGAGTAAACAGTATACGGCGTCCCTCGAGCTGCTCGACCGTAATCAGGTCTCCGGGGGTGGCACCGAGCAACTCAGCGAGCTTGCGCGTCAAGACCAGTCCGTCGGCCGGCACGTCGATTCGGCGTCGCTGACTATCAACGAGTTGTTTCAGATCCATGTCGGGCGATATGCCGAGGATTGCCGTTCGTTTCTCGTGGTGTTCGAAGCGCAGCCACACCGGGGTGCTGCGAAAGCGTTCCGCACGTAGTACCCCGGGCAGTCGTTCAATCTCCAAAGCGGCGGCCCCGGTGTTGGGTTCGCGAAGCACGACGGTAATATCGTCCCGCTGTGCCGAGTCAAAATGGACCGCCATCAGATGATTCACGGCGTCGAAAGTAAACCGTCCCACCACGACGGTGGCGACCGCGGCGCCGATACCGATGATCGACATCAACGCGCGCCAGGGCCGTCGGGCGATATTGCGAGCAATGACCCGCCCGGCCGCTCCGAGCCAACGAAAGAGGCGCGTCGATTCGAGGAGGCCCGAGCGGAAGTTCGCCGGCGCCTCGGGACGCATTGCCTCCGCGGGCGGCAACCGGATCGCACGCCAGACCGCCGTGAGCGATCCAAAAGCAGCCGATACCAAGGCGACCAGCATGGCCCATAACATGACTGAGACGGGAAAGCGAAAAGGCAGCTGCGGAAAGTGGAAATACTGTCGGTAGATACCGATCATCTGACTGCCGAGATAGCTTCCCAGCGCAGTCCCGGCAAGCAGACCTATTCCGACCACCAGAAGTGCAAACTCCAGAAAATGCAGCCCGACGCGGGCATCGGAGTAGCCAAACGCCTTCAGCAGCGCTATCTGGCTGCGCTGGATCGATACCAGCCGGGACAGGAGGGTGTAGAGCAGAAACCCGGATACGCCCAGGAAAATGGTGGGAATGAAGGTTGCATTGACCTTGATTTCACCGAGCTCATCCGACATGAACCGATTCGATGCCTGCTCCGAGCGGCCGTAAGCGCTGAGTCCTCCATAGGGGGCCAGCGATCGGTCCACCGCCGCGATGACGTCGTTTTCCGATGCCCCATGCGCCAAGCCCAGTGCGACGTCATTGAACGCGCCCTTCATATCAAACGCGTCTCCGAGTGTTTCCCGCGCAATCCACATGACTCCGAAGCGCCGATTATCCGGAAACACCATGGCTGGACTTACTTCGTAGATGTATTCGGGTGAGAGTGCGAGTCCCACGATGGTCAACTCTCTCCAGCGACCGTTCAAGATCGCGCCGAGTCGGCTTCCCACAGTCAGGTGGTTGGCTTTGGCGAAGGTTTCGCTGGCAATGACTTCGTCGGCGCCCTCAGAGCTCAGCTGCCGTCCTGTGCGCAGGCTCAAAGTGTTGAGAGCGGGGGGATGGAGGATAGGAATGGAGATCAGTCGTCCGGTCGCCGGCTCAGCGAGGTCCGGCACGCTCAGAGTCACGTCTTCGACGACCCGCGTCTCCACGGCCGCAACGCCAGGTATCTTGCGCAGTTCTTCCGCCAGAGGCTCCGGTGCACGCTTGAGGTGCGCGAAAACATCGGCGAATCGATATTCGGCGTAGTATGCAGTACGAGCACTTTGCAACGAGTGATACGCACTCAACATCGTCACGAACGCAGCGATACCGCAGGCCACCACCAGGCCAGCGGCAAGGACCTGACCTCGAAGGTGCCAGAGGTCGCGCACGAGCGCCTTATGCAGGCGACCTACCACGATAGCTCTGCAGGCGAAAGACGCTTTTCGTTCTCGTGCACGTCCAGGATTTCGCCACTACTGATCCTCACGACGCGATCGGCCATACTTGCTATCGCCGCGTTGTGGGTGATCACTACGGTCAGGGTTCCCAGTTCACGATTGGCCTGCTCCAGCACCTGGAGCACCTTCTTACCGGTCGCATAGTCCAGCGAGCCGGTGGGCTCATCACACAACAGAATATCCGGACGCTTGGCGAGCGCCCGGGCGATTGCAACCCGTTGCTGCTCCCCACCGGACAATTGCGCGGGAAAATGATTCAGGCGGTCAGACAAACCTACTCTGTCCAACGCCTCGCGCGCGGGGATCGGGTGCAGTGCAATTTCCGTAACCAGCTCCACGTTCTCCAGCGCCGTGAGGCTCGGGAGCAGATTGAAGAACTGAAACACAAACCCAACATGCTCGCGACGGTAGAGAGTCAGCTCGCGATCCGTCGCCTGCGTGAGAATGTGGTCGCGGTACCGAACCTCACCGCTCGTGGGCGTGTCGAGACCTCCCAGGATGTTGAGCAGCGTCGATTTTCCGCTTCCCGAGGCACCGAGAAGCACGACGAACTCACCTGCAGCGAGACTCAGTGTGACCTTTCGCAGGGCGTGCACCTCGATTTCGCCAACCCGATAAACTTTGGCGATATTGTGAACGTTCAGTACAGGCTCGGCAGCGGCTCCCGGGAAGTGCTCATCCTCTGAGCGGCTTCCATGCACGTCAGCGATCCGCTGCGGCTCGGGAGATTCCATCGTCTCGTGCACCCGGGTGTGAGCCCGAAACTGTCGGCGCCGCAACTCGCACAGACACCTGGATTCCGGCCAGCCGCTCGAACAGCCGCCGGTTCCGATAGAACGGGACCCATCCATAGATGAGCGCTTCAGCCGGCCTCCACAAGGCCAACCACGCGAGAATGATCAGGCCTTCGTCCAGGATCGGCGGAAGCCGCCCCAACAGGCCGCTCAGAATTTCGCGAGCACCCATGCTCAACAGGAAGATAGTCAACCCTCCGAAGAGTGCCAGCTGACCCATCCACAGATGTTCGCGCAGGGCAATACGGGAGGAGTTTGCCAATCGGCCGTAATAGTTCTCAATAGCCGCCTGCAGGTCCGTCGACGACGTGTCGCCCCCAACTACATGAACGTGTAAATGCCACACGTGGGCGAACTGTTTATCCCTGAATTCATCCTCGATGAATTCAGCCGCGACGCGATCAAGATCACGGTCCCAAAACGGGGACGGGTCCAGGGAGTTGAATAACTGCGCGAGCTCACGGACGTGAATGTTGACGGTTGCGGTGCTTCCGCTACGTCGCCCGTGATGCCGCCCAACGATCGAGACTCCACGACCCGCCACGGACTCTCCCAGTTTGCCTCGAGCCCGGCGTGAGACCGGGCGCCGGCGTCATTCACACCAAATGCCTGCGGACAGTGAGATATGTATCGCGTCACGTTCACGACGGCATCAGTAGAGATACGGATTGCCCTCCTGCCGCGAATGTCAGAATGTCGAACGGAACACCACCGCCACAGACGTCAGAAAGATGGAGACCTCGTATGAGAATCGCTCGCTGGCTGTTGTTGGCCGCTTCTTTGAGCTCGAGTCTCAGCGTGGTCGCGGCGGACGATCTGATGGCCTCCGCGCAGGCGAGGTTCAAACCCGTTCCACAGTCGCCGCCATCCTTGCCCGGAAATCCCGCCTCACCGGCGAAAGTAGAGCTCGGCAAGATGCTCTATTTCGACCCGCGACTCTCCGCCAGCCACGCCATCAGTTGTAACTCCTGCCACAACGTAGGGCTTGGCGGCGTGGACGCGGAAGAAACCTCCATTGGTCACCATTGGCAGCGGGGGGGCCGCAATGCGCCCACAGTGCTCAATTCGGTGTTCAACACGGCTCAGTTCTGGGATGGGCGTGCGAAGGATCTGGAAGCGCAAGCGGGCGGTCCCATGGTCAATCCAATTGAGATGGCCTCTCCAAAGGAGCATGTTGGCGAGCAGTTGGCGGCCATTCCGGGGTACGTCACGGCATTCAAAGCGGCTTTCCCCGGGATGGCAGATCCTGTCTCCCTGGCGAACGCACAGAAGGCGATTGCAGTCTTTGAGGCGACACTCATCACGCCGAACGCTCCATTTGATCGCTACTTGAAGGGCGACTCAGCGGCGCTCACGAATCCCCAAAAAGAGGGGCTGCGGGTGTTCATGAGCAAGGGCTGCGTCGCCTGCCACAACGGTATCAACGTGGGAGGCGGCATGTACGCAGCTTTCGGTGCGGTGGAGAAGCCTGGAGCCGATTTGCTGCCGCCCAGCGACAAAGGGCGGTTCGCCGTAACCAAGACGGCCACTGATGAATATGTTTTCAAGGTGCCGACATTGCGCAATATCACCCTGACAGCACCGTACTTTCACACGGGACGCTCGTGGGATCTGCGCCAGGCGGTCGCTGTGATGGGAACGAGTCAGCTCGGGACCGAGTTGACGTCCCAGGAGATTGATAATGTCGTAGCCTTCCTCGGGAGTCTCACCGGCGAGCAGCCGAAGCTGCAGTATCCAATGCTACCGCCGGGTGTCGCGGCAACGCCCCGGCCACAACTTTGAGCCTTTTCCGTTATCAACACGGCACGGTGGTTGCAAATGAGATCGAACAACAGCGTCAGATATGGAGCAGTCGTCCAGGCGTTTCACTGGCTCACAGTGGTACTGATAGTCGTTCTGCTGTGGACGGGCTGGGGTGCTGATGTCGAAGCGGATGAGCCAGGGAACTCAGCATTCTTCTGGCACAGCTCGCTGGGCGTGCTCGTCGTGACATTGGCACTTGCACGTCTGCTCTGGCGCTTCTTCACGTCCGCACCCTCGCTGCCGGCCTCGATGCGCAGGGGTCAACGCGCATTTGCCCGAGCCGTTCACATTGGCCTGTACGTGCTTCTATTCGCTCTTCCAGTTACCGGTTGGTTGGTTGCCTCCGCCGAAGGAGGCACCGTCAGCTTTTTCGGGCTGGCGCTGCCGAGCTTGCAAGAGGCATCGGGAGCTGCATCACCGGCGGTCCGACCGCACGCCGCGGAATCCGACGAGAAGGACGCAGGCACGGTCTCCACGTCAGGTGAGAAGCGCGGTGAATTCTGGGAAGAAGCACACGAGGTGATGGCCTACGTAATACTCGGGCTTGCGATTCTCCACGCACTGGCCGCGCTGAAACACCACTTTGTCGATCGGGACAACGTGTTGCGTTCCATGTTACCCGGTAGAAAACATCTGTAACCGTGTCAGCGCAAGTTTTCGGCTCGGGTCTGTGAAGTCGCCGGCCGAGATCCGTCTATGAGCACGATCAAATCGATTCCCGCAGCCGGTGATTTCTCGGTCAGTGCCACATCAGCGGGGCGCCGTGCTCGTCATGCGGACCGTCGCTGACACCAACACGGCCCTCTCCGGCTTACTCCGGCTGAAAACCTGCCCGAGCGAACGTTCAAAGTGGTCGCGGACCCCTGGCTCAGCGCCCGCGATAAGAAGGTCCGACAAGGCAAGCGCTCTCGCAAGACCTACCGGCGCTGCCAACCTGGGGGGCCACTCCTCACCTCGGAGCGCTGTCCAGGTTTTGGCTTCGAGGCCTGTGTCGGCGCGGCCGTATGTCAACCCGTCGGACGGCCGAGCGTGAGAAATACTCGTGAACCTTGGTGGCAATCTGCCGATCGGTCATCTTGTCCACCGTCTCAAGCGCGACGACTCGTCCGCCGCGATTGTTCTTTACCAGCCGTTTCTTCAACTCGCCCTTCGCCTCTCCCGGTCCAAAGATGAAGAGCGACTCGGCATTGCGAAGCGCCGCGATCACGGTGTCGTAGTAGATGTTGAGGTGCCCTGTGAGCGCCCTCTGGCGACTATCGTCCCTCGGTACCTGACGTGATTCGTAGCTCGCCCCCAGCGGCGAGGCCCCTGAGCGTGATGGGTGCTTTTCGACCTTGGAGACAATGACGGAGGTATGTTCCCCGGTCGGAGTCACCAGGACGATGACGGCTTTACGATGATCGATCCAAACGCCGACTTTGTCTTTCATCATCTGTCTCCAAACTAACGAGTCAATGGATCCTGCGAACTTTGGCGGCAGTTCGTCCATGCGATTCCGGCCATGCGGTCAGGATATGCCGGATGAGACCGCGGTTTTTGCAGAGAAGTGATCGAGCCGTAGAAGTTAAAGTGTCGATCGCAGAACCGAATCCGGCAATAAGTATCTTTCACGACTGGGGCGCGTATCGGTCCTTCGGACCCTACCCCACATCAGGACTGATACGAATTGTGTGGCGGGCGCATCGGAGGAAAATTCGCGCAGTCGGCTCGCTCGAAATCGCAAGTGGCGCGGGCGGGCTGCCATTCTTTCAACTCCAACCGGAGGACGTTGTTATGCGTGTGCAAGACCTGATGGCCCGTGAAGTTCATTCATGCCAGGCCGAAGATTCGCTCGAGACCGCGGCTCAACTAATGTGGGATCACGACTGCGGATGCATTCCCGTTTGCATGAGAGGCAACGACGACGTAAGCAAGATGATCGGTGTGATAACTGATCGTGACATTTGCATGCACGCACTGTTTAAAGGAATGGCGCTCCGCGCACTGCATGTTCGCGATGCGATGACAAAGGACGTTCACGTGTGCCACCCGGGCGATTCGTTTGCTCAGGCCGAGAAGACCATGCAGGAAGCCAGAATCCGGCGGCTACCCGTCATCGACGAGAAGGGCTCCTTGGTCGGAATGATCTCCCTTGCCGACTTGGCCAAGCTCGCGGCGCGGGAGCGCGCGCACCCACGGAAAGACATCACGGAAACAGAGATCGGCGACACCCTGGCCACCATTTGTGGGGCTCCGACATGGTCCATTGCCGTCTGAGAGACTGAGA
>Ga0268264_10000642_pt1 | contig 41302 bp, 33 predicted proteins | sample KBSSwiS32_FD_190357 | JGI IMG/M metagenome (GOLD analysis project Ga0268264, IMG submission 190357) | Switchgrass rhizosphere microbial communities from Kellogg Biological Station, Michigan, USA - KBS Switchgrass S3-2 (SPAdes) (version 2) | ecosystem: Host-associated > Plants > Roots >... | reverse complement strand
CCGAATTGCTGCCCAAGGCTAACGAGGTATTCCGGTGATAGTTGTTCTGACATGTACAGGTCTGATGAGGGTGTTTATTTTTTCCTGGGCTCGTCGCCGGGGTCTTCTTCGTCGGGATGTTCCGGGGTGTCGGTGTCGTCGCTGTCGTCATAGCCGTCTTCGGGTTCGGAAGGCTCTTCGGATTCGGTGTCGGAGGACGCTTCAGGCTCGGCCTGGTCGGTGGTCTCGTCCGCGGCATCTTCTGTTGTCTCGTCCGTGACCTCTTCGGTAGTCTCCTCGTGCACCAGCAGCTCGCCATTCTCCGTGACGATCAGCTGTGCTTTCTCGTCTTCCGTAAGTTCAGGGGCGCTTTCGTCTTCTGCCGGCAGCAGTTCCCTGGGAGTATGGTTGATGAGGGTAGGTTCAACCAGCGTTTCCGCAAATACTTCTTTCAGCTTTGGCAGGTCGGATGCGGAATTGATCCCAAAATAATCCATAAAGGTCTTGGAAGTGGCGTAGACCAGGGGCTTACCGGGCATATCTTCATTGCGTCCGGAGATGATGATCAATTCTTTTTCCAGGAGCTTCTGAATGGAGTAGTCGCTGCTGACGCCGCGGATGGCCTCTATCTCTCCTTTGGTAATGGGCTGTTTGTAGGCGACAATGGCCAGGGTTTCCAGGGCCGCCGAGGACAGCCGCTTAAGGAATTTCTCTCCGTTGAGCTGGGCTACCGTCTTGTGAAAGTCCTTTTTGGTGAGGAATTGCCAGCCGCCGCCACTTTCTCTCACTTCGAATGGATAGAACTCGGAGGCATATTTCTCCCTGATGCCATCGATGGAGGTCTGGATCTGCTCCAGCGTCAGCTTTTCCTCCATAAAGCCAAAGGCGTTGTTGATCAGCTCGGTGATCTCCATGGAGGTAAGGGGCTTGTCGCTGGCAAAGATCAGCGCTTCGATATGCGGGATGATGTTTCCGATTTCCATATGTAAAGTTTGTGGTCCCGTGGACCCAATTAACCTTGCAGGGCGGCAGCACCGCTGACGATCTCGGTCAGCTCGGTGGTAATAGCGGCCTGGCGAGCGCGGTTGTAAGAAAGGCGCAATGATTTCAGCAGCTCGTTGGCGTTGTCACTGGCCTTGTCCATGGCGGTCATGCGGGCGCCATGTTCGGATGCGTTGGCATCGAGAACGGCCTTGAAGAGCTGTGTATTCAGGATCTTGGGCATCAGCTCTGCGATGAGCTCTTCCTTGCCGGGTTCGAAGATAAAGTCATTATTGGCAGCGCCGGGCTTCTTTTCCACTTTGGGGATGGGGAGGAACTTTTCCACCACGAAGGTCTGGGTGGCGGCATTCCTGAACTGGCTATAAACGATCTCTACGGCATCGAACTCCCTGTTTTCAAAGGCTTTGACGGCTGCCTGGGCGGCGGCCTGCACGCCTTCGAAGCTCAGCTGCAGGAAAATGTCCTTATAGGTGTCGGTGACTTTGAAGTTATTCTTAGCGAAATGTTCGTATCCTTTCTTGCCGATGCTCCAGATGGTGACATTTCCTTTCGCGGACTGGGTGGGGTATTTCTCGCGAATGGTGGCTTTAGCCAGCTTGATCAGGTTGGCATTGTAGGCGCCTGCCAGTCCCCGGTCGCTGGTGATGACGATCAGCAGGACCTTTTCCACGGGGCGTTCTACTGCAAGGCTGGAACCAAGATCGCCTTCACTGCTGCTGACGATGTTGCTAAGCAGTTCCTGAAGCTTTTGAGCGTAGGGACGCATTTGGATAATGGCGTCCTGGGCACGGCGGAGCTTGGCTGCGCTGACCATTTTCATCGCTTTTGTGATCTGCTGGGAGTTCTGGATGGATTTTATCCGGTTACGTACCTCTTTAAGTTGTCCTGCCATACAAGGAGTTTTTTTTGCACAACGGTTTTACCCGCTTAAAATCGGCTGCGAAGGTACTGCAAACAGCTCAAAATTCCAGTTTTGGTGGGAAAACGGTGGGAAAATTGGGTATTCGAGGAAAAGTAGAAAATAAAGTGGATTTTTGTAGTTCAACCTATGACAAAGAAAAAAAATACTAACGAAAGCAAGACCGTACGGCGGCCGAAGAGCAAGGCAAAGACTTCCGTAAACGAGAAATTGGGTACGACGGCGCGCAGCGGCAAGACGGGTGCAACGGGTATTATCCGGGACACGGGGCAGAACGGCATGGTAGAACTTGAGAGCGCCAAGATGCAGATGGCCGGCAAGCCTGCCAAAAAATCCGCCCTGAAAGCCGCCAAAGTCGCCTCCAATGGCAATCCTCCCTCATCGAACGGTCGCAAAAAACAGCCTGTCATTCTCATCACCAATGACGACGGCATCAGCGCACCCGGTATCCGCAACCTGGTCGACGCCGTGCGGGGCCTGGGGAAAATAGTCGTTGTAGCGCCCGATAAGCCACAATCGGGTATGGGGCACGCCATTACCATCGGCAATCCCCTGCGTCTCCATCCCATGCACCATCTTTTCGAAGGTGTGGAAGCCTGGCAATGTTCCGGAACCCCCGTGGACTGCGTCAAGCTGGCCGTGGATAAGGTGCTGCGTCGCAAACCGGACCTTTGTCTCAGCGGGATCAACCACGGCAGCAATCACTCCATTAATGTCATCTATTCGGGCACCATGTCGGCAGCCGTAGAGGCGGCCATTGAAAGCATTCCTTCGGTTGGTTTTTCGCTGCTCGACTACAGCGTGGAAGCGGATTTTACCGCTGCCCGGAAATATGTTAGGATCATCGTAGAGGAGATACTGGAGCACCCATTGGATAAACACCTGATACTCAATGTAAATTTCCCGGCCATACCAGATGCGCTCATCAAGGGGATCAAGGTTTGCCGCCAGGCTTATGCGAAATATGAGGAGGACTTCCTGGAGCGTAATGACCCTACGGGCAAGAAATACTATTGGCTGACGGGTAAGTTCGTCAATTTTGATAAAGGGCGGGACACGGATGTCTGGGCGCTGGAACACAATTATGTAAGCGTGGTTCCTGTGCAATTTGACATGACTAATTACGTTCTAAAAGGCAAACTCGAAAAAACGTGGAAATCGTGATCTTCAAAAAAGACAATCTCCGGTTGGGCATCCTGCTAGGGCTGGTTGCTCCATTTATAAGCCTTATCATCTATTATTACGTGAAGTTCTCTTCCGTGACTGTCCGGGAGTTCTTTTCCTTCCTGCATACCCATCGGGACCAGATCACGGCGGTATCGGTGCCATGCCTGCTGCTGAACATCGCGCTTTTCACCTATTATATCAATTCTCACCGGGATCAGACGGCCAAGGGGATCTTTGCCGCGACGCTGATCTACGCGATAATGGCGTTGTTGTTTAAGTTTATTTAAACCGGTCTATTCGGTGCGCAGGCTTTTTGTTTTGCGGGGTCGGTCTTTATCCAAATTTAGCCCTCCCCGCAAAATGGCTAATAATTGGCCTGTCGGCCGAAAAGCCTGATCACTCCGTTCTCAGGCTTTTCACCGGATTGGTGACGGCTGCCTTGATAGCCTGGAAGCTCACAGTGAACAGGGCTATACATACCGCCAGGAAACCTGCTGTCGCAAAGACCCACCAGCCAATGGCCGTTCTATAAGCAAATCCCGATAACCATTTATCCATAAGATACCAGGCGAGGGGCGCTGCCACCAAAAAGGATATGACCACCAGGGCCATGAACTCCCTGGATAAAAGGTTCACGATCGTGCCCACGCTGGCGCCCAACACTTTTCTTATTCCTATTTCCTTTGTACGCTGCATGGTGCTGTAAGAGGCCAGTCCTAATAATCCCAGGCAGGAGATGAATATGGCCAGGACGGCGAAGTTCAGGAACAGTCTTCCAAACCGGTCCTCACTCCGATACTGCTTGTCAAAGGATTCATCCAGGAAATAATAGCTGAATGGCCTGTTGGGAATAAGGCTCTTCCATTTCGACTCTATCGCTGCGATCGTGGCAGGCATGTCCTTGCCTCCGGCAAGCTCGGCAGAGATCAGGCTGCAGCCATCGGGCTCTATCCTTATGCTGAGCGGCTTGATGACTTCCTGCAAGCTCCTGAAATGAAAGTCTTTCAGCACGCCGATGATGGTGCCTTTCCTCCCCCACTGTTCGAACTTCCTGCCGATGATCTGCCCGGGTTTGCTGTAGCCGAACATCTTCATAGCGGCCTCGTTGAGGATCATCGATTGGGTGGTATCCGTCATGAAAGCCCTGGAAAAGGCCCTCCCAGCCAGGATCTTCATTTTAAACTGGGAGATATATTCGAAATCCACGAAATACAGGTCCAGGTTGGCGATCTGCATATCTCCTTTCACGTTCTCTATCTGCGAATAGGCGCCGGGGTTCCCTCCGCCCGGTACGGAACCTGCCATCGACACCGACTTTACCCCGGGCAATCCGGCGATCGCCTGTTTAAGCGGGTCTCTGCCGTTGTCGCCATGCGTATCGAGGATCAGCTTCTGGTCTTTTGTAAATCCCAGGTCTTCCGTGCGCATGTATTTCATCTGCGAGTAGACGATGATGGTGCCGATGATGAGCGAGATGGAGATGGTAAACTGGGCGACGACCAGACCTTTTCGCAGCAGGATGCCCTTTGTGCCGTTGGTGAAGCGTCCTTTCAGCACCGTGATGGGCTGGAAGGAGGACAGGACCAGGGCTGGATAAGCGCCGGCGAGTATACCAATGGTGATGGCAACACCAAGCAGCATCAGCAGGTAGCCCGGATGTTCGAATATGTTGTGGCCAATGATCTTTCCTGACAGCTGATTGAATAGATGGAACAGTAAGGCTGAGAGGACCACGGACAATATGAAGGCTATCAGGCAAAGGATGACGCTTTCCCCGATGAACTGCCTCGCCAGCTGGCTTCTGCCCGCCCCTACTACCTTTCGCACGCCTACTTCTTTAGCCCTTTCTGCCGACCGTGCCGTAGTGAGATTGACGAAATTGAAACAGGCGATGAGCAGGATGAACACAGCGATGATGATAAAGGTATAGACGTTCTTTATATTACCTGTCTTGCTGCTGTCCCTGGTGGAATAGAGATAAACGGTCTTCAGTGGCTCCAGGAACAGGGTGGGATACATCTGGGACTGTTTCATTTCGGTCCCGTTCATCTTTTCCAGGAATTTGGGCAGCCTGCGTTCCAGGTTCTTCGCATCGACGCCCGGCTTGAGCAGGACATAGGTTTTATTGCCATAATTCCCCCACTGGTCATCCAATTTCGGATTGAATTTCCGGGTACGGGTGGTCATGGAGACCAGCACATCCGCCTTGATCGTGGAATTTTCAGGCATGTCCTTCATCACGCCCGTGACCGTGGCATTATGTCCGTCGCCGGTGAGCAGTATCGTCTTTCCCAGCGGGTCTTCCTTCCCGAAATATTTCTTAGCTGCCGTTTCGGTCAGCACAATGCTCAGCTGGTCTCTCAGGGCTGTCCGGGGATTGCCTTTTATTAAGGGGAAATCGAATACCCTGAAAAAGCCCGAGTCCGCATATAGTGAGTTGTCCTCCTGGAATTTTATGTCTCCTTTTCTAATTAACATGCTGGTGCCGCTGACCCGGACAGCTTCTTCAATCTGGTCGGGGAACTCTTGCTGTATGTGGGCGCCCACGGCCCAGGAAGGGCCGCTGGCATTAATGGTTTCGGTAGGGGTCTTGATGTCGGAGACTACCCGTTAGATCCTGTCGGCCTTGGTATGGCTGCCGTCATAGCCCAGCTCGAATTGGACGTACAGGAAGATCAGGAAGAAGGCGGTCATACCGACGGTCAGTCCCAGGATGTTGATAAAGGAGAAGACACGGTGGCGCCAGAGGTTGCGGAAGGCGATCTTGAGATAGTTTTTGATCATCTTTCGAGTATTTGGTTGTTTGGTCCGGGGTGGTTTAGGCGCCGGACGGGTTTGGTTGCGCTAATATTGAGCTTGTTTTGTAATTAATTGTTTATCAGCTGTTTGTTGTTTTGTAGGTGTTTCACTGCCAGGGTTTGAGGATCGGGTACGGACAGGTTAAGGATCGGGTACGGGCAATGTATTGGCCGGGAATGTCGTTATTGGACAGTTCCGACGTTCCTTAAGGTCGTGGCTTTGACAGATATGTTGCAGGAGGGGTTAGAAGCTTGCAAAATCTTTTGGAACATGGGTTTACAGGATGTACATTTGCACTCCCTTTTACGGAATGGTAAGAGGTCGGATTGCCCGATAGTATAATGGTAGTACGACAGATTTTGGTTCTGTTTGTCTTGGTTCGAATCCAGGTCGGGCAACAAAGGCCCCGCATGAAATGCGGGGTTTTTGCATTTCAGGAACGTCCCGAGCTCGCTCGGGTAAGTGGATGAATGCAAAAACCGATGAGCGAAGCGAATCGGGGCCTTTGGGTAATGCGGTGCGGGTTGGATCACCGCAGGTAATCCAGGTCGGGCAACAAGTAGTTTAAAATATTGTCTTTAAAAGCTTTACAAATAGTTCCACTTGAAATGGAACCATTTTCTTTTTGTTACCTGTCGCTATATTGCTTTCCTTTCAGCGACCAACCACAACCCCATTTTGTTGCAGAATTTTGAGTATTTGCCTAAGGCGGCTCCGGATATAAAGCCTGGTAAAATTGCTAAATAAAGAGATGAAATGTAAACGTTGGGAGGATAGATCTCTCATTATGATCGTTTTGTATCTATGGCATCAAAATAGTTTTACAAGACCCGATAACCAGATAAATTAATCGGGTATGAATGAAGAATACGAATGGCCGATTGAGGTCACATCATTAACAGAGCTAGCGCAACGGCAGATGCAAAGCCAGCATATTCCGCACAAGCACGATCATATCAGGATCATATGGCTAAAATTCGGCGGCGGTATGCTGGAGTTAGATTTAAAGTGTCAGAGATTGAAGGAGAGCAGGATGTATTTCATCGCCCCAGGAAAATCTCATTTCCTTGAGATTGGTGAAAACGCGGAAGGATATGTCATTTCATTTCCTGAAGCGTTGCTTTATTCAGGCGGTGATGACTTCGAGCTCTTCTACCGCTGCAGCCTTTTGCACCTGCTGGGACATTTGCCTGCGATAAAGATCGATCAGGGTTCTGAGTATGGGATGGACAACATCATTCGCATGCTCATGCGCGAGATGCAACAGGAGGGCCTGTTGCGGTATGAAATGATGGAAAAGCTCAGCGCTATCTTCCTTATCTGTCTCGCCAGGCAATTGGAAGGAGTGATACGCCCTGCCCTGGATGCCAGGAGCCTCTGGCTGATGAAGAATTTCGTCGAATTGCTGAATGCCAATTATATTACCTGGAAGCAGGTAAAAGATTACGCAAGGGCGCTGGCTGTGACACCAGGATATTTGAATAAGACCGTTAAAGACATCTCGGGATTTTGTGCAAGTCATCACATTCGCCAACGTATCGTGCAGGAGGCTAAAAGGCAGGCCATCTGCTCCGGAAGTAATATGAAGGAGATCGCTTACCAGCTGGGTTTTGTCGATGTAAGTCACTTCAGCAAATTTTTCAAAAACGTTCACGGCAGGAATTTCAGCGATTTCAGAGATACGGCTCTTCGATGAGAAACGGGCTGTGGATCGCATACCCACGGCAGCATATCACGGCTGTCGCCGACTAATACACGTCCTTGGTGATGCCCAACTTCTTCAAACGGTTGACCAGTGTATTAGGTGAAATGTCAAGTAATTCCGCCGCACCGCCTGGCCCGGAGATTCTTCCCTTACAGAATTCAAGCGTTGTCAGAATATGCTCTTTCTCCAGCTGCCGTATAGTCTTGATCCTGGTATCACTGCCTGCGGTGACGGGTGCAATATTTTCAACATCCGGCAATTCTACCTGCTCGATGACCTGGCCTTTGCTAAGTATAAAACTTCTTTCGATGATATTTTCCAGCTCTCTGATATTACCCGGCCAGTCGTAATACAGCAGCGCAGACAACGCTACTCCGGATATATCTTTTGACGGTTTGCCCATTCTTGCACTGAGCTTTTTCGTAAAATGGGTCGCCAGCGCGGGAATATCCTCTTTACGGGTTCGCAACGGCGGAACGACAATAGGAAATACATTCAGCCGATAGTATAGATCCAACCGGAATTTACCTTCCGAAATGGCTTTTTCAAGGTTCCGGTTCGTGGCCGCAATGATACGCACATCTGTTTTTATGACATTGTTGCCGCCTAATCTGACAATCTCCCGCTCCTGGAGCACATTAAGTAATTTCACTTGGACGTCGAGAGGCACTTCACCTATCTCATCAAGAAAGATGGTCCCCCCATGGGCCTCTTCAAATTTTCCGATCCTGCGATCGATAGCTCCTGTGAAGGCCCCTTTTTCATGGCCGAACAATTCAGATTCTATCAGCGTCGCCGGGATAGCGGAGCAGTTGACCTTTATAAGGGGCTTCGAACGGCGCTCCGAGAGATAATGGATGGCCTGGGCAATGCTCTCTTTACCAGTGCCGCTTTCTCCAAGGATGAGCACTGAAATGTCGAAGGGTGCAACGATCGCCATCTGCTCTTTGACCTTTTCGAATGCGGCGGCGGACCCTATCATCCCATAGCTGCCATAATCGATAAGGGGGGTGGGGGAAAGATTGGGATCAGGTGCGCCAATACCTGTCGCAGCTACAGACTGCCCTGAACCTGTCACCTTTCCCGGGGGCGCCACAGGACCTAGCTTTTTGATCTGGGGGAAATAGTCGGCTATCTTGACGAGCAATAGCTCCAGGCGGTCCAGCAGCGCCGAATGTTGCTGTTTAAATCCATTTTTTCCACGGGTATATAGTGTAAAGCTAAGTTGGCCCCAACCTGAGATCACGAGGCTCTTGGTGAGCGCCGTGTGCAGATTAAATTTCCTGGAAATATGACTATGGGCGGCATACTCACCGCCGGGCTCGTCGAATTCAGTGTCGGTCAGCAGTCGTGCTTTGAAAGATGGGCTGGTGGACTTGCGGAGCCAGGAAAGATCCTTTTTTAACACAGGTATACCGGCGAAAAGCTCTTTCAGGTCCTTTTTTTCAAAACCAGTGTTTTCACCGATGAATATATGCCCAGCTACAGGCTGCCCATATTTATCTTTCCAGCTGATGACAAAGCTGTCGAACGGGATATGTGATCTAAGCGCGTTCAGGATACCACAAACTTCCTCCTCCTTATTCATCGTGCCCGCAAAGATCCTGACGACTTCCCTCATCAGGGCAGTCTCGCTTTGCAGTTGCGTTTCCAGGTCATTGTCGTACCGGTACCTGGCCACATCCAGGGTTACCAGCACATCCTGCTCTTTGAATGGCTTTACCAGAAATCCGTAAGGCTTGGTAGCCCGCGCTTCTCTAAGGATATCCTGACTGGAATTTGCAGATACATAAATAAATGGGATATGCATATTCATCAGTTTCCTGGCAAGGTCGATACCCGTAAGCCTGCCTGTTAAAAAAATATCGAGAAAGACCCAAGAAGGCTTTTCAGCATTGATCATATCCAAAGCCTTCGAAACGGACATTGCGATGCCCTGCACCTGGTGTCCCGCACCTTCCAGGATGATCTTGAGACTGCTGGCAATGATGAACTCATCTTCGACAATTAGGATCTTTCCGTCCATACAGCTAGATTGAATGGTTTGGTTTGAAATTGATATGGAGCACAGTGCCCTGACCGGTAATGATATTGAATTTTCCTTGTAATTGCTCTATCAGCCCCCTTATCAGGTTCAGGCCAAGAGAAGAATGACGGCCGGCCGGATCATCCCGCATTGCCATGCTAACGCCATTGTCTGCGATAGACAGTATGCAATAGTCATTGTCCCTTCCCAGCCCTACTTCGATCGTTCCTTTCTTATTGCCCGGAAAAGCATACTTAATCGCGTTCGTAATAGCCTCGTTTATGATCAATCCCAGTGGTACGGCCTGCCCGATGTCAAGGGAAACCGCCTCTACCTGTTGAGTAAAAGTAATATTGCCCGCATCACGGAAACTCTCTTTCAGATAATTTATCAATTCGATGATGTAGGCAGACATGTCGATACTGGTCATGTCTTCGGACTGGTAAAGACGTTGATGGATAAAGGACATGGCCTGCATACGGCGCTGACTGCTGCGGATGGCGGCCAATGCTGCTTCATTCGAAAGGTAGACTGATTGCATATGCAGCAGGCTGATAGTTGTCTGCAAATTGTTTTTTACCCTGTGATGGATCTCCCGTGTCAGCCATTCTTTTTCGACCAGCAGCAGCTGCTGTTGCCGGTTCATCTCTTCCAGCGCGGCGTTTTGACCGGCTATTTCCTGTTGATGAGTCCGTAAGGCAATATTGCTGCGTCTTTTCTGCTGCAGGCCTATGAATAACAGTACAGCAATCGAAAAGATTACCACAATGCCCGACATGGTAACTCTCCTCACCATATTGGTCCTATCCAGCTCGGCACGTTGGATCTGCTGGTTGTTTCTCAGATCAATGATCGTATGTTCTTTTTGTTTGGTCTTGTAAATGTCCTCCAGCTCGTCGAACTGCCGGCTTTTGGCAGCATTTGATAGCGAATCCTGCAAATTGCTGTAAAGAATGTAATCCCTGATGGCCGCGATATAATCTCTGTTCAGAGAGTCGGTCCTGAACCGGCGTAGGAGCGCATCCGCCTGGCCTGGGCTGCTAAATACGATCAGCAGTAGTGAAAGCAATATGAGGCAGCGGCGGATAACCATTATACAGGCAGTTGTTTACATGCGCATTCATTAGGAAATATCAATCTGATCGTGGTGCCCGGAATACCGGTAATGCTGCATTCCCCTTGTAGCTGCTCCGTCAATCCATGTATGAGGTTCATGCCAAGAGAGCCGCAGGCATTTGCTGCGTCGAAGTCCGGAGGCATCCCGATCCCATTGTCGCTGATCGTAAGCTTGCACTGCTCTCCGGCGGCTGCCGATAAAGAGACGACGATCCTACCCGGCATATCCCGCGGGAAAGCATATTTTATGGCATTGGTGACGGCTTCATTGATTATCAGTCCCACCGGTACGGCCCGTGAGACGTTCAGGTTTATCTTTTCCACCCGCACCTCGAAGTTGATATTGCCGGCGTCCTGGAAGCTTTCTTTAAGGTATTTTACCAGCTCGGCAATATAGGGCAGCATATCGATGCCCGCCATGTCTTCAGACCGGTATAGCTGCTGATGAATAAGGGACATAGCCTGCATGCGACGCTGGCTGTTCAGAATAACTGCGTAAGCCTCATCATCGGAGAGATAGGTAGACTGCATATGCAGCAGGCTAATGGTCATCTGGAGATTGTTTTTAACCCGGTGATGGATCTCCTGCATCAGCCATTCTTTGTTTGCCAGTAACGATGCCTGCTTTTCGTGCAGCCTGGCAAGAGACGTATTTTTGGCGTATATCTCATCCTGGCAGGCCCGCAATATCCGGTGGCTTTGCTGTTTCTGCCGAAGACCCCAAAAGGCCAGGCCCGCGATAAGGGCGGTAAAAAATATGCCGGCCACGGTAATGTTCCTTTTTCCTGCCGCTTTGTTAAGCTCTATCCGCTGCAGCCGGGACATCTTTCTCAGGCTGTCGAGCGAGCTTTCTTTCCCGGCTGTCTCCTGCCGGATGATCAGCTCCTTGAATTTCCGGTCCATTGTCGTGTTATAGATGGAGTCGTGCATTTGGGTATACACCTGGTAATTCCTGATGGCGGAGGTGTACCTACCCAGGGCAGAATCGATCTTGAAATGATAGTAATACAGCGCACTCGATTGTGCGGGATCGAAGATGCCGGGCGGAACGATACCGATCTTTAAGAGATAGTATTCGGCTTTCCTGAATTGATGCATCAGGGTATAAAGTTTGCATGCATAGAAATAGTAGTTTGTAAAATGCCTATTTTCCTCGAGGCCGTCTTTTTTTAACCGTTCGATGATGCGCATCGCGGCGAGACAGGCCGATTCGGCCTTCGGCCATTCTTTCAGTGCAGTATAGTCGGCGCAAAGTTCCGAATGTACGTCAAGCAGGTATATATCGGCGGCATCAGCCAGGCCTGCATTGATAACTGCGCGCACCATCGCCAGGCCCTCTTCCGCTCTGCCCTTTTTGATGAGAAACAGGTTCTTTAAATGGATCGCACAGAGATATAGCTCCGGTCCGCATCGTGCGATCGAGCGATTTAAAAGGATCGTGTCTACCCAGGACATGCTCTTTTCGCTCAAACCCATCATCCAATAGATCGAAGCAAGACTGATATGCATATAATCTGACCAGGACGTATCGCCTGAGATGTTGACATAGTCGAGGGCCTGGAGCCGGCAGGCAAGGGCCTTGTCGAATTGCCCTTTCAGCATGTATGCATGGCTCAACAGATCGTAGGAAAAATGAAGGTCTTTATAGCCGATGGATCGATAGCCGGCAATCACCTCGTTGAGCTCCTGTTCCGCCAGGTCCAGCTTGCCTTGATTCAGATGTATATCCGCCAGCTCCTTCATTGTAGCCAGCCGGTCGATGTCCCTTTTGTCCTTTATGGCTGCCAACACTTTTTTAAGGAGCGCGATCCTTTCGCCACTATACACCCGTGGGATGCATTCAGCCCACCTCATCAGTGTCCTTGTCTCCCCTGTCATGTCTCCGGCCTGGTGATAATAACTGACTACCTGTTGAAAGCAGACGCCACCCCTTTTTAGATCATTTCCTTCCAAGTAGCAGTCTCCCTGCAGTTTAAGCGTCTGGTTGATGTATTTGGTATTATCGAGCTTTCGACTTAGCTGCATAGCCTCATTCAAATAGAGCATAGCGCTATCGAGGTCGATCTTGTATTCCCCCGGCTTCACGATATGGTAATAACCCAACTGGAGCAATAACTCAATACGATTCGTATCTGGTCTGCTTGCAAGTATCCTGGGAAGTAAATGCTCCGGCGTGTCCCGTTCGGGCTCCTGCCCGGATGCTTTCAAAACCAGGGCCAGGCAGAATAGCAATATCGACAGGCGGCGCCGTTTCATGTTCTTTCTATGTACCCTCGTTTAATATTGAGTTTTCTCATTTTGGAGTTTAATGTGCTGGAGGGAATTCGCAGCGCTTCCGCTGCACCACCCACACCCGCTACCTTGCCGTTACATTTTTTTAGGATCTTAATGATATGCTCCCGCTCCACATCATCGATGGTTTTGATCTTCAATGCAGTCACCGGCATTTCCTCTTCTTCCGTCACTGTTAATGGCGCCGGCAGGTCGCGGATGATATGACCATTGGCCGTCAGAACAGTCCGCTCTATCAAATGCTCCAGCTCACGGATATTACCGGGCCAGTCATATGCTTTCAGGTTTTTCATTGCCCTGGCGGAAAACCCTGTAACAGGCTTACGATTCGTCCTTGCATGCTTTGCCAGGAAATGCATCGCTAATAACGGAATATCTTCTTTCCTTTCCCGCAATGGCGGCAACGTAATAGGAAATACATTCAACCTAAAATACAGATCACTCCGAAAATTCCCTTTTCTTACCTCCGTCAGCAGGTCGCGGTTAGTAGCGGCAATGATGCGCACATTCACTTTGATCATGCATTTTCCTCCGATCCTTTCGATTTCCCTTTCCTGGAGCGCTCTTAATAATTTTACCTGCATGTCCGGGTGAAGCTCGCCTATTTCATCCAGGAACAGCGTACCGTTGTTGGCCAGTTCGAACTTGCCGATCCTTCGCTCGACTGCACCGGTAAAGCTGCCTCGCTCATGGCCGAACAGCTCACTTTCAATAATGTTGAATGGCAAGGCCGCACAATTGATCTTGATCATCGGACTGGACTTCCGCGAAGATGTATCGTGCAGCGCACGTGCCACCAGTTCCTTACCAGTCCCCGTCTCTCCGAGGATCAGTACTGAGCTGGAAGTAGCGGCCACATCGGAGACGAGAGAAAGTACTTTTCTCATACCATCGCTTTTCCCTACCAGCTCTCCGGGAGCTGATCTGTTCTCCCCCCCATCGGGGGCAGCGGCCTCCATCATCCGGATTTCCTTCTCTACGCCCATCATCCTCTCAAAGACGTCCAGGAATTTAGGTGTAAGGATCATTTGACAGATATGCAGCACGGCTGAATTATGTCCGCTGAAGCCTCCCTTTCTGTTGGTCCGGAACTGGAGTATTCCCTTCAGCCGGCCTTCCTGCACAAAAGGCATATGCCAACTGTATTCATACGCCGTCTCCCTTGCAAATGGCACGGAGTTTTGCGGGAGTATTTTTATCCAGTGGCTTCTATGCAACTGTCCCGTATTTCGCAGTTGCCCGGTCAGCAGGCCGGCATCATTATATTGTAGATCGGAAACTTTGCCTGAAACAAATGCCAGGCAGTTGCTTTTTGAGGCGGCGCTCTCCACAAGAAGCAGCTCTGCTATGTCGAACTCCAGGATATCTTTCAGCTCCGTTATGACTACCTTGAAAAGCTCTTTGAGATCATATACCGCCGACGTGGAGATCAGCAGTCTCAACAAATTGCCAGCCTGGTTTCTCTCGCTGATCTGCGACAAATACAGGTAATCGTTGTTTGAGTAGTTATTTTTTTCCCGGACTTCCATAGCAATATAAATGTACCACAATTTTATTGCTGATGATCATGGTCCGTATTCATGGATACGTCCAGCCATTCCTTTATATCCTGCTCCGTTCTTTCCACATTATTCCTGTATAAAGTGATGGCGTCGCTGCCCATCAGCAAATGCAGCGGAGGCCGTTGAATATGAGCGATCTCGATCACTGCCCGGGCAAGCTTGCGGGGGTCCCCGGATTGGTTGCCGTGAAGTAAAGAGGCGCTGAGCCGCATCTGACCCACTGTATCTCGGTAGTCGGAAATGGTCCGTTGCGATACCCGGGAAGAATGTTCGCTCAGGAAGTCGGTGCTGTATAGGCCAGGCTCTACTGCGGTGACCTTGATATTCAACGAAGCCAGTTCCTGTGCCAGCCCCTTAGTAATGCCTTCCACGGCAAATTTTGTCGACCCATACAGACCCCAGCCCGGGATGACATCAAATCCGAATAAGGACGATATATTGATGATGTGGCCCGCCCTGCGTCTTCGCATATAAGGTAATACAGCCCGGGTAACATTAAGCAAGCCAAAGACATTGGTGTCGTATTGCTGCCTGACCTCGGCATCGGAAGCTTCTTCAATGGCTGAGATGATCCCATATCCTGCATTATTGATCAGTACATCCAGCTGCTGGAAACGGACCATAGCCTGCTGAACTGCGTCGATCACCTGGTCCTCATGAACCACATCCATGATGACGACAAAAAGGTCAGGGTGGTCATTGAATCTGCGTAGCAATTCGTCGGGGTTGTTGCGTACTGTAGCAATGACCTTGTCGCCTATGTCAAGGGCCGCGCGGACCATTTCGAATCCAAATCCGCGTGAGGCGCCGGTCACCAGGATGGTTTTTTGTATGTCTTTCATTTGAGGTGGTGGATCTGTCGATATGGGAATTGGGAGCCAACGGAATGCCATTTTTTAATTGGTTGATTTGTAAGGCATAGTGCAAAAGCTACCCGGAATTTGCTGTTTTATTTCGCTAAATCACCCGGTATAAAACAATTCCCCGCAACCCCATCGGTTAGCCCTTATTGAAGTGAACCGCTGTCTACCGCCAGCTTGGCGCCATCGACAGCCAATATCTGGCCGCTAAGGAAGGGTGATTTACTGGAGCCGATGAATAGAATGGCCTGCGCAACTTCTTCAGGCTGACCCAATCTCTTCATCGGAACACCTTCATGCAGCCGGCTCAATACTTCCCTGCTTCCTGCAAAACGGCTCAACATGTCAGTATCGGTAGGGCCGGGTGCGATGGCATTTACCCGCACCCCAGAGCGCGCGCCTTCCAGAGCGGCAGCCTTGGTCATACCTTCCACGGCATGTTTGCTGCCTACGTATACCGATGCCCCTGCCGACGCACGTGTCCCGAAGGTGGACGATATATTTACAATGCTGCCATATTGCTGAGCCAGCATAACACGCAGCTCATGCTTCATGCTAAGCAGTGTTCCCAGTACATTGGTGTCGAAAGTCGCTTTATAGGATTCTTCCGTCTGATCGACAATAGGCCCTGGCTGCCCCTCCGTCCCCGCATTGTTCACGGCGATATCCAGTGCGCCAAAATGCCCGACAGTACCTTCTACCAGTCTTTGAACATCCTCCTCATACCGGACGTCGGCCTTGACAAATATGGCTTCCGTACCCAGGGCGCGCAACTCGTATGTCAGCGCTTCCCCTGCTTTTTCGTTCCGGCCGGATATTACTATCCGGGCGCCTTCATGCGCAAAGGCAATGGCTGTTGCACGCCCTATACCGGTCAATGCCCCTGTGATCAGCACTACACTCTCATGTAGCGGTTTTTGAACGGAATTTGTCGTATTCATAATAATGCTGTTTTTTGTTGTCATAAATGCTTGTGTTACGCCTGATCCAGGAACTGGTTTACATGTTTGACAAATGTTTCAGGATACTGGAACAGCGACCCGTGGTTGGCGTCAGGATAAAGAATCAAAGTTGCATTCGGCAGCTTCTGCTGCAGGATATAAGAATTGATGGTGTACACAATCACATCATTGCTGCCGTTGATCACCAGCGTAGGCTGTTCAATCTTTTTCAGATCGCTGTACCTATCATCTGTTATTACATTGTAGCTGGCCAGTGCCGCCAGTTGTGCAGGCGCTACCGTTTCATTTACTTCGGGGTCCCTATTCACCTGGCGCTGTAATTTACGTGCTATGAACGCGCGTCCGGCGGCCTGGCTGAGCGCGCTGGGTGAGAAATGGACTTTCAGCCAGAGATCTTCAGGATTGTCGTATTGCGCGCCGAAGATCTCCCCTGCTTCAGGCGTCATAGGTTGCATACCCTCTCCGGCTTTCGGTCCTGTACCCACCAGCACCAGTTTACGCACGAGTGCAGGACGGTCAAGCGTGAACTGCTGCGCAACAAGCCCGCCGATGGAAAAACCCAGCAGATCTATTTGCTGAAGGCCCAGCGCATCGATAAAGGCAGCAGCATCACGCGCCATTTCATAAAAGGTGGATGGTGTAACGCCGGTGGTTAACGAAACGCCTCTGTTATTGAACAGGATGACCTCCCTTTCGGCGGCAAGGCCATCCACTACCGCCGGGTCCCAGTAATCCATTGTGCCTGTAAAGTGGATATGCATCAGGAGCGGTATGGTATTTTTCTTACCGATACGGCGATAGGAAAATCTTATGCCGGCTGCATCGACATATTGGGTGGGGGCTGTGACGTGTGTGTACGCTACTTCTTTTTTAACTGTTGTGGTGCTCATATACTTTAATATTTATTTACTGTAAGGGGCAATCAGCGTTCCTTTTTTTAACTAGCTGTTTGCCACGAGTTTAAATCTCAGCTCTTGCAATATTGTCGTGATATATCGAAAATTCGCAACCTTGATGGTACAAAGTTCCGACAGCAGTGGCGTCGGAACGATAGGTAAAGTAAAGGACACTGTATGAAAATCAAAGCTGCACGTCATCTTTGAAGTTCATATGATGCACATTGATCTTAATACTTTCGGTCGGCCGCCGATATGGACATTTACAATAAATGTCCTGCATATGAATTTGAGAAAAGTATGGGCGATCACCGGGGCGGGAGATGGATTAGGACCGGCGACGGTGAAATATCTTACATCCAGGCAACAGCGTGTCATTGCACTTGTGGAGGATCAGGCTAAATGCAGGAACATAGCTGCCAAAGACAGCCTTTACCTGCGTATAATAAGCCCGGGTACTCCTGGCCGTAAAGCCTTTCGCAGAGAGCTGATCGAAAGCATTGAAGCATTCGGCGCCCTGGATCTTCGTTAATAATGCAAACTATGATCTCTTCCAGGACCCGCCTCCTTCAGCCGCAGCAATGCAGCAAAAGGCCAAAGAAGCCATCGCTTCGACGCTTATACTGTTGAATGGATTACTGCCATATCTGAAGCGTCCCCCGGAAGGCCGGCTGATTAACCTGCCCCCGCAATTGTGCCTTTCGATGGTGCATGATATGACGACTGTTGAATGGCTCTCCGGATCTATGTCATCTTTTTTGAGAGACCTTTGCCATGCGCTCCGGGCGCTGGATTGCAGGATCGATTTCCTCTGCCCCGGCGACACCGGTATGCGGGTGGGGAAATAACGAAGATTTAGTAAATTTGTGAAGACTAAAATCTATTATGGAAAAGAGGACTGGAGAGCACCAGCAGGACATCAGCTTTCTAAGGGATCTTAAAGATATTCTCCCTTTCGAGTGGGACGGAACGCGGGAATGGTCCTACCAGGTCATACGAAGAGACCCCAACGCCTGCCGCAGCTATATATCGCCTAACCGGAGAGATTTTTACAAAATACTTTATATGACCAAAGGCGTCTGCGTCCTCACCCTCGGTCTTAAAAGCTACTACGTGGACAAGCCGGCGATCTTTTTTATTCATCCTGGCGAGATACTGACTTTCAGGAAGATGGATGAGGAGTCCGAAGGGTTCATATGCTTCTTTAAACGCAAGATCGTTGACAATAGCCAGGGACTGAGATCGATCCAGGATAAATACGCTTTATTTTCCGATTCGCAAAAGAGCGCAATATTCCTTTCGGAAGCAGACATTGCGGAGCTTGATCCGCTGTTTGAAAAAATGCTCGTCATCGGCGAAAAACACGGCGGGCAACTGGAGGAAGAGCTTTTGCAAATACACCTGCAGCTCCTCATCGTCACCTGTACAAAGATCGCGCGCTATTTGCAGCCGGACACCATCAGTGACGAACACCGCCACATACATGACTTTTTTCATTTGCTCGAAACAGAGGTTTCCAATATCACCTATAATAACCCCATACAGGTCAGAACAGCCCAGGAATTTTCCGGCAAGCTATTCGTCCATCCCAACCACCTTAACGCACTGCTGAAAAAGCACACCGGCAAAAACGTGAGCACACATATCAAGAACAGGATATTGGAGGAAAGCAAGGCGCTGTTGGTACAGACGGACTGGAGCATACAACAGATAGCCTATTCCGTCGGATTTGCCGACCAGCCCAATTTCAGTCAGTTCTTCAAGAAGTTGACGGGTACCAGCCCGGGCGAGTTCAGAAAGAATTACGTGAAACTGGATGCGTAATGTTATTTTATCCGCATACCGCCATCTATTAGCAGCTCGCTGCCTACTACATACCTGGATGCGTCAGAGGCGAGGTATAGAAAGGCCTTAGCTACTTCCTCCGGTATGCCCATACGTTGGGCAACTGTTTTACCTGAGAGATAAAGCTTGGCATTCTCGTAATCTTCCGTGGTGCCGCCATCCCTCGTCAGGATTGGCGTATCTACAGGCCCCGGCGACACAACGTTGACCCGGATGCCGCGCCCGGCCAGTTCTGCTGCAAATGCTTTTGCCAGCGTATTAACAGCCCCTTTGGTAGCAGAATAGGCAGCCACGCCCGCAACGCCCATGGTAGCCAGGGCAGAGGAGGTCAGAATGACGGACGCGCTGTCGTTCAGATAAGGCAGGGCCTTTTGTACGCTGAAAAATACGCCTTTGAAATTGATATTGCTGATCTTATCGAATTGCGCTTCCGTATAGTCGGCCAGCGAGCCTGGGATATAGATACCCGCGTTTATCACCAGTATGTCGATCCTGCCGAGCGAGCCCCCTATCTTTTTGTACTGCTCTTCTATGCTATTTATATTCTCCACGTCACTTACCATACCGATGGCTTCATGACCAATGGTAGCTATGGCTTCATCGATCGATGAGCGATTGCGACCCGTAATGGCCACTTTTGCACCTTCCCTGGCAAACAAAGTGGCTGCCGCCAGACCTATACCGCTGTTGCCGCCTGTAACAACGGCTATTTTGCCTTCCAGCTTTTTCATATTTATAAAATTTACTGATTAGATGGTTATTGTAGTTGTTTGCGCCGCCTGCACAATTTGAGCCTGCTGTTCGACATAGGTCGGGAAGTCATTGTACTGCAGTTCATTACCGCCCCAGAATGCGTCCCTGATATAAGGAATAAGAGGGTAGCCGTATTTGAGCCGCAAAGGCAGATCGGGATTAGAGGAATAGTACCGGCCAAATGCCACCAGATCGGCATTACTATGATGAACGGTGTATTCTGCCTGTTCGAGATCAAATCCGCCGGCAGCAATGATGACGCCATTAAAGTATTTGCGTATGGTAGCTGCGGCGACGGGCGCCTGTCCCTCATGTAATGTTGAGTCCCCTTTAATGCGCGGCTCGATGACATGCAGGTAGGCAATGTGTAGCTTGTCCAGCTCTTTTGCCAGATAGCCAAAGGTCGTTTCCGGATCACTATCGGAAATGCCGCCCCATTCTCCGCTGGGTGAGATACGAACGCCAACACGACCTGCTCCCATTACATCGATGAGTGCGCTGGTCAGTTCCAGCATCAGCCGCGCCCTGTTCTCAATTTTTCCTCCATATTGGTCCGTCCTGTGATTGGTGCCATCCTGCAGAAATTGATCGGGTAGATATCCGTTGGCTCCGTGCAATTCTACACCATCGAAGCCTGCTGCAAGGGCACGTTCGGCTGCTTTGCGGAAATCCTCAATAATGCCGGGGATCTCGTTCACCTCCAACGCACGATAGGGAGAGCTGGCTACCCACCCATTCTTTGTCAAAGCAAGGCCTTCGAAAGGCACGACAGAGGCGCTAACCGGGGCAGCCCCTTCTGTCATATCGATGTGAGACTGGCGTCCGCCATGGAACAACTGAACAAATATGCGCCCTCCTTTAGCATGGACGGCATCGACGAGCCTTTTCCAATTCGCCACCTGTCCATCGCTGTATATGCCGGGCGCGCCAAAATAGGACCTGCCGCCAATGGATACCGAAGTGCCTTCGACTATCAGCAGATTTTTGTCGTCAGCGCGTTGTTCATAAAATTTCACCATCATATCGCTGGGGCTATCGTCGGAATTGGAACGCAGCCTCGTCATGGGTGCCAGCACCACGCGGTGCGAGATTTGAAAGTCCCCTACTTTGACCGGGGTAAATAATCTGTAATGGCCGTACCGGGCATTTTCTCCTGACTGATGTTTCATCATTGTAATTTTATAATTGATTATGTGATTATGATACAAATTTCGCTATCAATATTCCTTGTTCTTATAGAGTAATCAATGGACTCTATATGAAAATCAAAGATGGAACAAACTAGAAGCTCAATTGGCGTTCCATTTACCGACGCTATTCGTAATCAGTCATTTGAGAGGGAGTGACTATTTTTTCGTGACGTTATTTCGAAAATTTACCAATTTAGATCATCTTCATTCTTAAGTAACAGGAGGCCGTCATATCCGTCAAGGATCTGGCCCGGGAACATGGCATTAGCGAGGTCGGGTTCTTGGCTATAGCCGAATTATTTAGGATATTGAGAGCCTTATTCAACAAGCTGTGGATACTAAAGACTCATCGCTCGGGAAGTTATTTGATTACTTCAAAAATTCATCTCCGTTCAATAGCCGGGAGCGGGAAGAGATTGCCCCCCTTTTTACTGAAAGAAAAATAAAGCGCCGGCAGTTTATCCTTCAACCCGGAGATGTCTGCCGGCATTTCACTTATGTCGTTGAAGGCTGCTTCAGACTGTATGCGGCCGACCAGGATGGAAAAGAACATAATATCCAATTCACCATTGAAAATGACTGGACCACCGATCTGGCCAGCTTCTACGATCAGACGCCGAGTCTCCTTTATATAGAGGCGATTGAGCCGTCCGTGATTCTCCAGATCAAACATGACAAGGTCATCGATATGTATGTCGCGTCTCATAGATTCGACCGAAATTTCCGGATCATCGTAGAGCGCAAATATATCAGCCTGCAAAACAGGACGCTTCAAAATATCAGCCAGCCCGCCGAAGAGCGTTATCATGCATTTCTGGCCGACTATCCCCAATTAGCCATGCGTCTTCCCAATACTCAAATAGCCTCTTACCTGGGAATCACCCCCGAATTTTTAAGCAAGATCAGGAAGGATATGACCAGTCGCCCTTAAGTCTTAATAAAGTTTAAGCGTATTTCTTAAGATTGTTAATGGGTTTCAGCTACGAGGAATATCCACCTTTGTGATATGAAAGCAGCATTAACAACAAAAGCAGGCGGACCAGAAGTGATCCAAATAAAAGAAGTCGCCAAACCCGCACCTAAGGATGGTTGGGTGACGATCAAGGTAAAAGCCTTTGGTCTCAACAGATCCGAGTTGTACACCCGTCAGGGGCATTCGCCCGGCGTCAACTTTCCAATCATTCAAGGCATCGAATGTGTCGGAGAAGTAGACCACGATCCTACGGAGAGCTATCAGCCGGGACAAAAAGTGGCGGCTATTATGGGAGGAATGGGAAGGCAGTTCGACGGCGGCTATGCGGAATATACCCGCGTTCCCCTTCGCAATGTCTTCCCCTTCGAAAGCAGCCTTCCGTGGAAAACATTGGGCGCAATCCCGGAAATGTTTCAAACCACCGCCGGTTCTCTGCTCCAGGCGCTCGAAATCGAAAAAGGAGAAACCCTGCTCATCCGTGGCGGCAGCTCCTCCATCGGTATGCTTGCCTGCCAGCTAGGGAAATATTATGGGCTCACCGTAATCTCCACTACCCGCAATCCTGCTAAGACCTCCATCCTTCAAAATAACGGGGCAGACCATGTCCTGATCGACGATGGACAGATCAGCAACAAAGTCTTCGGCCTCTACCCTAACGGCGTTGACAAGGTTTTGGAACTTGTCGGCACGGATACCTTGAAAGATTCCCTTAATTGTATAAGGTCCAAAGGGATCGTCTGCATGACCGGCATACTCAGCGGCTGGACATTCAAGGAGTTCAGCCCTATGGAGTCTATACCGCGGATGGGGCGACTGACAGCTTATGCCGGTGATGCGGAAAATTTGGAAAAGGTTGCTTTGCAGGACTTTATTGACGCTGTAGAACAAGGGATCCTGAAACTCAACATCGATCGGTCTTATCCCTTTGAGCAGATAGCAGCGGCCCACGCGTATATGGAAAGCAATCAAAATGCGGGTAAGATAGTCGTCGAAATAGCCTAAGTGCCTGGCACACCACAGAAAAAAGAAAGGCGCTTCAGCGCCTTTCTTAAGAAATTTACCCCCTCTCATCATACACCCCCAACTCCGCAATCGCAGGTGCCTCATCCGAAACATCGATCAGTATCCGCACCTTCGATCCCCAGACCCTTTCAAAACGATGTATCTTCACTCTTTCAGTCTTCTCGCCGGTAACCAGGGGCTTCCATACCCCATTCGACATATACTCAAGGCGATACTTCTTCAATCCTGCCCGGCCTTCCGTTATGACAACGGTGGTGAATGGCTTATCCTTCCCGAAATTCACCTGGTACCAGGGTTTCTTTATCTCCGGGTTGGAAACCCACGATGTGCCAAAATTATCGTCATTCCCGAAGTCCATGATCCACATGTCATCGCTCCAGCTGCCATCCGTGGCCGCCCGCTTGGCAATATTAGTAGAGATGATCGGCGCGTCTCCAGTCGGTATCGGCGAGGTCGGTCCACCATTCTTCCAATTCTTCCCGATCTCCTTCAACGCCGTCAGCGCATTGTCATCGATCAGCCCATCCCTGTTGGGCGCTACATTCAGGATGAAATTGCAATAAGCATCGTTGAAAGGGACGATGTCTTCCCGAATGAGCATCGCCGGATCCTTTACAGGCGAGGTAGGGAAGCTCGTTTTCCAAAACCAGTTGTCATTCATCGGCAGACAGGAAAGGGCCGGCAGCCGGTTGTCCTTTTTGGAGATATGCTGACCGGCCCCCTGCTCATAGGATTTAATGTCGGTATAGAACAATGCTTCCGATGGGTACTTCGCCGAATTCAGGTCCATTACCAGGCAGTTGGGCTGCAGCGACTTGATCAGCCGGTATATCTCTTCGAACGGGACGTCGTCGTAGGATATTCTCGACCAGGGAGCATCCCATCCATCGATGATCAGTGCGGTGATCTCGCCGTAGTTGGTGAGCAGCTCCGTCAATTGCGCCTTTATCATGTCGATGTCCTGGGGAGTGATACAGCCCGGACGGATCTTGTGGTGCGTGTCGAGGATCGAATAATAAAGAAAGGTCTTTAGCCCCTCGGCCCGGAAGGCATTTACATACTCCCGAGCGACGTCTCTCTTTAAAGGACTGTTCATGACGTTATAGTCTGTAGTCTTCGTGTCCCAGATGCAGAACCCGCTGTGATGCTTCGTCGTCAAACATCCATACGACATATTAGCCGATTTGGCCGCCCTTGCCCACTGCCGGCAGTCCAGCTTCTTCGGATCGAACAGCCGGGGGGATGCATCAGGGTCTGCCCAGTCCTGATCCATATACGTCGGAATATTATAATGGATGAACATCCCGAATCGCAAGTCTACAAATTTCTGCTGCAGCCCGTGAAGGTCGGACTGCGCGCTAAGCCGCGCACAAAATAATAATAAAAGAACAGCTGCAAAGAAAGATAATTTTTTTAGATACATATGTGGTAAAATTTTTCGTTAATTCGGACTCCATATTTCATCCATGAACCGATAGGAGCCGTTGGTGTTGACATACATATAGTGTACGTTGAAGGTATGGGTCGCCGGATCGTATGTGCTGGTTGCCCCGGGCTCATTCATGATCGGCGACAAAGGGTTGTTCTGTAAAAGCCCGCTGAAGGTCAGGGTATTGTCGGGGTTTATCTGAACATAGAACAAGGTCCCGTTGTACGTTCCAAGATTAGCAATGGTGTTGATACTGCACTTGTCGGAGGAGACGGTCGTCAGTATCCGGGTATCGTCGATGGCCACCTGCCCGGAGGCCGTCCCGTCTGCATTGAAATTATACCGCGTTCCTACCGCATGGTAGGAGCCGGCATAGGCATTGGCCACCTGGGGGGTGTCCCTCTCTGCAGCTGCATAAAAAGTGTCGATGGCCGTTGCATCGGGCAGGTACATCGTGCTATAGGAAAATGAACTGCCGGGCACGAATTTGTCGAACGTTGAGTGGACAGAAGAACTCTGCCCTGTCGTGTCTGAAGGGACCACTACTGTACGATCAGCGCCATCTGCATCAGTATAGCTGACGCTGGTGCCCAGCAATCCATCCAGGTAGAAGCTATTCCAGTCCACGGACGCCGCGCTGTACGGAGATACGGACGGGCTGATAAGGCTTTGACCTACCTTCCAGTTGATCAGGGTTGCCTCATAGTTCGTACCAAGGACACGGCCTGAAACGCTGCTTGGAACGGATTGATTCCCTTCTTTATCGTAAGTGAAGACGTCGAAAGTATAGGTCTGCTCCTGCAACTTGTCGATGATCACCTTTATCGTGTCGATCCCGCTTCCCCGCTTGATGGGAATGTCGAGGGAGTCCTCGCGGTCATTCCAGTAGACCTTCGCCCTGGTAATATTCGGATCGGAGATGAGGAGCCAGGAAAGCATCAGCCGGTAGCGGCCCGTGCGTGCCTGAAGGGAGTCTGCCTTACCCGGATAAACCATCGGTCCCGAAGCAAGGTATTTTTTATAGGCATCATATTTGGTACAGGCCTGCAGCAGACCTGCGATGCACAACAATAGCAAAATAATATTCTTTTTCATGAATTAGCTTTTAGTATTTAGTGTCTACGGCTGACCCCAGAATGACATTTCCGCAATATTGGTAGCTGAATTAGTAAATGTTTGCAGGATCTTTACCCGGATATACCGTACCGCCGGCTTGTCCAGACCAACCGTCATCTCCTCCCCTCCTGCCGCAGCATCGATATCAGCCTGCGTGACCGATCCCATAGGCAGACCGGAAGGCTTCACCACTTCATGATGGACTAACATTGTCCAGTCACCCCAGCTCCCATCGGCATTGGGAAACGCATCCGAACAACCATAGATCTCGAACACCTTTGGATTGTTCTGATTATAGATCCAGTCCGCCGGAGGGTCCTGCCTTTGCCACAACGTGATCCGGCTCAGCCGCACTTTAACCCCCAAATCAAAAGTGAACCACATGGGAAACGGCTTGGCCTGCGTATGGAAAAATCCCCCGATCAACCCGCCTTTGATAATGCCGTCCCATAAATTGGGCATGACCAGGCCCCAATCATATGCGACATCCGTGGGCAGATCGACTTCCCGGAACTTCGATTTATCGAGGAACTTCTCATACAAGGGACTAAAAGTCAAATAGGTCGTATCGGTATAATTGCCGTAGGTATCCTTTACATAAAAACCAAAGACCCTCTTCGTACTGTCGTAGCCCCTCACCGAATAGCTCCCCGAGTCGGCAGCGGTGTACTTTGAATTGGCAGCCCCGATTGCACCCGTCGAATCCGCAGTAAGCGTGACAATGACGACATCGGCCTTCATGGGATTGACGAATTGGATATTGGCGCCCCCGAAGTCCGGCGTCACCTTCAAACTTCTGTAAACAGATAGCAGCGGGGGCGTGAGCGGCTTCACTTTTACCGTCACCGCACCGGAGGATAGATCGCTGCGGTTGACAACATACAATTTTACTTCATGTTCGAGAGTATCCCCAAAGCCATCTACGGTGACCGAGTTGGAATAATAAGAGGACTTGGCCTCCCGCATTACGCCTTTCCTGATCTCATACGATGCCTTTACATAGAGGATGCTGTTGTCACCCGGCAGGCTGTAGGTGATCGTAGCACTGCCCGGACTATTGACAACGGAGGTGCTCGTCAACGGCGCAGGTTTGTCGCCGTCGGGGTATATGGAAGAATGAACTGCCTTTTTGCAGGAGATGATCGAAAAGAATAGTACTGTCAAAAAGCACACCATCCGGTTTATCTGTTGTTTCATGTCGTTCTTGTTTTAAGATTACCAACCGCGATTTTGAACAATATTGGGGTTGACCAGGAGATCGTTCGAACTGATCGGCCACAGGCAATCCCGGTCGCTGAAATGCTGCGTATACTGCACCACGGGGATATAGTAGGCATCGGTTGTTGAGCCGGGGATGTTCCATCCCGTGATCGGCTTGTTCAACTCCAGCGTAGCACGTTTCCAACGCCGGAGATCCCAGAATCGCCCGCCCTCGAACGCCATCTCTATCATCCGCTCACGTTGGACGATGTCCCTGAATCCGGCCTGCGTGGTATATTTCGCGGGCGACTTCGAATAGTTCGTCCATGCATCCTGTACCGTCGGCAAACCCGCCCGCGCCCTCACTTTGTTGATATACGTAAAAGCTTCCGAGGGAGGAGTTCCGGCCGCCTCGTTCAAGGCTTCCGCATATAACAGATACAGGTCGGCAAGACGCATGATCGGCCATGGATATTCCTCCGTGGAGGTCGACTGCCCCTCATTGATGACGAACTTCCAGCTCACGGTCTTCTTGGTAAAATAACCCGTCATCGAATATCCCTGTATGTCTTTTTGCGACTGGTTCTGCCCGAATTTGGCCTGGACATTCCAGGTGCCGTCCTGCTTGAACCATCGGTCGCCGTCGAAGGACATGTCGGCATAATACCGCGCCTCGCGGCCGATGTTCAATGCAGCTGTCTGGTATCCCGCCTGCAGCAGCTCACTGTCATTCTGGGAGATCGTCGTAACTTTATAGCGGTTCGCATAATCATAGCTCATGTCTTCCTCTATGGGAACCCCGTTCCGCGAATAGAAAAGCTCGGCGATCTTTATCGGAGGCGCGAGCTCTCCCAGCGGATCGCCATTGCCCAGACGGCTGGGATCCAGCTTTGGACAGGCCATGCGCTGGGTAAGACCGGTACCGCGGTGGAAAGAATTCCCCCAGATCAGTTCCTGGTTCCATTTTCCGCAGACTGCATTCCGGATGCTCATCTGGAGAGACTTGGTACTATCCATCGCAACCAGTTGATCGCTGAACGTATACAGCCGGATCCCCACCGACTCACATGCCTGAATGGCTGCCATACAGGCATCCGCTGCAAGCTGCCATTTTTTGACGTCGGCCGTCGGATTGAAGAGAGTAACTCCGTTGTTCCCCTGGAAACCGGCATAAAAAGAGTTGCCATTGAACAGCGGGCTCGCCGCCGTAACCAGCAGACGCGCCTTCATCGCCATGGCTATCGGCTTCGTGACACGCCCAAGCTCATTGGTGGTATTGCTGATGGTGGACGGGAGATTATTCGCCGCGGAGTCGAACAACAGGGCAATATAAGCTACGACCGAGTCTACAGGCTGTCTGTATACTTTTACCTGGCTTGCCGTAGCCGTGATGGGTAGGTTGACCTTCACCAGGGGAATGGGACCATACGCACGCAGCAACAGCCAATGATAATACCCTTTTAGAAAAGTCACCTCAGCTTTCCACCGGGTCTTTTCAAAAGGTTCGAGGTCCACCACCTTGTCCACATTATCGAGAAAGATATTGCAATCCCGGATCGCCGCGTACATCATCCCCCAGATGGCCATATAGGGAGAGGTCGCATTCTGATACCCCTTTGCTATCTTGATGGGATCGGTGCTGACCGACGAGAAGGCCTCGCTGACACACAGCTCATCCCCACCGCCAAGCGCGGGATTCGAATTGAAGTTCGCATCGTCCGGGAGGTAGGAATAACAGGTCCCCAGGTATTTGATAGCCTCCTGCCGGATTGTAAAGGCATTGTCGATGGTGGCCACATCATCCGGAACGATGTCGAGATATTTTTTGCAGCCGCTCAGGAACGCCGCCACAAGGATGAAGAATATATATGTGCTGATCTTACGTTTCATGATACAATATTTTATAGTCTGTTAGAAGCCTAAATTGATCCCCATGTTGAACACCCGCTGAATAGGATAACCGAGACCGTTCCCGCCCATTTCAGGATCCCATGTTTTGAACTTGCTCAACACGAACAAATTGGCCCCGTTCACATACAACCTCGCATTGGAAAAATGGATCTTCCGCAGGTAGGAGGGTGGGAAGGAATAGCCGATCTCCGCCGACTTCAGCCTCATAAAGGTCCCATCATTCATCCACCAGGTGGACGTCCACGCGTTGTTCTGGATCACATAGTTGCTCAGCCGGGGCCAGAAGGCATAGACCTTGCGGTTATCCTCCGACCAATGATCTTCAGCCACCACCTTTAGCAGTCCATTTTGGTTGATCTTACCTTCGGTATTACCGGTAATTTTAAAAGGTTGAATTGCCCTGTTGTCGATAAAAAAGGAGATACGGGCATTGCCTTCGACAAAGGCAGAGATGTCCCAGTTCTTATACCCAAAGGAGAATCCATAGCCGAACGTAACTTCAGGCGTCGTTGGATACCCTATCGGAACGTTGTCTGCAGCATCGATGCTCCCATCCTTATTAATATCCCGGTATTTCAGATCACCGCCTCTCACCTCGCCAAAGTTCTGAACGGGCGAATTGGCAACCTCCCTGTCATCCACGAACAGCCGCTCTGCTATCAGCCCCCATTGCTGCGAGAGAGAATAGCCGCGATGCGAACGCCACGGCTGACCTCTATAGTCAGGCTCCTCGTTCACCAGCACCTTGCTAACAGCAAGCGTGAAAGTACCCCGGCCCTGCAGCCAGATATTCTTGCTGATCGTTCTGTTATAGTCCAGCTGAACATCGATGCCCTTCCCTTCCGCCTCGCCGACATTGGCCCTGATCGTAGAGCTCAGTCCCATGGTGGTAGGCACGTAGGCCCTGTCCATCAGGATATTTTTGCGATGTTCCTTGTAAATATCAACCGTCACATTCAGAGAATTGAATAACCGGGCGTCGAATCCCACGTTGGTCTTATAAGACTTTTCCCACGCAATATCATTGTTCGCATAACGCGCTACAGTGATGCCATTCATCGAATAATTGTAGTTCTCGCCAAAGCTCGCCGCCTTGGTAGGATCATCCATATTGACGTTCGACAGGTAGTAGAACCTGTCGGATGACGATCCGATCTGATCGTTTCCCACCAGACCATAAGTAGCGCGCAGCTTGAACGTATTTATCACCCCGGACACAGCGTGAAAAAAGGATTCATTATGAAGGTTCCAGGCCAGTCCGACGGAAGGGAAGAATCCAAACCGGTTATTGGACGCGAATCGCTCCGACCCGTTATAACCAAAATTGAATTCCGCCAGGTAACGGTTGTCATACCCATATGTGAATCTTCCCGACACCCCCTCATTGCGGTAAGGCAGCGAACTTTGCAGATCCGTGGCATTGGCCGTAAGATAATTGCGCATCGTCCCGATCAACATGCCGGAGACATTGTTCACTCCAAAATTATGGGCGTAGTTGACAGCCGCTTCGATATAGTTGGCAGTATTCAGAACTCTTGGCCCAGGCACATAGGAAAGATATTCCGTCCCGTCCGTATTCAGCGGACTCAGATTCGGCTGCTTCGTATTGGCATCATAGGATAGTGAATAATAGAAAGGATTGTACTGTCTCGACACAGTGAAATACGAATACCGCTGCGTATACGTCATCACGCGGGCAGACAGTCCCGGCGTCACGAAGTTCAGGTTCTGCCTGATCTCCGCCTGCGCCAACATCGTCGACGTGTTATAATCCTGGTATCCCGAAACAGCCCGGGCATAGGGATTGACATATAAGGATGTTCCGGATAGCGCATTGCCGAAGAGCGGATGCTTCAACTTCGGCTGAAAGCTCGAAGGATATATTGCCGGGAACATCACCGGGTTGGCCTGCAGTACCTGGTTGAAAATATAGGCGCCGCCGGTAAGGTAATTGCTGTTATTATCGATGCCGCCGATCGGACCGCGATAACCGTCGAACTGCCCCGAGGTCCGCACTAACAGCTGGGTGGTGCTGGTGACGTTGATGCTGACATTCGACCGGATCTCATAATTTCGCAGCTTTATGTTCCCATTGAAATTATTCAGCTTGTCGATATTCAGAAGACCATTGTCTATATTGTAGGTGCCGGCTATATAATATTGCGCTACCTTTCCGCCGCCGGATAAATTCAGGTTATAACGTTGGTTGACTGTGTTATCTTTGATCAGCATCTTCATCCAGTTATTGCTGGGATACAGATAAGGATTCACGCCGGGCATCGCCGTATTTGCCACCTTCTCCTCCGAATAGGGTGTTATCGCCAGCGGAGTACGGGTCGTCACAGCTTCATTGGCCAGCTTCATATAGGTAATATTATCCGCAAGCTTGAAGTTCTGCGTGTTACCCGATATGGAATTCTCGAGACGAACGTTGAATCTGGCCTGGCCCTCCTTCCCGAGCTTGGTGGTCACCAGGATCACGCCATTGGCCCCTCTCGCCCCATATAACGACGCCGCTGTCGCGTCCTTTAAGATTGAGAATCCGGCGATATCATCCGGCTGCAGACGGGCAAGGTCCGTCGAAGAGGATTCCATCCCATCGATCAGGATAAGCGGGTCCACTTTGCCCGACCCGAATGTGGTGATACCCCGGATAAAAAACGAGGCGTTATCCTGGCCGGGCTCGCCGCTGCGCTGATAAGCCACAAGACCCGATATCCTCCCCGCAAGCATGGTAGTCAGGTTACTGGTCGGCCCCTTTATCTCCTTCGGATCGATGGTCGTGATCGAGCTTACCATACTGGACTTCTTTTGCGTACCATAGGCCACGACAGCTACTTCATTCAAAGAATTATCAGCCGGCTTCAGGATTACATTCACGACACCCTCTCCGCGGATGTCCACGTCCTCCGTCTTGAATCCGACGAACGTAAAGGTCAATGTCCCATTGGCCGGTACCTTCAGGGTATAATTGCCTTTTTCATCCGTCCTGGTCGCTCTTGACGGGTTCGTCTTGAGAACCACTGTAACGCCATCCAGCTTTGCAGAATCAGAACGTACCGTCCCTTTAACGACGATATCGCCGCTCTGCGCAAAGCCATTCAACATAATTAATAGAAAAATGAGCGTGATTGGCATAACGCGCCAATGGCCCGGAAACGGTGTCTTTTTTCTCATAGCGAGAAGTTTGGTTTTGGTTTTTTGCTGACGGGGCCAAGGTAAGTATCGCTTTTTCCACAAGCTGTTAACACAGGTGAAACAAACTGTTAACACAGTCTAAATGGCCTGCAAATCGCGGCGGCAAATCCAAAAAGACATTATATTAGATATTACATGCTACCCCTTCAGCTCAACAAATACAAGATCATCTGCATCATCAGCATGCTGGCGCTTTCCGGAGTCCAGTTCTTCCTGCTCTATAATACCTACAAACTGGAAGACGAACATCTTTATCAATCTGAAAGCCAACTGATTGTTCAAGACTACGGAAAAAGCATAAAAAATGACAAGCTGTATCCCGGCGGAGAGGCGATCATGAATAGATATATCTATGGGGATATGGACAGACTCGAACGCCTATATGAGGCCGATCGCAGCCGGTTCGACACCGTCCGCCTGCAGCTGAGCACGAAGATCTTCCAGGCGCTACGAAAAGCCAATAATATGGATAGCCTCCTGCCTGCGTACGCCAGCAAACACAAGTTGAGGCACAAGCTCGACTATGCACTCACCATCGATCTCATCGAAGTCAAGTTCGACGGAGATTCCGACGTTGTATTGTATGATCGCCGGATTGACGGACCAGGCTCCGGCGCCGTTATTGGCGGCAAACTCCGGCATTTTACCCCTAAAAATCAGATCGTGCATCTTACCGTAAGCAGCGATGCAGCCCATAGCTATCGCGTAACATTCAATCTTTACGTAGATTCCGCCACCCGGCAGATGGACATCCTGATCAGCATGGCGCCCTTGTTCATCTTGTCATTGCTTTCCATCCTCGCGGTAGTTCTCCTCTTCTATCTCACCTACAGCAAATGGGTACGGCAAAAAAAGATCGCCGACATGAAATCGGATTTCATCAATGGCATCACACACGAATTTCATACGCCTCTGTCAGCCATCATGGTGGCCAACAAGAGTCTGAAGACCGACGAAATGTTCGGGAACAGATCCAAAGTGACGAGACTTACCGATATCATCCAGCGGCAGTCCGAACGTCTCAAGACCTTATTCGAACGGGTCATGGACATCACCAATCTTCAAAACCTGCAGCTTAACACGGTCGGACAATCGCTGGGCCTGCTGCTAGACGACATTATGCTCGACTACCGGCTCAAATTGAACGACACCCGCGTAGTTCTAAACTTCGACGGACAGGGGGATCACGACTGGGTAATGGTCGATGCCTTCTGGTTTGCCACAATGGTCAACAACTTGCTTGACAACGCAATAAAGTATAACAGGTCTCCGGAAAAGCACATCACAGTTAAGACCACCGGCGATCGGCGCCGCCTCCATCTGATCATTGAGGATAATGGAGTCGGTATCAATGAGGAAAGTCGCAAACATATTTTTGAAAAATTCTATAGAGGAAAGGGGAACGGAGTACCTTCTACAGGCCTTGGCCTCGGTCTGTACTATGTAAAGCTATGCGTGGATGCACATCGTTGGTCCATCGGCCTCGAGAGCGAGCCCGGCAAAGGAAGCCGGTTTGTGGTCACTATTCCATTATAAAGCAGCAACCCAATAATGAAAAAATTAATTTTACTCGTCGAAGATGAATTGGACCTTGGCAATGCCATAAAAGAATATCTGGAGGTAAAGGGCTTTGACGTAGACTGGTGTATGGATGCCGAGTCTGCGCTCATAAAGATCAGCGCCGGCAGACAGCCCTACCTCGTCTTCCTCCTCGACGTGTCGCTGCCCGGAATGGGAGGTTTTCAACTGGCACGGGAATTGGCACATCTTGGCAGCAACACCCCTTTCCTCTTCCTCACCGCCCGCGGCGAAAAAACAGACCGCCTCCTGGGCTTCCACCTCGGCGCCGATGACTACGTAGTAAAACCCTTCGACATCGACGAACTTGTGTTACGCATAAACAGTATCATCCGCCGTACTCAGCCCGGCGCCTCAGGCGCCGTTTCCATCCCGCCTCCGCAGAAAAAAGTAATAAACATCCACGATGTCTCGTTCGATCTCGACCTCAATAAACTGTCCATCCAGGGAAAAGACATCTCCCTCACCGTCCGGGAGGCCGAACTGCTTTATTTTCTATTCAAAAATGCCAACCGCATCCTCACCCGCGAGGAAATATTGACAAAACTCTGGGGCGAATACGATTTCTTTCTCGGCCGAAGCCTCGACGTATTCGTTTCCCGGTTAAGAAAGCACCTAAGCCGCACTGAAAAGATCGTCATTAAAAATGTATATGGGACAGGGTTCGTTTTCTCCATACCCGGCTAGCCGCGGAAGTGAAGATATTTTTCTTAGCTTTAGTCGTTGGCTCTACAGGTTCATCGCCTTCCTCATCGACTCACACGAGGATACGGAAGAGATCATCCAGGACATCTTCTTAAAAGTATGGATAAAAAAAGAGACACATTGCCCGTCAATCCAAAAGCCGGCTGAATCTGTCACGACAACTCGGGCAATCCACACCCGAAGCGACCGACTCCACTTATAATACGTTCATTTTCCGGGAATACCATGACATTGCCCAGGATGCCATCCAGCTGCTGTCGCCCCGTAAAAGAGAGATCTTTCTTATGAATGCCAGGGACGACATGACGGCCCAGGAGATTGCCGATTAGTTGGGGACTACCCGCGGCGCCATCAAAAAACAGCTCTTCGAGGCTATCCATTTTATCAAAGAACATCTGCACAAAAAGACCGGATGGCCATTGTTTTTATTCTTTTAAAAAATATTTGCCGACGATCGGTATCCTTTTTCTTTCAGGGACACCCTGCCCCCCCAGGAAGAGGCTATTCTTGCTGAATGGCTGGGAAACCATGCCCGGGGCCATTTCATTTTTTTGCTGATTTATTACAATAGCTTCCTGTACAGCTGAGAGGCGTGAAAATGGCAGACAGAATATAATACGTATCGTCCCTGAGAAACCACATTATCCAGTATTTCCCTTTTATTTCCGATTTGGCGCTATCGCCGCTTTCTGTCCAGGACTCGGACCAATCGCCTGTTTCATAAGCAGCCGGCCATTGGTCGTTTACTTCGATTTTCGTGCTTTGGATAAGCATTTTGATATCGGGTCTTTTGGCATACAGGCTTCTGCATAAGTATTTGCATTTTTCGAGTCCGATCCATTTGCCTCCCAGCGAAACGACAACGGCCGAGGAATCAAAAAGGGAGAAAAAGCTAAGGGAATCACGGCTGTTATACGATGTATTATAAAGTTCGCTTCGCGTTTTGATCATTTTTATGTGCTGGTCATGCTGATTTTGTGCCAATGCCATGGTCGTCAGGAACGGAAAGACAAGGCCTGAAAGGAAGATAATTCTCATAGCTGATAAGATTTCGTCTATGAAAATACCATTTTTTCAACCATTTACCGGCTCCTTTTTCCACCAGTTCAATCGCTTCTTCCAGCAGTTTGTCTCTTCCTTATAAGAGCTTTTTTTCTACAGAGTCAGAGCCCGAATACTAAAGGGTGTATCGGACTTTGATACACCCTTCGTATATAATCACTCATTTGAACATTTCCCACCCCACGCTGAAACAATCTGACCCCCTGGGTGCAACCGCAATGGCATAAAATTTGAGCTCTATGCAGCTTCAACCCCTAAATCCGCTCACATGAAACATCGTTACCCTAATTTCAACCCTTTTTATTGTCGGCCACGATTTATAGTGCCTTTTTTGCTGATCCTTTTTTGCTTTTCACAAACAAAACTAATTGCACAAACATTTGGTAATGTAGCCTTGGGTGGCGGCGGTTTTGTATCAGGAATTATAAGTCATAAAACATCCGGCGATATTTACTGTCGCACAGATGTTGGAGGCGCTTACCGTTGGGATGCCGTAAATTCAAAATGGATCCCTTTGCTCGATTGGAATTCAGAGAATCAAGTCACCTACCAGGGGGTGGAATCGCTGGCGCTGGATCCTCAGAATGCAAACAATCTATATTTATTGGCAGGAACTGTTTACTTCAACGGTGGAAAAACAGCGATCTTAAAATCCACAGACAAGGGAAATACATTTACTGAAGTGGTAGTAACTTCACAATTTACTGCTCATGGAAATAGGCTGGGAAGAGCTAATGGCGAACGCCTGGCTGTGGATCCTAATAACAGCAACGTCCTTTTTTGCGGAACCGGATCAAATGGTTTGTGGAAAAGTACCAATGGAGGATCCAGCTGGACACTGGCCTGGAATGGAGTAACCACTACCACCAATGGAAACGGGATCGTCTTTGTTGTATTCGACCCTTCCAGTGTTTCGGGAGGAGTTACCCAAACTATCTACATAGGAGTTTCCCGCACGGGGGCCAATAATATATACAAAAGTACCGATGGCGGCAGCACTTTCACTGCCATTCAGCCGGATAATTCATTTATGCCCCACAGGGCTGTTTTATCTTCTGATAATTCTACTTTATATGTGTCAATGGCGGATGGTGAGGGTCCATCCAACGGCGGCAACGGAAGAATTTACAAACTGGCTACTGGTACCGGCACCTGGACCAACATTACTCCCAATGGGAATAATTACCCTTATGGTGGCGTAAGTGTTGATCCGTCAAATACGAACAGAATTATTGTTTCAACGGAAAACGCCTATAGTAACAACCAGTTTAGCGCCACATGGGGAGATTTTATATTCTTGTCTACCGATGGAGGAAGTACCTGGACCTCAAAGTTGTCATACACAAGTACGCTGAACAATAATGGTATTGGCTGGATCGCCAGCCGTGGGATACATTGGGCAGGCAGCATTGACTTTGATCCGTTGAATACGGCAAGGGTAAGGGTTATATCAGGGAATGGACTTTTTACCTGCGATGATATCAATGCGTCTGCCACTTCCTGGAAATTTGATGTTAAAGGAATGGAAGAAACGGTTGTATTGGATGCCATAAGCATTGCCGGTGGTAATTTTGTTTCAGCCGTGGGAGACCAATTTGGAGCATCCTATTCTGATATTTATGCCTATCCCGCCAAAGTACATAGTCCCACCGTTACCTCTAATAACGGTATAGCCGGTGCTGCAAATAATATCAATAAAGTGGTAAGAGCTACGGATAAATTATATTACTCTACCGACCAGGGGTCAACCTGGACGGCAGCGGCTGTTACTAATGGCGGAGGCTATGGGAAAGTAGCCTTGTCGGCAGATGGAAATACAACCCTTCATTGTCCCGGCGGCGGAAGTACCACTTATTATTCGACAAACGATGGAGGATCATGGAACAGCACGGGAGTAACCAACGTTCAGGATGCTGCACCAATAGCAGATTATGTCAATGCCAACAAATTTTATATTTATAGCCCCATTAGCGGACAGCTGTTGGTAAGTACAAATAAAGGTGTAAGTTTTACCCCCTCTGCTTCTAACCCGGGTCAATGGGGATCAGGACGGGCAAGGGCAGTCCCAGGTAACGAAGGACATGTATGGGTAGCTTTGAACGGGGGCGGATTGAAATACACTACGAACGATGGAACTTCATGGACAACTGTTGCCAATGTTACTGATTGCGCAGCTGTTGGATTTGGTAAAGCCGCAGCGGGGAGTACTTATCCTGCCGTTTACATTTGGGGAACTGTTGGCGGCGTTAGAGGTATGTTCCGTTCCACTGACAAGGGCGTTTCGTGGAGACGGATCAACGACGATGCCCATCAGTATGGAAATATGGGGCAGGGTAATTTTGTAATCGGGGATTTGAACGTATTTGGACGTGCATATATGAGTACAGAAGGACGAGGTCTGGTCGTTGTCGAATCCGGACTTGTATTACCGGTGGCCAATGCGGGGACTCCGCAGACGATCACGTTGCCGACCAGTTCGGTGACGCTGGATGGTAGCGCTTCTTCGAGCCCGGATGGCAGTGCGCTTACGTATTCCTGGAGCTATGTTTCCGGTCCGGCCGGCTATACGATCGCCAGCCCTGCTGCGGCCAAGACGAGCGTAACGGGTCTGGTGAAAGGCACCTATACTTTCCAGCTGACCGTTAAGAACAGCGGCGGGAATTCAGCGACCGCGACGGTCACCGTAACGGTGAACCCGGCGCCGGTGGTAACCCCTGTGGCCAATGCCGGTTCAAATATCACCATCACGCTGCCGACCAGCTCGGCAAGCCTGGATGGCAGTGCCTCTTCGAGCCCGGATGGCAGTGCGCTCACGTATTCCTGGAGCTATGTTTCCGGTCCGGCCGGCTATACGATCGCCAGCCCTGCTGCGGCCAAGACGAGCGTAACGGGTCTGGTGAAAGGCACCTATACTTTCCAGCTGACCGTTAAGAATGGTCAGGGCAATTCGGCAACTGCGACGGTGACGGTTACGGTGAATCCTGCGCCGGTGGTGACTCCTGTGGCCAATGCTGGTTCAAATATCACGATCACTCTGCCGACCAATTCGGTAACGCTGGATGGCAGCGGCTCTTCGAGCCCTGATGGTTCATCGCTGACCTATGCATGGACCTATGTCTCCGGTCCGGCAGGCTATACGATCACCAGTCCTGCGACGGCCAAGACGAGCGTGACGGGCCTTGTACAGGGTACCTATGCCTTCCAGCTGCAGGTCTCCAATGCCTCGGGTGGCACGGCCACGGCTATGGTCTATGTATATGTGAACAACCCTGATGTGGCACCGATCGCCAACGCGGGTAATGATACCACGATCACGCTTCCGGTGAACAGCGTCAAGCTCGACGGGACGAAGTCCTATGACCCGGATGGCTCGATCGTCTCTTACACCTGGCTCCAGTCCTCGGGTCCTTCGGGTGTGACCATCGCCAATGCCAATACTTCGACTCCGACGGTGTTCGGGTTGCCTTCTGCCGGCAGCTATACATTCGTGCTGACGGTAACGGACAATGCCGGTCTGACCGGTACCGCTTCGGTGATGGTGACCCTCAACACGGGCAGCGGCAGCGGTGGTCCGCGCAACGGTGCAACGCTTACGGCCAATGCAGGTAAGGATACGGTAGTAGCCCTGCCTGTCAGCAACCTGGCCCTGGATGGCAGTGGTTCGTCGGATGCAGGAGGGACGATCATAAGCTATGCCTGGAGCCAGCTGAGCGGTCCTGTCGGGTCGGTCCTGAAGAGCGCAAACAGCGCTGTTTGTCCGGTCGATGGTCTGCAAAAAGGTAACTATGTCTTCCAGCTTACGGTAACGGACGACCATAGCAATACGTCTACGGACACTGTCGCAGTATCTGTGATCGCCACGAACAGCAGCTCGGAGAAGGACGACCTGAATATCATCCCCAATCCGGCTCGGTCGACCACCAACCTCGGGATCACGAGCGGGACCGAAGGACAGATGCAAATCAACGTATTATCGGTGTCAGGCAATGTGGTGATGTCGACGCTTACAGAGAAGACGCTGCCCTATCAGGTCGTGTCGTTGAATGTAAGCGGATTGTCGAGGGGGACCTATATAGTGGAGATCCTGATCGGGAATGGACAGACGAGGATCATCAAGAAGCTTGTGAAGCAGTAATGGATCTTAATCATAATATAAAGAGGCCGTCTCATAAATAATGAGGCGGCCTTCTGGTTATATGGCGTCGTTGTCCGTCCAATAACGCAGGCTGGATCTGGATATATAACATATAACAACGAACGACCTCACAGTTCATTGGGATACAAAACCCCAAGGGGTTTCCTGTTGAAATATGGTAAATGTCCCAACGCACAAGACCCAGTACGGTCACTTATTTTCTAAATCCTATTCTTTCCCGCCGTTCCCATTTTCTTTCAGCAGCCTTTTCGTCCAGGAGGTTTTCCATAGCATCATAAATATGATTTAATTGTACGTCGTGCTCGCTCAATCTCTCTTTAACTTCCCTAAGCTGCTCCTTTAAATCGTTCTGTTTGAATATGATGCGCCGAATTTCAACAAAAGCTCGCATTATGCTAATATTCATTTTGATCGCCTTGTCTGAATGCAGGACACCGCTTAACATGGCAACTCCATGCTCTGTGAAAGCATACGGTAGATATCGGGTCCCACCTCTACTCTCTTTTGAGGTTTCAATTTGCAACCTCAAAGATTTGCTATTTTCTAAGATTTCGATTTGAAACCTTAAATTCTCGAATTCTTCTTTTGTAAGCTGAAACATGAAATCCGGTGGAAACCGTTTTAAATTGCGCTTCACTGCAAGATTTAAAAATTTGGTCTCTGTCTCATATAAATTGGCCAGATCCCGATCCAGCATTACCCGCTCACCTCGTATTTCATAGATACGGTTTTGGATACTACGTATTATTTCCATTGAACAAAGTTTAATAACACAATTTACCTCTTTCCGGAATTGTCAAAAAATGAAAAACCCTGGTGCTACTCTTGCGAAAACCATCGAATATCTTCGAGAAAGTGGTTCGACTTTCGTCCATTTGGGGCAACAAGCGCCTTTCGCGATAGCGAGGGGCGTTTTTGTTTGGTAGCGAGGCGAGTCTACTCGCCGGAGCGGACAAATAAAAACGCCTCGACCACGAAGTGGTCGGGAGGCGCTTGGGTAATGCAAAGCGGGGTGGATCAGTCCCGGCATCCCGAAGGGTGACGGGGATAATCCAGGTAGGCCAACCACACTGGACAAATCAAAACCTCTTTGGTTTGTCCAGTTTCATTTTGGCTAAAAGTCGATGCCGAAGTCAAAAGCCCAAAAAAAGGAGCCGTGAATAACGGCCCCTGACAGGATCTATGCTCGTATGTTCTTTTCCAATCCTGTATGATTGGATTTAAATGCCCCATAACTAATGCCAGCCTTCGCCAAGGTCTAGCCGCAAGTCCTCCTTTTCACCTCTTACTCACCATCCTCTTCCACTCGATCTCCGGGGGGAGCTTCACGGTAACCTTATCACCTATACTTCAAAAAATCCTCCCGCTCGAAAGCAGGATCAGGATACTTATAAAAACCCTCCCCGGAGGCAATACCCAATTTGCCCTTATCTATGTATTCCTCCTTAAGCCTTTTGGCAGCCTGATGCAGCTGCGGGTCATTCGTTGTGGTTGCTAAGATGCTGGTAATATTAAAGGCCGTATTAAGTCCGGCAATGTCTATAAATACAAATGGTGCAAAGTTTGATTTTGTCCCAATAATCCAGGTTTTGTCAATCGTCTCGTAATCAGCCACGTCACCGCCCCATAATTTCAGCGCCGCCGTTACCCACGGCACGATCAGAGAATTGGTGATATATCCGGGCTGTTCCTTATGCAAAGGCAACGCTACCATTCCAATAGATTTGGCAAACGCAACCACTGCGTCAAATGTCTCCACGTTTGATATCCACTCTTTCCGGAATAGCCTCTATCAGAAGATCGGCATCCTCCAAGGCCACTTTTAGATCGCTGCTCAGCCGGAGATGGGCGTTGGCGGCTTCGACTGCTGTTCTCGTT
>Ga0268264_10000639_pt1 | contig 41587 bp, 37 predicted proteins | sample KBSSwiS32_FD_190357 | JGI IMG/M metagenome (GOLD analysis project Ga0268264, IMG submission 190357) | Switchgrass rhizosphere microbial communities from Kellogg Biological Station, Michigan, USA - KBS Switchgrass S3-2 (SPAdes) (version 2) | ecosystem: Host-associated > Plants > Roots >... | reverse complement strand
GGCAGGTCGCCGACGACGCCACCTCGTCGGTCAAGGACGCGCTGGGCATCTTCACCACGGTGCTGCTGGTCTTCGCCGGCGTGGCGCTGCTCGTCGGCTCCTTCGTCATCTGGAACACCTTCAACGTCCTGGTCGCCCAGCGGCGGCGCGAGGTGGCCCTGCTCCGGGCGGTCGGAGCGACTCGGCGCCAGATCCTCGGTGGCGTGCTCCTGGAGGCCGCCGCGATCGGGCTCGTCTCGGGCGTCCTGGGGCTGCTCAGCGGAGTCGGCCTGGCCATCGGCATCCGCTCCCTGCTCGGTCTGGTCGGGGTCGACATCCCGACCACCTCCCCGGCGATCGAGACGCGCACCCTGGTCGTGGGGATGGTGGTGGGCCTCGGGGTCACGGCGCTGGCGGCCCTGCTGCCCGCGTGGTCGGCGACCCGGGTCGCGCCCATGGAAGCCCTGCGCGACGCGGTCCCCGTCAGCCGGAGCTCGGGCCGGATCCGGCACACCGCCGGGTGGCTGACGACCGGTGTCGGCGCGGCCCTGCTGCTGGCGTGCTCCGTGGTGGGCAACCAGCGGTGGTGGACCGTGGTCGCCACCTTGGTCACCTTCGCCGGCCTCGTCTTCGTCGGCCCCTCGCTCGCGCGCGGACTCGCCCGCCTGGCCGACCACGGCCGCCGCGGAGGTGGCTGGCGGATGGCGGCCCGCAACGTCGGCCGCAGCTCGCGCCGTGCGGCCGCGACCGCGCTCGCGATGACGATCGGCCTGACCGTGGTCGTCGCCGTCGCGGTCACCGCTTCGTCGCTCAAGGACTCCGTGACCGAGGCCGTGAACGGAGGGAACCGCTCCGACCTGATCCTCGAACCGGCCGGCGCCGGCCTGGGTGTGAGCCCGTCGGTCGCCGCGCTGATGCGCGATCGCGCAGACGTCCGGGACGTGGTCGAGCTGCGCGAGTGGGGTGCCCAGGTGGGTGGCAAGGGTCAGCTCGTGACCGCGCTGGACGCGCAGGGTCTGGGTGACGTCATCGACCTCGGGATGGAGACCGGCAAGCTCGCCGACCTGGCGCCGGGCCGGATCCTGATCAGCACCACCAACGCCGACGACCTAGGGGTGCGCGCCGGCGACTCCGTGGTCGTGACCTTCCCCGAGACCGGTCCGCAGACCTTCGTGGTGGCCGGCACGTTCAGCCGCGGCAGCCTGATCAACGCGAGGTACGTCATCTCGATGTCAGACTTCGAGGCCAACGTGACCTCACGGCTCGACGGCGCGATCCTGATGACGATGGCGCCGGGGGTCCACGCCGCCGCCGCGAAGGCCACGATCGAGCAGGCGCTGGTCGACTACCCCAACGTCGAGGTCAACACGCCAGCCGACATCACCCGCAACGCGCGCGCATCGGTCGACCAGCTCCTGGGCATCGTGACCGCCCTGCTGCTGCTGGCGGTGGTGGTGGCCATCCTCGGGATCGTCAACACCCTCGCTCTCTCGGTCGTCGAGCGCACCCGCGAGCTCGGGCTGATGCGCGCCGTGGGCGCCACCCGCCGCCAGGTGCGCGCCGTCGTACGCCGTGAATCCGTCCTGATGTCGCTCCTGGGTGCCCTCACGGGGGTCGCGCTGGGCGTCGGTGCCGGCATCGCCCTGGCGCGGGCGCTGGCCGAGCAAGGCATCACCACGGTCTCGGTGCCGGTGCTGACCGTGGGGGTCTACTTCCTGGTCGCGGTCGCGGTCGGTGTGCTCGCGGCCCTCGGGCCCGCACGCCGGGCGAGCAAGGTCGACGTGCTGCGGGCGGTCACCGCCGAGTGACCGAGCGACCGAGCATTAGCGTGGCGCGCATGACAGGCGCCGTGCTGGTCCTGAACGCCGGGTCCTCCTCGCTGAAGTACCGCGTCATCGAGCCGGTCACCGAGCAGACCGTGCTGCGGGGCGCTCTCGAGAGGCTCGACGAGAACGGCTGGGACGGCGCGTTCACGCAGCTGAACCGCACCCTCGAAGACGCCGGTGTCGATCCCGGGGAGCTGCTCGCCGCGGGACATCGGGTGGTGCACGGCGGCGCGCGCTACACGACGCCGACCGTCATCGACGACGAGGTGGAGCGCGGCATCGAGGAGCTCGTGGAGCTGGCGCCCTTGCACAACCCTCCCGCGCTCGCCGGGATCCAGGCCACTCGCGCCGCCTTCCCCGACCTGCGCCAGGTCGCGGTCTTCGACACGGCGTTCTTCGCCGCGCTGCCGGCCGCCGCCGCGACCTACGCCATCGACCGGGGGGTTGCCGAGAAGGCCGGCATCCGGCGCTACGGATTCCACGGGATCAGCCACGACTACGTCGCGGGCGAGGCCGCGCGGTTCCTGGGACGCCCGCTCGCCGAGCTGTCGCTCGTCGTGCTGCACCTCGGCAACGGCGCCTCGGCGTCGGCCGTCCGCGGAGGGCGGCCGGTCGACACCTCGATGGGGCTGACCCCGCTCGAGGGGCTGGTCATGGGCACGCGCCCGGGCGACCTCGACCCGGGGGTGCTGCTGCACCTGCTCCGCCGGGGCACGGATGCCGACGGCCTCGAGGAGCTGCTGCACCATGGCTCCGGGCTACAGGGGCTGGCCGGCGTGCACGACTTCCGTGATCTCCTGGCCGCCGTCGACGACGGTGATGAACACGCCCGGACCGCCTACGACGTCTACTGCCACCGGCTGAAGAAGTACGTCGGCGCCTACCTGGCCGTGCTCGGCGGCGCGGACGCGGTGGTGTTCACGGCGGGCGTAGGTGAACACGTGGCCCGCCTGCGTGCGGACGGCCTGCGCGACCTGGCCGCCCTCGGCATCGAGGTCGATGAGGCCCGCAACGTCGCCGACGCCGATGGTCCGCGCCGGATCGGTGCCGACGGCGCTGCGGTCGAGCTCCTCGTCGTACCGACCGACGAGGAGCTCGCCATCACCCGGCAGGTTGCCGCGCTGCTCGGCTGAGCCCAGCGCTCAGTTGTCGTCGCCGGTGTCGGACAGGTCGGCCGTCGTGGAGGGCGACGCGCCGCGCTCGGGCTGCGCGGTGTCGGGCCACGACCAGTCGCGCACCTCGGGCAGGTCCTCGCCGTGGTCGCGCGTCCACGACCGGGCCCGGCGCCGCATGTCGCCCATCTCCTGGCGCAGCGCGGCGGCGTGCGAGCCCAGCGACGGCACTCGGTCGATGACGTCCATGACCAGGTGGAACCGGTCGAGGTCGTTCATCATCACCATGTCGAACGGCGTGGTGGTGGTGCCCTCCTCCTTGTAGCCGCGCACGTGGATGTTGGCGTGGTTGGTGCGCCGGTAGGTCAGCCGGTGGATCAGCCACGGGTAGCCGTGGTAGGCGAAGATCACCGGCTTGTCAGGGGTGAAGACCGTGTCGAAGTCGCGGTGCGAGAGCCCGTGCGGGTGCTCGGTGTCGTCCTGGAGCCGCATCAGGTCCACGACGTTGACGAACCGGACCTTCAGCTCCGGCAGGTGCTCGCGCAGGATCGAGGTTGCCGCCAGCGCCTCGATGGTCGGGACGTCCCCGGCGCACGCGATGACGACGTCCGGGTCCTCCACGTCGGTCGAGGCCCACTCCCAGATCCCGAGCCCGCGGGCGCAGTGCAGGTCGGCCGCCTCGGCGTCCAGCCAGTCGAACGACGGCTGCTTGCCTGCCACCACCACGTTGACGTAGTGGGTGCTCTCCAGGCAGTGCCGCATGGTGGAGAGCAGGGTGTTGGTGTCCGGCGGCAGGTAGACGCGCACCACCTCGGCCTTCTTGTTCACGACGTGGTCGATGAACCCGGGGTCCTGGTGGGAGAACCCGTTGTGGTCCTGGCGCCACACGTGCGAGCTGAGCAGGTAGTTGAGCGAGGCGATCGGCGGTCGCCACTCCAGGCCGCGGGTGACCTTGAGCCACTTGGCGTGCTGGTTGACCATCGCGTCGATGATGTGGATGAAGGCCTCGTAGCAGCTGAACACGCCGTGCCGGCCGGTGAGCAGGTAGCCCTCGAGCCAGCCTTGGCAGGTGTGCTCGGAGAGGATCTCCATCACTCGCCCGCTGCGCGCCAGGTGCTCGTCGACAGGCAGGATCTCGCCCGCGAAGACCTTGTCGGTCACCTCGTAGACCGCGTCGAGCCGGTTCGACGCCGTCTCGTCGGGGCCGAAGATCCGGAAGTTGTCGGGGTTGTTGCGCACCACGTCGACGAGGTACTGACCGAGCACCCGGGTCGCCTCGTGCACCGCCCCGCCAGGGGTCGGTACGTCGACGGCGTGGTCGCGGAAGTCTCCGAGCGTCAGCGGCCGGCGCAGCAGCCCGCCGTTGGCGTGCGGGTTGGCGCTCATCCGGCGGCTGCCGCTGGGAGACAGCGCGCGGAGCGACTCCACGAGCCGGCCCTGCTCGTCGAAGAGCTCCTCGGGGCGGTAGGACCGCATCCACTCCTCGAGCTGGGCCCGGTGCGCGTCGTTCTCGCGGGTGGCCGCCAGCGGGACCTGGTGGGCCCGCCAGGTGCCCTCGACCTGGACGCCGTCGACGACCGCCGGGCCGGTCCAGCCCTTCGGGGTGACCAGCAGGATCATCGGCCACGGCCGGCGCTCGACGTCGCCGTCCTCGCGGGCCGCCCGCTGGATCTCCCGGATGGTGTCGTGCGCCCGGTCCATCGCCGCGGCCAGCTGCTGGTGCACGTCGGCGGGGTCGTCGCCCTCGACGGTCAGCACCTCGTGGCCGTAGCCGCGCAGCAGGCTCTCCAGCTCGTCGCGGTGGATCCGGGCCGGGATGGTCGGGTTGGCGATCTTGTAGCCGTTGAGGTGCAGGATCGGGAGCACCGCGCCGTCCGCAACCGGGTCGACGAACTTGTTGGCGTGCCAGGACGCCGCCAGCGGGCCGGTCTCGAACTCGCCGTCGCCGACGACGGCCGCGACCACCAGGTCGGGGTTGTCGAGCGCCGCGCCGTAGGCGTGGGAGAGGACGTAGCCGAGCTCACCGCCCTCGTGGATCGAGCCCGGCGTCTCGGGCGCGACGTGGCTGGGGATGCCGCCGGGGAAGGAGAACTGCCGGAACAGCCTGCGCAGCCCCTCGGCGTCGTCGCCGATATTCGGGTAGACCTCGCTGTAGGTCCCCTCCAGCCAGGCGTTGGCCACGGCTGCCGGGCCGCCGTGGCCCGGCCCGGCCAGGAAGATCGCGTTGACGTCGCGCTCGCGGATCAGCCGGTTGAGGTGGGTCCAGAGCAGGTTGAGACCCGGGGTGGTCCCCCAGTGGCCGAGCAGCCGCGGCTTGATGTCCTCGCTCTCGAGCGGGCGCCGGAGCAGCGGGTTGTCGAGCAGGTAGATCTGCCCGACGGAGAGGTAGTTGGCCGCGCGCCACCAGGCGTGGAGTCCGGCCACCTCCTCCTCGGACAGGGGCGTGGCGGAGGTCGTCTCGTCGAGTTGGGTCACGGGGGTCCACTCTTCGGTGTCGGGGGCGTCGTGGGCAGGGACCTGACGCTCGGCCGGTTCGGGCCTTTGGTCCTCAAACCTGGGTGCCCGATCCACCTCCCGTCAACCGCCCCCTCCGGCGACCCTCACGCGGTGGGCCCGACCGCCGGCTCCCGCCGAGCAGTTAGTCGTCCTCCCAGAACGGCCCGTAGTCGGCGCCGGGCCGGTAGACCAGGCTCGGGTCGACGACGACCTTCTTGCGCGTCTCGGTCCGGTAGGTGACGACCTTCTGGCCGTCCGGTCCCATCCGCACGACCGGCACCCGGAAGTGGGTGTACGACGTGGTGTAGGCGTTGCGCGAGTTGCCCGGCCGCCACTCGAAGTTGAACTGCCGCATGTACTGCCTGGCGACCCGCTTGCCGATCACGTTGACCATGATCTCGTCGTTGAAGGCGCCCAGCGCACCCCAGTTCTCCGAGCCGGTGAAGACGAGGTTCGCGTTGGGGTTGCCGGCGTAGTTTCCCTGGATGACCAAGAACTTCTGGTGCGAGTAGTAGTCCAGGGAGAGGTCGACCTTGTGGTCGGGGTTGGGCACCGGGTCGCTGTCGGGGTGGTAGTCGAAGCCGGTGGACCGCAGCGGCAGCCGGCCGCGAGGTGTCTTGGCACCGAGGTGTCCCTTGGTGATCGCACCGACGAGGCCGAAGCTGAACCGGGCCGCGCAGCCCTCGGCGAACTTCCGCCGGTAGGCGTCGGCCAGGTAGTTGCCGCGGTGGCCGCGGATGGTGTGCATGTTGACCGCGAGCTTGGTGCGGATCCGCTTGCCGTCGGCGTTCACCGTGATGCACTGGACCCGGTTGAGGATCTTGGTGATCGGGTCGTTGCGGGGACCGAGGTTACGCGGGAAGGTCACCGTGGTGCCCGAGTCGACGGCGTCGTCGCACGAGACCCCGTTGGCCGGGATGCCACAGAAGTCGGGGAACGGCGGCTGCTGCGTCTCGTAGTCCTTCTTCATGTCGTCGAACAGTGCGACGTACTGCTTGAAGAGGGGCCTGTTTCCGTCCATCAGGTAGAGGTCGTTCCACTGGTGCCGCATGGCGTTCATCGTCAGGTTGTGCGAGCCGAAGAACAGCGCCCACTTCGAGCCGCCGGTCTTGGTGAATGTGTAGAACTTCGTGTGCAGGAACCGCTTGCGGTTGGCGGTGCGGCAGCCCGAGTGGCACTTGTAGATGAAGTCGCGCTTCTTGGTGTTGGTCCCCAGGACCCCGCGCAGCATCTTCATCGCCCTGGTGTCCTGGTGGTCGTTGAGCAGGATCTGGATGTGCACGCCGCGCCGCTTCGCGGCGAGGAGCCGCTTGGCCACCGGGATCCGGTCGAAGGAGTAGAGGACGATCCGGATGACCGCGCCCTTTCCGGTGTGGTCGATCGCGTGCACCACCTGCCGCTCGATCCGCATCCGGTCGTTCCAGCTGCCCCGCGGGTTGTTGAAGTAGGCACCGGTCGGGACCTTGTAGCGGCCGCGCTTCTGCGCGTCCTGCTGCCCGTCCTGCCGCCCGTCCTTCTGCCCGGCCGCGTGCGTGCGCGGCGCAGCGGTCTGGACCGGTGCCGCGGCGTACGACGACCCGTTGCCGGCGCGGATCGGGGTGGCAGCCGCAAGGGTCGCGCCGGTGGCGACACCATCGGATGTCACGACGACAGCGGCCGCCACGAGACCGACGAGGACGAGGACTTTCTTCAACTTGCACCCTTTCGACCGGAGACACCCTCCGCAAACCATTGACGCGCGGGTGGACCCGGAGGTTCGCTCTCCTTGGCGCATTCTTACGGGTTGGTCCACCAACCCCGCATTGCCGCGCGATGAATTGCAGGAACGGGGCAGGTCAAAGGAACGGAGCGGAACGCGGGGCACCGGGTTGAAGGCGAAGTGAAGCCGGTGTGAAACCCGTGGGGGGAACAGTCAGGGGGGCCTCGGGGGAATCCCGGGTGACTGGAATGACTTTCTCTCGGTAGAAAGTAGGGGCGAGGAGGACCAATGGCACTGCTGAACCCGAGTGAGGCTCCTGTGGCCGTGCGCCGCAGGGTCAACAGTGTCGCGTCGCGAGTCGTCCGTGCCCTCCTCGAGCTCGCGCTCGTCATGGTGCTCTTCGAGCTCTACCGGCTCGGCCGGCTGATCGCCCGCGGCGAGAGCGCCGCTGCCTACTCCCACGCGCTCGAGGTGCACCACCTCGAGCGGATCATGCACCTGCCGTCGGAGGCGACGGTGCAGGGTCTGGTGCCCGGCGACTGGCTGTTGCACGCCGCCAACGTCTACTACTTCTCGGTCCACTTCCCCGCGATGATCGCGTTCCTCGTCTGGGGCTACCTCTTCCGGCCCCGCGCGCAGTACCACTGGGCGCGCAACCTGGTCATCGCCCTGACCTGCAGCGCCCTGGTCGTGCACATCGTCTTCCCGTTGGCCCCGCCGCGGATGTTCCCCCAGTGGGGGTTCATCGACACCATGGCGATCTTCGGCCCCAACGCCTACGCCGGCACGAGCGGCGCGCTCGCCAACCAGTTCGCGGCCATGCCCAGCCTGCACATCGGCTGGGCCGCCCTGATCGCCTACGTCATCTATCGCACCGGCCCCCGCTGGCTGGCCATGGTGGCCGCCGTCCACCTGACCCTCACGGTGCTGGTCGTCGTCGTCACCGCCAACCACTACTGGCTCGACGGCGTCGTCGCGCTGATGCTGCTGACCGCGGCGATCCTCATCCTGCCGGGCCCGGCGACCGCCGAGCCGGGGCGAAACGCGCCCACAGACGAGGATGCTGTGTTACATCTGCCCCATGGGGAGCGCTGACGAGGTCGATCCGGGTGCCATCGACCGGGCCGCACTCCAGCTCATCGCCGAGGGCGTGACCGAGCTCGCCGGGTTCGAGCTCGCCGCGATCAGCATCGTCCACGAGGGGCGGCTGCACACGATCGCCATCGCCGGCGACCAGCGCTACGACGCCGAGCTGTCCACGCAGCAGCCGCCGGTCTCCGAGGTGCTCGCCGAGCTCGAGCACGCGGAGGACTGGGGGATGCTCAAGTTCCTGCCCCACGAGCGCGAGACCCACGGGCTGACCGACTTCTCCTTCATTCCCGACGTCCCGGTGGCCGACGGAGCTGACGCATGGCACCCGCGCGACATGCTGGTCGCCCTGCTCGAGGACGACGGCGGGGAGCTTCGCGGCGTGCTCTCGGTCGACGTCCCGCGCAATGGCCGGCGCCCCGACCGCGACCAGCGCCGGGTGATCGAGCAGCACGCGCGCCAAGCCGGCCGCGCCGTGATCGCGCTGCTGGAGCGGGACGAGTTCGAGCACGGTATGCGCCGCGAGCGGGCGACGTCGGACTATCGCGGCCAGCTGATCGACGCGCTGTCGCACCAGCTGCAGAACCCGGTCGCCGCGATCACGGGCAACCTCGAGCTGCTCTTCGAGAGTCTCGAGCCGGGGGACCCCGACGAGCGGCCACTGCGTGCGATCGAGCGAGCGACCGGCCGGATCCAGTCGATGATCAAGGACCTGCTCGCCCTCGCCAAGGTCAACAACCCCAACCGCCCGCTCCATGAGGTCGAGGTCGACCTGAGCGAGCTCGTTCGCGAGGTCGCCGAGGCTGTCGCGCCCGAGGCGGCCGCCAGCGAGGTCGACCTCCAGCTCGAGCTGCCGTCGGATCCGATGCTGGTCCGTGGTGACCCGGGTGAGCTGGAGGACCTGGTCGCCAACCTGGTCTCCAACGCGATCAAGTACTCCGACCCGCGTGGCATGGTCCGGGTCGAGGTGCGACGCCCGGTCCAGGACGCGGCGGCGTACGTCGAGCTCGCCGTGGTCGACCACGGCATCGGCGTCGCCGAGGAGGAGCAGGGCCGGCTTTTCGAGGAGTTCTTCCGCTCCCACAGCGTCGAGGCCCGGAGCCGGCCCGGCACCGGACTGGGGCTGGCGGTGGTCGAGCGCGTCGTACGCCGCCACCGGGGCCGCATCGAGCTCGAGTCGGTGCTGGGCGAGGGCACCACGTTCCGGGTGCTGCTGCCGGCCCTGTGACGGCGATCAGACGGGGAGGCGGTCCGCCCGCGCCTCGACCAGCGCCGCGGGCGCGGTGAGCCGCCAGGCCTCGAAGGTCAGCTCGGCCAGCTCGTCGCGCTCGAGCCCCTCGAGCCGGCAGACCACCCAGCCGAAGCCGTAGGCGGTGTACTGCACCTCGAAGACCTCCGGCCGCTCGCCCACCAGCGCGAGCTGCTCGGCGATGGTCTGCTTGAGCCCCACCGTGCGTGTGGCCGGCCACAGATAGCCGAAGGTCCGGCCGCCGACGTCGAAGGCCGACCAGCGCTCGCGGTCGCGCTGGGCGACCTCGTCGAGCTGGTGGACCAGCTCGAGGAAGTCCGCGATCTCGCAGGGCACGGCCGAAAACCTAGTGCCGCCCCCGGACAGCCGCGAGCGACCGCCAGCCGGGTGCTCACCGGCCAAGACGCCCTTGGGGGTATCCGGCGAGGTGCCCTAACCTGGCAGACCGTGGAGCCGCTCAGCCGACGATCCTTGGTGCGCAGCGCCGCCGTCCTGGGCCCCGGGGCCGCGCTCGTGGCGCCGCCCGCCGCGTCCGCCCTCGAGCCGGAGCTGCGCCGCGGCAAGGGTCGTGGCTGCGCCCCTCACGAGGAGGTCGCCGAGCTCCTGCGCCGCGACATGACCGGCAAGCACCAGGGCCGGATGCACGGCGTGCCCCCGACCTACAACTGGGCCAAGCACCCGCACCTCGGCGTCGGCAACCATCCCGACCGGCACGGGTTCCACGCGATCAGCGCGTGGGGCCAGATCTATGAGGACATCCACGGCAGCCCGGCCCGCAACGTGCGGGTCTCCTGCCGCGACATCGCGCTGTGGATCCTGTCCGCGCAGACCGGGAAGTGGCGGCGCTGCAACGCCTCCAAGCGGATCAACGGCGCCAACTACGTCGAGGACTTCAGCGGCAACGCGAGCAAGCCCGCCGACCTGCGCAACGAGCCGCACGGGGCGGTCTCGGCCACCCTCGGCGGCGGCTACAACTTCCACCTCTACTCCATCCGCGGCCGGGCACCCATCGACCCGAGCGACGTCGCCGGCGTGGTCTCGCTCTACTCCGCGCGGGTGATCATGGACGACCCCAACGGCGTCGACGAGCGCGACCTGGCTCGCTACCTCGGCAGCGCCGGCGCGGACTACTGGCTGGACCGCTACGTCGGTGCGGCGCCGGGCACCGTTGCGGACGTCGGCACGGGCAAGGCCCGCTACCTCACCCCGAGGTGGCAGACCTTCACGATGTCGACGATGTCTCTCGAGCGGCTCGAGCAGAACCCGCCGCCGGTCTGCATCCGCGGCCGAGGCTGACGGCACGCACGGGTGTCAGCCGAGCCGGCTTCGGGCACCGCACGGGAAAGCAGTGCCCCGGACGGGACACTTAGTCACTGGAGGTCTCCCGTGGGCGCCGTCTACGTGCTTGTTGTTCTGGTCATCGTCGGTCTGGTCGTCGCAGGGCTGCTGCTCGCGCGGCTGGGCCGGCACAGCGTGGCCCAGCACGAGGAGGTGACGACCTCCTCGCGCGACCTGCTGCGCTACGACGTACCTGCCGGTCAGGACCCGGCGGCGGTCCTGGTCGCGCTCTCCCGGGCCGGCTTCGAGGCCGTCGCCGACCCGGGCAACCCGCACGTGCTGACCGTCGTGCTGCCGCTGGGCCCCCAGCAGCGCGAGGAGGTGCGGGTGATCCTCGAGAACGAGGCCGAACAGACCCTCGACCCGCAGGACCACCACGTCCCGGGCGGCCGCGTCCGGTTCGCCGACGAGCGCTGAGCGCGGGCCGCGCAGGGCCCGTCGGCTCGTGCGCGGCTCCATTCCGCGAGCGTAGGTTGCTGGCCATGGGCAGGGGCATGGGCATGGCGGAGCTCGAGCCGATCGAGACGGCCTCTCTCGATGAGCTGCGGTCGCTGCAGACCGAACGGCTGCGGGCGACGATCCAGCACACCTATGCCAACGTGCGGCACCACCGCGAGGCCTGGGACGCCATCGGCGTGCACCCCGACGACGTGCGCGAGCTCGAGGACCTCGCGAAACTACCGCTGACCAGCAAGGCGGACCTGCGCGCCAACTACCCGTTCGGGATGTTCGCGGTGCCGCGCGCGCAGGTGGTGCGGGTGCACGCCTCGAGCGGTACGACGGGCCAGCCGACGGTCGTCGGTTACACCGCGGCCGACATCGACATGTGGGCCTCGGTCATGGCCCGCAGCATCCGGGCCGCGGGCGGGCGCCCGGGCGACGTACTGCACAACGCCTACGGCTACGGGCTGTTCACCGGCGGGCTCGGCGCGCACTACGGCGCCGAGAAGCTCGGCTGCACCGTGGTCCCGGTCTCGGGCGGGATGACCGAGCGGCAGGTCCGGCTGATCACCGACTTCGGCCCGCGGATCATCATGGTCACCCCGTCGTACCTGCTCGCCATCGTCGACGAGATGCGCCGCCAGGGCCTCGATCCGCGGGCCTCGTCGCTGGAGATAGGCATCTTCGGCGCCGAGCCCTGGACCGACCGGATGCGCGCCGAGATCGAGGAGGTCCTCGGGATCGACGCCGTCGACATCTACGGGCTGTCGGAGGTGGTCGGCCCCGGCGTCGCGCAGGAGTGCGTCGAGACCAAGGACGGCCTGCACGTGTGGGAGGACCACTTCTACCCCGAGATCGTCGACCCGGTGACCGGGGAGGTGCTGCCCGACGGGGAGCGCGGGGAGCTGGTGTTCACCTCGCTCACCAAGCAGGCGATGCCCGTGATCCGCTACCGGACCCGCGACCTGACCCGGCTGCTCCCGGGAACCGCCCGCACGATGCGGCGGATGGAGAAGGTGACCGGCCGCAGCGACGACATGATCATCCTGCGCGGGGTGAACCTGTTCCCGACCCAGGTCGAGGAGCTGTTGCTCGCCATCCCCTCGCTCTCGCCGCACTTCCAGTGCGTGCTCACCCGCCCGGGCGCGCTCGACGAGCTGACCGTGCGGGTCGAGCGCAGGGTGGAGACGACGCACGCAGAGGGGGTCGCGGCCGGCGTCGAGCTCGAACGACGGGTGAAGGCGAGCATCGGCGTCTCGGTGGCGGTCGAGGTCGTCGACCCGGACGCCATCGAGCGCTCGGTCGGCAAGATGCGGCGCATCCTCGACGAGCGCCCACGGCGCTGACCGGCGTCCGGGTGGCCGGCGCTCAGCGCCAGGCGAAGCTCGCGATGACCGAGTCGACCAGCTCGGGCTGCTGGCGCACCGTCTTCGGCTCCAGCGAGAAGCTGAGGGTGATGCTGCGGTCGGCCCGCACCGTCGTGACCATGTCGGTGACGACGAAGCGGTCGTCCTTGCTCTGGTAGCGCACGTGCAGGGCCGGCGTTCCCGCGAGCGACACGTCCGGCAGCCGGGTCACGTCGGTGAGGCCCTTCGAGACGCCCAGGAACGCCTGGTAGATCGCGTCGAGGTCGGAGGACGAGCCACCGCTGAGGTTGACGTGGTCGTCAAGGCTCAGGGTGTTGAAGGTGGAGGGCTGCAGGGCGCCCTGGTCGGTGCCGATCAGCGAGCCCGAGGCGCGCCAGCCCTCCGGGGCGTGCGCCGTGGCCGTCTTCACCACCAGCTCCGGGCCGGTGGCCGGAGCGACGCTCGGGGTGCCGGTCGTGGTTGCTGTGGTCGCCGTGGTCCCGGGGCTCGTGGGCGTCGTGGCGCCGTCGCTGGGGCGTGTGGGCGAGGAGCTGGGTGTCGTCGTCGGTGCCGCTCCGGAGTCGTCGCAGGCTGCGGCTCCCGCTGCCAGCACCACGGCCAGCACCACGGCCAGCACCACGGTCGGCGCCAGGCTCCTGGCTACATCGACGGTGGGTCCCGAGCCTCCGCCCCGCATCGGGCTCACTCCTCTCGAGTGGATAACCGGCCGCGAACCACCGTACCTTTGTCCGCGCGGGGGTCGTTTCGCCGGTCGCAGACCTGGGTAGGTCCCCGGCAACGACCTTCACGACCCTCGGGAGATAGTTGTGCTGCTCGACGTCGGTGCCCTGCAGTCGCTCGGTTTCAGTGACGACCTGATCGCGAACACGTTGGCGTGGCTCGACGAGACCTCCACGGCGTTGTCGAACGTCGACGTCGGGGACGTGCATCACCGCGTGTTCGGTGACGCGCCCGCCAGCCTCGGTTGCGCCGGAGACGCCGCCAAGGCGCGCACCAAGGTCGTCGAGTCGCTCAACGACATGTCCGCCGGCCTGCTCGGCTACCGCACCGGTCTCGACGAGATGCGGCGCCGAGCGCACGCGGCCGACGACTCCGCGCAGGCCGACCTGAAGCGCACGATCGACGCCGTCGACGCCTGCAACAACCCCACGATCGCCTCGCCGAGCACCTGCACCCTGCCCGCGCCGAGCCACGGCGGCGGCCGATGAGCCGCGGACCCAAGCAGCAGCTCCTGGCGGACTACGTCGCACCCGCCAACGACGCGACCCTCGACGAGCTCGGGAGGCGGTGGTCGCAGGGCGCGAGTCTCTTGCGCCAGTACGCGCTGGAGCTTCAGCAGCGCTCCGACCAGATCAGCGGGGACCCCGAGTTCACCGGCGACACGGCCGCGACCGCCAAGACGTCGTTCGCGCACTCGGCCACGACGATGACCGACAAGTCCAACGAGCTGATGAAGGGCTCCGGCGCCTTCCACTCGGCCGCCGGCGCGGTCCGGCAGGCCCACACCGAGAGCCAGGAGCTCGCCAAGCACGACGGCGACGCGCCACCGAGCCGGCCCGACGTCACTCCGGGCTCGAACGACCCCGAAGACGTGCGCAAGATGCACGACTACAACACTGCGACGGCCAGCTACTGGGACGGCTACCACGCCCGCGAGGCGCAGGCCACCAGCGCGATCGCCGACCTCCAGACCAACCACGAGCAGCAGGCGAAGGTCTTCCAGGAGATCCACGGCGAGACGCCACCCGCCGGCACCAGCGGGGGCGGCACCAGCAACCCCGTGACGGCCGGGACCCCGGCCGCGATCACCCACGCGCCGGTCACCAACGTGCCGCACGGGCCGTCGGCGACCACCATCGGTGGCCCCACGCACAACCCTCCGACCCAGCCCCCGGTGGTCCACGCGCCGCCGCCGCCCGTGGACGTCCCCGCGCCTCCCACGCACCACAACCCGGTGCCGACCGGCCCGGGTGTCCCGCAGGGGCCCGGCGCGACGCAGGGTCCTGGCATCCCTGCCGGCCCCGGCCTGCCCGGTGGCGTCGGCTCGGTGGGCTCCGTGGGCTCTGCCGGAACGACGGGCAGCGGCCTCGGCGCCGTGGGTGGTGTCGGCGCCGTGGCCGGCGGCGCGCTCGGTAGGGCGGCTGCGGCAGGGCTCGCGGCCGGTGGGCTCAACGGCGGCCTCAACGGCCTCGTGCCCCTGGGCGGCAGTGGGGTCCGCGGCAGCCTGTCGGCGAGCGGAGTGCGCGGCATCGGCGCGACCTCGCGGACCGGGGTGGGCTCGGTGCTCGGTCGAGGCACCGGGACGACCGGCCGGGCCGGGACCGGCGGCATGGCCGGCGGCATGGCCGGCCGCAGCAGCGGCCGTGGTGCGGGCCGTGGTGCGGGCGGCAGCGCCGGCACCCGGGGCTCACGGGGCCGAGCCGGCTCCCGCGGGGCAGGCGCCGGTGGCACGGGCCGCAACGGCAAGGACAAGAAAGGCCGGGGCGAGGACCGCGACCTCTTCGACGACGGCTCGGACTGGATCGACGACGAGGACGTCGCCCCCGGTCTCCTCGACTAGTGTCCTGACAGGAGACTAGGCCCAGTCTCAGCTGGGCCACTCCTTGGCGACCAGCGTCAGCACGTCGTAGGTCGCCACCGGCTCACCGACCGAGTTGGTCACCACGGCGTCCCAGCGCACCTCGCCGTAGTCGGCGGTGGTGCGTGGGGTGATCTGCTTGACGGTGAGGGTGACCGCGATGGTGTCGTCGGCCTTGACCGGCGTGAGGAAGCGGAGGTTGTCGACGCCGAAGTTGGCGAGCACCGGGCCCGGGTCGGGGTCGACGAACAGGCCGGCGGCCAGCGAGACCACGAGGTAGCCGTGGGCCACGATCCCGCCGAACAGGGGGTTCTGCTTGGCGGCCTCCTCGTCGGTGTGGGCGTAGAAGGTGTCGCCGGTGAACTCTGAGAAGTGGTCGATGTCGGCGCTGGTGACCCGGCGGGGCGCGGACTCGATGGTGTCGCCGATGCGGAGCTCGGCCAGGCTCTTCCGGAAGGGGTGGACCTCGCCGACCGTGCGGGCCGCGCCCTTGGTCCAGCGGCCCGTGATCGCGGTGAGCATGTCGGGCGAGCCCTGGATCGCGGTGCGCTGCATCAGGTGCAGCACGCCGCGCAGGCCGCCCATCTCCTCGCCGCCGCCGGCGCGGCCGGGGCCGCCGTGGACGAGGGTCGGCAGCGGTACGCCGTGGCCGGTCGACTCCCCGGCGTCGTCGCGGTCGAGGACCAGGACCCGGCCGTGCCATGGCGCCAGCCCGAGCGTCACGGTCCGCGCCACGTCGGGGTCGTGGGTGACCAGTGACCCGGCGAGGCTGCCCTTGCCGCGCGCGGCCAGCGCGATCGCGTCGTCGAGCGAGCCGTAGCCGATCACGGTGCTGACGGGTCCGAACGCCTCCACGTCGTGGGGCTCGACCGCGGTCGCGTCAGCGCGCAGCAGCACCGGGCCGAGGAACGCACCGCGCTCGCCGTCGGCGTCGACGAGGTCAGGGTTGCCGGCCCGGTCGGGATCGCCGTAGACCACCTCTGCGGAGGCGCGCAGCGACTGGATCGCCTTGCGCACCTCCTCGCGCTGGTCGAGGCTCACCAGCGCGCCCATCCGGACGCCCTCGGCCGCGGGGTGGCCGACGGTCGTCCGGGCCAGCCGCGCGGAGATGGCCTCGATCACGGTGTCGACCATGGGCTCGGGCACCAGGGTGCGCCGGATCGCGGTGCACTTCTGCCCGGCCTTGTAGGTCATCTCGGCGACGACGCCCTTGACGAACAGGTCGAGCTCGGGGTCCTCGCTGGTGACGTCCGGGCCGAGGATCGAGCAGTTCAGCGAGTCCGCCTCGACACCCAGGGTGACGCCGCCGTGCAGGACGTTGGGGTGGGTGCGCAGCAGTCCCGCGGTGTGCGCCGACCCGGTGAAGCCGACGTGGTCCTGGACCTGCAGCTCGTCGAGCAGCCCGGCCGGGCTCCCCATCAGGAGCTGGATCGAGCCCTCCGGCACGATGCCGGACTCGATGATGCGGCGTACGACCGCCTCGGTGACGTACGACGTCTGGGCGGCCGGCTTGACCAGGCTCGGCATCCCGGCGAGGAAGGCCGGGCCGAGCTTCTCCAGCATCCCCCAGACCGGGAAGTTGAACGCGTTGATCTGCACCATCACGCCGGGCCGGCTGGTGAACACGTGCTGGCCCACGAACGTCCCGCCCTTGCCGAGCGGCACCGGGTCGCCGTCGAGGTAGACGACGTCGTTGGGGAGCTGCCGGGTGCCGACGCTTCCGGAGGCGAACAGGGTGCCGATCCCGCCCTCGATGTCGCCCATCCCGTCGCCGCGCGTCGCGCCGGTGCGCAGCGAGAGCGCGTGGAACTCCGCCACGTGCTGCATCAGGTGCTTGCCGAGCTCCTTGAGCATCCCCGCGCGCTCGTGGAAGCTCAGCGCGCGCAGCGCCGGCCCGCCGACCCTCCGCGCGTACGACGTCATCTCGCCCAGGTCGAGACCCTCGGCGGAGAACCGCGCCACCTCCTCGCCGGTGCTCGCGTCGAGGAGCGGCCGGCCCTCGTCCATGGCGGCGTACCAGCGTCCGGCGGCATAGCTCTCGAGCTTTCGCGTCATGCCACCAAAACTAGAGCCGACCGATCGGTCAGTAAATCCGGGGTCAGTCCCCTGCCACCGGCATCGAGTGCTCACTCACCGGCGTGATCTGTGCTGTGCAGGTCCTCATCCCCGGCGCGAGGAACAGGTGCAGGGCGTCGATGTCGTCGGCCTCGACGAGGAGGAAGACGACGTGCTCGGTGAAGGCGCCGTAGATCCCCTTGACCTCGACGCCCTCGACCGAGGCGTCGTGCAGGGAGCGCGACCCGCCGTGGCCGTAGGGGCAGTCCTGGGGACTGTGGGTCTGCTCGATGTGGAAAAGCATGGATCTCCTCCGCTCAGCCGGGCTCGCGCCCCAGCATCGTGCCCAGCCCCGCGCCACGCCAGAGGGTTGTCACTCCTGGCGCAGGATGAACTCGCCCATACCCGGCACCGTGAAGGCGATGTAACCGCGCTCGGGCGGGTAGACCAGCCCCTTCTTGATCAGCTCGTTGCGGGCCACCGACAGGTCCGTGGTGCGCTTGCGGCCCGTGGCCGCGGCCAGCGCCGCCATCGTGACCGGCTCGTCGCCACCCTCGGTCGCCAGCGCGCGCAGCAGGGAGCGCTGCGCGGGCGTCGCGCGCTCCCACCGGGTGCGGTAGAGCCCGTCGTCGAGCTCCTCGCGGGCGAACCGGAGGCCTACCTCCACGTCCTCGAGCGTGATGGGCGAGGTCCGCGCCGAGTCCCAGACATGTTTGCCGATCGACTGCAGGAAGTAGGGATAGCCGCCGGCCCTGGTGAGCGCCGCCTCGACGGCGTTCTCGTGCCACTCCACGCCCAGCTCGGACGTCGGGCCGGCCAGGGCGAGCCGCGAGGACGGCGGGTCGAGCAGGCCGATGGCGCGGTAGTCGTAGAGCCGCTCGGCGTAGCTGGTCGCCTCGCCCAGCTGGGCCGGGAGCGACGGAAGGCCGGCGCCGACCAGCATCACCGGCAGGGGCGTCGGCCCCTGGCCGAGCTGGTGGATGGCCATGTTGATGGCGGTGAGCTCGTCGGGCTTGGCCTCCTGCAGCTCGTCGACCAGCAGGAGGGTGCCGATGCCGAGGTCGGCCGAGGTCTCGCCGAGCACCTGAAGGAGCGCCGTCAGGTCGTCGCCCAGCCGGCCGGAGTCGGCCACCCCCTTGACCAGGTCGACCTCGGCGCCGAGGGAGACCAGTCCCAGGGCTGGGTCGACCTTGAGCGAGAAGGCTTGGAAGACGCCGAGCAACCGGCGGAGCTTGGGGACCGGGTGGCGTCCCGTCGCGGTGCGCATCGCCTGCACCAGCGCCTTGGTGAGGACCACCGGGAACGGCACGTGCCAGCTGGCCTCGACCTTCGCCGAGATCCAGCCGCGCCCGGACACCTGGGTCCAGAGCTCGTTGAGCAGCACGGTCTTGCCCACGCCCCGCCGGCCGTTGAGGATCCAGCTCCGATCGCCCTCGCCGTAGTTCTCGGCGCGCTGCCGGACGATCTCGAAGGCATCCAGCAGCGGCTGCCGCCCGGCGAGCACCGGAGGACGACGTCCGGCGCCCGGGCGGTAGGGGTTCGCGATCGGGTCCACGATCACAAATTATCAGGACGACTAAGAAAATGCGTTATGAGCCTTGATGGGTTGTGATTGTCGACGGCCGGACATGTCAACCACCCCTCCGGGCCGTTGCCCGGGCCGCCACCGGGGAGTAGACCGCTCTCATCGATGCTGCCCAGGCGTCGCGGACCCGGGTCAACCTCATGAACCGACTGCTCCGTCGTACCTGCTCGCTCGCTGTGGCGCTGGCCACCGCCCTGGCCATCGCGCTGGCCGGCGTACTCGCCGTGGTCGTGCTCACCTCGCCACCTGCGGCCGCCGTCTCGCCGTTCGGCGTCCAGCGGCTGATCGTGGTGCTGATCGAGCATCCGCACGACGGCTGCCCGATCCCACCCGGGACGCCGAGCAACGTGCCCCAGTGCCCGCGCTACAGCGCCAGCCAGTGGCAGACGATCTTCCAGCGCGACGTCGACGCGTGGTTCCAGGCCGAGAGCTACGGCCAGACCTCGTTCCAGGTGCACGTGCTGGTCGACCCGGACACCGCCGACGGCTGGTGGCCGGCGCCGCGGTCGCAGGCGGAGTACCAGACCCACGACGCCTTCACGCAGATCGGCTCGATCGGGCGCGACGCCGGCGAGGTGGTCATGGGGCAAGCGCTTGACAAGGGCGTGGTCACGACCGCCGAGCTCGACCAGACGCACCGGCTGATCATGATGGACAACTTCCACGCGCGCGGTGGCACGACGTACGCGATCGGCGGCACCATCACCTACCACCCGAACGGGCACGCCTTCACCACCAGCAACTCCTTGATCCCGGAGGCCGCCAACGACGCCGAGGCGCTGAGCCTGGCCGAGCACGAGCTCACCCACCAGCTGGGCGCGCCGGACCTCTACGAGCGTCCGTGCACGCTGACCCCGCCGGGCGCGCCGCGCGACCATCGCAGCGGCGACGACAACGACTGCGTCGGCCCGTGGGACCACATGGCGCTCGACTACTGGGGCTACCCGGGCTTCACGGCCTACACGCGGCAGCGGCTGCGGTGGCTCAACCCTGGCTCCAGTTCGCAGGTCAAGGAGGTGTCGAAGCAGTTCAGCGGCACGGTCTCGCTCGACCCCGTGGAGCGACCCGCCGGTGGCGTGCTCGTCCTGCGCGTCCCCAACGACTCGGCCAACGCGTGGTTCCAGAAGATCTTCGGCAACCCCGGGCCCTACCAGGGGTTCATGGTCGAGTGCCGGCGCAAGATCGTGCACGACCAGCTCATCCCGGCCGAGGGCGCGTTGGTGACCTACTTCGATCCCGCGCGGTCCGGCTACGCCCCGATCGCGGTGGCCCGCCAGGGCTTCGGTGGCGTCTCGACGGCCGCGCTGTCGACACCCGGGCAGAGCTACCAGAACGCCCAGCTCGGGGTGAAGTTCACCTACGTCGGCCCGACCGCCTCGGGCGGCTGCGTCGTCGACGTCAACAAGACTCGGAAGATCTACCCGCACTACGTCCCGCTCGGTGACGCGGTGCTGGCCAGCTCGGCGGCGTTCGGCGGACCTCAGCCGTTCTCCGGCTTCGCCGGTGCGGGAGTCATGGTCGCCGGCGGCGCCACGGCGCCGCGGCTCGCCGGCCGGGTGCAGGCGGATCGCCGGCACGCCAGGGTCACCCCGGTGACGCGCGGGAAGCGCGCCACCATCACCTTTGGCTACGCCAACTCGGGGGCGAGGACCGCCCGCGGCGGCACGGCGACGGTCCGGGTCAACGACCCGTACGCAGTCACCGTGTGCGGCAAGCCGTCGCGAGGCCGGGTGGTCGCCAAGGTGCCGTTGAGGACGTTGCGGCCGGGCAGGTCGACGACCCAGAAGATCTCTTTCGTCCCGCGCAGCAACGGGCCGATCGGCGTCACCGTCCAGATCTCGCGCAGCGGCAAGGGCCGGGCGCGTGCCGGTGGCGACGAGACCGGCGCCCTCACCTTCACCACGGCGATCAGCAGCAAGAAGAAGGCGAAGCCCTCGCGGACCACGGTGCGGGTCGGGGCCGCCAAGAAGGGCTGCGCGGGTCCGGTGGACGTGAACCTGGTGCCGCTGGTGCAGCCCGAGGGCTGGACGTTCACGGTCAAGGGCGCCGACCGGCCGCTGGCTCCCGGCAAGAGCGAGAAGGTGACGCTGCTCGCGACGCCACCGGTCGGGGCCCGGCCCGCCGCGACCCAGGTCCCCGTGGCGATCCAGGTGGGGCAGGCGCAGCACCCCGGCAACCTGGGGGTGCCGTACGGCCGCACCCACGGCGACCTCGAGCTCGTCGGCGGTCTCGACCTGCTGCTGCGGGTCGGGAAGCCGGGCGGCCGGCTGCCGGCGTTCGTGCTGGCCGGGCTGGCGACACTGCCTCCGGCGGCCACCTACCCGGCGGCGCCGGCGGCGCCCGGCGCCTCGACGCTCACGCTGACCTGCCCGTCGACCGCGGACTTCGCGGTGACGGTCCCAGGCGTCCTGGGTCCGGCGACGGCCGGGGCGGCCGTCACCCTGACCTATCAGCAGAACGTCGACCACCAGGTCATCACCCACCAGGTCGTCACCGACATCAACGGACAGTTCACCGACTCGTTCGTCGCACCACGGGCGGGCTGGACGGTGACGGCGAGCTGGCTCGGCGACGGCGCGCACACCGGTGCGGTCAGCAACGCCTGCGAGTTCGCCATTCCGATCGGCTGAGCGGCGCCTTGCGTCTCCGGGACCCTGCTGCGATGATTTACAGACCGAAAGGTCAGTAAATGGTGGGAGGGTCCTGAGTGACGACCGACGCTGACGTCTCGCTCGAGGCGGGCTTCGACGCGACGATCGCGCGCAGCGACCGCATCGAGCCGCGCGACTGGATGCCCGACGACTACCGCCGCACCCTGGTCCGGCAGATCGCCCAGCACGCGCACTCCGAGATCATCGGCATGCAGCCGGAGGGGAACTGGATCACCCGCGCGCCGTCCCTGCGGCGCAAGGCCATCCTGCTGGCGAAGGTGCAGGACGAGGCCGGGCACGGGCTCTACCTCTACTCCGCCACCGAGACCCTCGGGGTCTCGCGCGCCGAGCTGACCGAGCTGCTGCTGGCCGGGAAGCAGAAGTACTCCTCGATCTTCAACTACCCCACGCTGTCCTACGCCGACGTCGGGACCATCGGATGGCTCGTCGACGGTGCAGCGATCTGCAACCAGGTGCCGCTGTGCCGGACGTCGTACGGCCCCTACGGGCGGGCGATGATCCGGATCTGCAAGGAGGAGTCGTTCCACCAGCGGCAGGGCTATGAGCTGCTCATGACGATGATGCGCGGCACCGACGAGCAGCGCGCGATGGTGCAGGAATCGGTGGACCGGTTCTGGTGGCCCGCGCTGATGATGTTCGGCCCGCCGGACGCCGACTCGCCCAACACCGCCCAGTCGATGGCGTGGGGGATCAAGCGCAACACCAACGACGAGCTGCGCCAGCGCTTCGTCGACATGAGCGTGCCGCAGGCCGAGGCCCTGGGCGTCACCCTGCCCGACCCGGAGCTGCGGTGGAACGAGGAGCGCGGCCACCACGACTTCGGGCAACCCGACTGGGAGGAGTTCATGCAGGTGGTGAAGGGCAACGGCCCCTGCAACCGGCAGCGCATCGCGCACCGGCGTCGGGCGCACGACGAGGGCGCCTGGGTGCGCGAGGCGGCCACGGCGTTCGCCGCCAAGAAGGAGGGCGTGGCGTGAGCGAGCGCGAATGGCCCCTTTACGAGGTGTTCGTCCGTGGGAAGCGCGGGCTGAACCACGTGCATGTGGGCTCGCTGCACGCGGCGGACGACGAGATGGCGGTGCGGCACGCGCGCGACGTCTACACCCGGCGCAACGAGGGGGTCTCGATCTGGGTGGTGAAGGCCGAGGACATCACCGCCTCGAGCCCCGACGAGAAGGACCCGTTCTTCGCGCCGTCGGGCGACAAGGTCTACCGCCACCCGACGTTCTACTCCATCCCCGACGACGTCCCCCACATGTAGACACACGGGGGCTCCGCCCCCGTGGACCCCCGAAAGACAAAGGCATGGCGCACTCGACTCCCGATCCCAACGACGAGCACGGCACGGTCTACGACTCCCTGCTCGGCACCGACACCTCGCACTGGGCCTTCGGCACCGACTTCGAGGACCCGCTGGCCGGCGTCGACACCACGGTGCCGGCCGAGCTCGACGCGGCCGAGCTCGCGGCGTACTGCCTCGCGCTGGCCGACGACGCGCTGGTGATGTCGCACCGGCTCAGCGAGTGGTGCAGCAACGCACCCGACCTCGAGGAGGACATCGCCCTGGCCAACATCGCGCTCGACCTCCTCGGTCAGGCCCGGCTGCTGCTGGCCCGGGCGGCCGCGGCGGACCCCTCCGTGGTGCCGGCGCTGCCCGAGGTTTCGCCAGTGCCGGCCGAGGACGCGTTGGCCTTCTTCCGCGAGGCGGTGGACTTCCGCAACGTCCGGCTGGTGGAGGTGCCCAACGGCGACTTCGCCCACACGATGGCGCGGCTGCTGCTGTTCGTGACGGTCCGGCTGGCGGCGTTCGAACGGCTCGCGACCCCCGCCGATCCGTGGTCCAGCGACCCGGTGCTCGCCGCGATCGCGGCGAAGGGGGTCAAGGAGCTGGCCTACCACCGCGACTACTCCGGCCGCTGGTTCCTCACCCTGGCCCAGGGCACCGAGGAGTCGCGACGGCGGCTGCTGGCCGGCCTTGCCGGGATCTGGCCGCTGTACGACGAGCTCCGGACCGCCTACGGCGTGGGCCCCGAGGCCGACGTCGTGCTCGACCAGGTCTTCGCGGTCTCGGGGGTCGAGCGGCCCGACGAGGCACCGATGGCCGGCACCGGCCACACCGAGGCGCTCTCGCGGCTGCTGGCCGAGATGCAGGTGGTGGCCCGGGCCCACCCCGAGGGGCTCTGGTGAGGACGGCGCTGAAGGCTCGCGCCATCGCGGCCGAGGTCCGCGACCCGGAGATGCCGATGCTCACCCTCGAGGACCTCGGCGTGCTGCGCGACGTCCGCGAGGAGGGCCGCCGGGTCGTCGTGACCATCACCCCGACGTACTCCGGTTGCCCCGCGATGGCCACGATGCGCGACGACCTCGTGCACCGGCTCACCGACGCCGGCTATGCCGCCCGGGTCGAGATCGCGCTCAGCCCGCCCTGGTCGAGCGACTGGATCACCGAGCGGGGCCGGCAGGCGCTGCGCGACCACGGTCTCTCCGCGCCGGGGCCGGCGCCGCGGTCCGGTGGGCCCATCCCGCTCACCCTGATGCCGACGGCCCGGGCCGTGTCCTGCCCGCGGTGCGGCTCCGCGCGCACCGAGCTCACCTCGGAGTACGGCGCGACGGCCTGCAAGGCGCTCTACCGCTGCACCGACTGCCTCGAGCCCTTCGAGCACGTGAAGGAGATCTAGGTGGCCGCCACCTTCCACCCCCTCGAGGTCGCCGACGTCGAGGAGCTCACCGACGACGCCGTCGCGGTCACCTTCGAGGTGCCTGACGACCTGCGAGAGGAGTTCGCGTTCGTCCCCGGGCAGTCGCTCACCCTGCGCAGGACCGTGAACGGCGTCGAGCAGCGCCGGCAGTACTCGATCAGCGCCCCCGCCGGCGGCCGGCCTCGCGTCGGCGTGCGCGAGATCCCGGACGGGCTGTTCTCGCGCTGGCTGGTTCACGACGTACGGCCGGGCGACACCATCGAGGTGCAGACCCCCGGCGGCCGCTTCTGCCCCGACCCCGCGCTGCTCGAGGGTGGCCGGCACCTGTGCATCGCCGCCGGCTCCGGGATCACCCCGATGCTGTCGGTCGCCGGCACGGTCCTTGCCAACCACGGCGAGGTCACCCTGCTCTACGGCAACCGCACCACCGGGTCGGTGATGTTCGCCGAGGAGCTCGCCGACCTCAAGAACCGCTACGGCCCGCAACTGCAGCTGGTCCACGTGCTCAGCCGCGAGCCGCGCGACGTTGAGCTCTTCTCGGGCCGGCTGGACGCCGACCGGCTCCGCAGGCTGCTGACCACGCTGGTGCCGGCGGCCCGCTTCGACCACGTCTGGCTGTGCGGCCCGCACGCGATGCTGCTCGACGCGCAGGAGGTGCTGGCCGAGCTCGGCGTGCCCCGCAACCGCGTGCACTTCGAGCTGTTCTACGTCGACGAGCCGCCGCCGGAGCTGCACCGCGCCGAGACCGAGCTCGCCGGCGAGACGACCGAGGTGACCGTGGTCCTCGACGGGCTCTCGACGACCGCTCCGTTGCCGCGCGAGCAGACCGTCCTCGACGGGGCGCAGGCGATGCGCGCAGACCTCCCCTTCGCCTGCAAGGGCGGGGTGTGCGGCACCTGCCGAGCCAAGGTCACGGCCGGGTCGGTCGACATGCGCCGCAACTATGCGCTCGAGCCCGCCGAGGTCGAGGCGGGCTTCGTGCTCACCTGCCAGTCCTACCCCGTCGGCGAGGCGGCCACGGTCGACTACGACGCATGAGCGACCCGCTCGAAACCGCCCGGCGGATGTGGGCCGACGACCCCGCCAGTCGCGGGCTCGGCATGGAGCTGCGCCACCTCGGCCCGGGGGAGGCGGTGGTGGCGATGACCGTGCGGGCCGACATGGTCAACGGGCACGCGGTGGCCCACGGCGGGCTGGTCGCGGCCCTCGCCGACAGCGCCTTCGCCCTGGCCTGCAACTCCCGCGGCACCACCACCGTGGCCGCCGGGTTCGACGTCAGCTTCCTCGAGCCGGCCCACGAGGGCGACGTACTGGTCGCCACCGCCGAGGAGCGCTCCCTGCGCGGCCGCTCCGGTATCTACGACGTCACCGTCCGTCGCGACGACTCCGGAGGTCAGGTCATCGCGGAGTTCCGCGGCCGGAGCCGAGCGTTCGGGTAGTCCGTCACCTTTGGCCGGCACTCCGGGCATCAGCGCCAGCCAAAGGTGACGGACTACCGCAACGTGGCAGGATCGGCGACATGCCGTCGGCGGGGGTGAGCGTCGAGTTCGCGGGGCTGACCAAGCGGTTCGGGTCGCTGACGGCCGTCGACGACCTGACGTTCACCGTCGAGCCCGGCCGGGTCACCGGCTTCCTCGGGCCCAACGGCGCCGGGAAGACCACCACGATGCGGATGCTGCTCGGGCTGGTGCGGCCGACGGCCGGGACGGCGACGATCGGCGGCCGCGCGTACGCCGAGCTCGACGACCCCCTCGCCGTCGTCGGCGCCGCGCTCGAGGCGACCGACGTGCACCCCGGGCGGACTGGGCGCGACCATCTCCGGACCATCGCGGCTGCCGCCGGCATCCCCGACGCACGCGTCGACGAGCTGCTCGAGCTCACCGGCATCCCGGCGTTCGCCCGCAAGCGCGCGGGCGGCTACTCGACCGGCATGAAGCAGCGCCTCGCCCTGGCGCAGTCACTCCTCGGCGACCCGCGGCTGCTGGTCCTCGACGAGCCCGCCAACGGTCTGGACCCCGAGGGCATCCGCTGGCTGCGCGGCTTCCTGCGCCACCTCAGCCACGACCAGGGCAAGACCGTGCTGGTCTCCAGCCACCTGCTGCAGGAGGTCGAGCAGACCGTCGACGACGTGGTGATCATCGCCAACGGCACCCTGGTCAGGCAGGGCCCGATGGCCGACCTGGGTGGCGAGCCCGGTGCCGTTGTTAGGACGTCCGACCCGGCCGCGCTGGCCCGGGAACTGGGCGAGGTCACCTGCGAGCCGCAGGACGACGGCACCCTCCTCGTGCACTCCACCGACCTCCAGGCGATCGGCGACGCCGCCCTCGCCGCGGGCCTCCCGGTCTGGGAGCTACGGCGCCGCGAGGCCGACCTGGAGGCGCTCTTCTTCGAGCTGACCGAGGGCCGCAACCGCAACCTCGGGGAGGCGGTGTGACGGCGCTGACGAGGGCGGTCCGCTCGGAGCTGCTGAAGTTCTTCACGACCCGGCTCTGGTGGGGCCTGGCGATCGGGGTCTTCGCCTCCGCCGCACTCTTCGCGCTGCTCTTCGGCATCCTCTACACCTCGCAGAGCTTCCTCGAACAGTCCGGCGGCGGACCCTTCGGCGGCCAGGTCGTCGCCGACGACGTCCAGATCGCCAACACCGTCTACACAGCGGGACTCGGCGTCGGCTACCTGCTGATGCTGGTGATCGGCGTGATCCAGATCGGCGCGGAGTACCGGCACCGGACGGTGACCAGCACGTTCCTGACCCAGCCGCACCGGCCGCGGGTGATGCTCGGCAAGGTGCTGGCGCTGGTGCTCATCGCCGCGGCGTACGGCGCGCTCAGCCTGGTCGGGTCGGTGCTCGTCGGCTCGGTGACGTTGCGTTCCCGCGGTGCAGAGGCGTTCCCCTCGGCGGAGGTGGTGCGCACCCTGGCCCTCAGTCTCCTCGTGCTCGGTCTGTGGGCCCTGATCGGGCTCGGCGCGGGCATCCTGATCCGCAACCAGGTAGCCGCGCTGCTGATCACCGTGGGCGTCGCCTGGATCGTCGAGCCCCTGGCCGGGCTGGCGATCAGCGCGTGGGACTTCGGCCAGCACCACATCGCGCCCTACCTCCCCAGCGCCGCCACGCAGGCGGTGCTCAACGGTGCCCAGGCCTCGGCCGACGACGTCCGCCTCTCCTGGTGGGGCGGTGCCATCGCCCTCGCCGCGTGGGCGGCGGCGTTCGCGCTCACCGGCATCGTCCGGGTGGTCCGCCAGGACATCAGCTGAGCCAGGCCCCTCAGCGCACCACGGACCCGGCCGGCCAGCTCACCGGTCCAGCCCCTGGAACGCGATCGCGGTCACGGCGTCGGCGAGCTGCTCGACGTCGACGGGGCCGCTGGGGCGGTACCACTCGACGAGGGAGTTCACCATGCCGAAGACCAGCCGGCTGACGAGCTCGGGATCGACGTCCGTGCGCAGCGCTCCCTCCGCGGCCGCCTGGCTCACCAGCACCGCGAGCCGGGCGTCGATCGCGCGCCGGCGCTTGAGCGCCGCCTTCTCGGTCGCGCTGTTGCCGTGGACCCGCAGCAGCAGGGTGACCGCCGGCTGGTGGTCGACGAGCACCTCGACGCTGTGGCGGACCACGCCCCGCAGCCGCTCGTACGCCGACCCGTCGGCGCTCACGGCCCGGGTGACCGCCGCCTCGAGCTCCTCGAGCGCCTCGTCGAGCGCCTCCGAGAGCAGCTGCTCCTTGCTGCGCACGTGGTGGTAGACCGCTGACTTGGTGACCCCGAGCTCGTCGGCGACGTCGCCGATGCTCGTGGCGTCGTAGCCCTTGCGGTTGAACAGGTCGATGGCCACGCGCAGCACCGCAGCCTGGTCGTGACCCGGCCGCCCGCGGCGGGGGACGACCTGGTCAGTCACGCGGGCAGCGTCTCACGCGGCCCACTCGACGGCCGCGACCCGGTGGTCGCCGGCCAGCCCCTTGAGCTGCACGGTCCGCGGTGCGGAGAGCACGACGTCGGGACAGTTCGCGAGCGCGGCGGCGACGGTCTCGCTGACCAGGATCTCCCCGCCGCCTGCCAGGGCCGCGACCCGGGCGGCCTGCGCGACGTTGCGGCCGAAGATGTCGTTGTCGCGGTGCACCACGTCGCCGTAGTGGATGCCCACCCGTACCAGCACCGACGCCCTGCCCTTGCGGCTGCCCTTCTCGAAGGCCCGCTGGACTGCGACCGCGCTGCGCACCGCCTGCTCGGGCGAGCCGAAGGCCGCCATGAAGCCGTCGCCCTGGGTCTTGACCACGTGGCCGTCGTAGCGCTCGATCGCCGAGCGCACCGCCGCGTCGTGGCGGGCCAGCAGCCGCACCCACTCCTTGTCGCCGAGCCGCTCGTTGAGCTCGGTGGAGCCCTCGATGTCGGAGAACAGGATCGCCACCGAGCCGTCGGCGCCCGCGAGCTGCACCAGCGCCGGTCGCTCGACCTGGGCCCAGCCGGCCAGGTCCTCGATCGAGCTGCGGAGCGCGCCGCCCAGCCCCTTCTCCCGCACCCGGTCGACCGTCTCCCACACCGCCTTGACCGCCTCGTCGGGCGTCGGCACGAGCCGCCGCGGCGTACGCCGCTCGGGCCGCGGCGCTCGGGCCTCCTCGAGCTCGGCCAGCAGCCGACCGCGGTCGCGGCGGGCGCGGAGCGAGAGCACGGCCAGCACGACGAGCAGGGCGGTCTCGACGGCGACGACGCCGAGCAGCACGAGTGCGGTCGTGCCCACGGCGGAATCGTGGCAGATCGCCACGACCGTCGGACCGGTCGGTGATGATGGAGCCGCCATGCCTCGATGGAACCTCGCGGCGGTCGAGAAGGCCGCTCCCGACGCGTCGTCGCTGACGGCCGCCCGCAGGCTGGCCGCGCCCGGACCGTGGTCCGACACGGGCAGCACCGAGACCCTGGTCTGGGGCAAGTGCCAGGGGTCGGGGCGCACGCCCTACCAGGTCAGCATCGACCTGAGCGGCCCCGCCTACCGCTGCAGCTGCCCGAGCCGGAAGTTCCCCTGCAAGCACGCGCTCGCTCTGCTGCTGCTCTGGGTCCAGGGCAACGGGTCGGTCGCCGACGCCGAGCGGCCGGCCGACTTCGCGGGGGAGTGGGCCGCCCAGCGCGCCGAGAAGGCCGCGCGCCCCGACCGCGCCGCCACGCCGGCCGATCCCGAGGCTCGCGCGAAGCGGCAGGCCGAGCGGCTCGCGCTGATGACGGCCGGGATGGCGGAGTTCGGGCTGTGGCTGACCGACCTGGTGCGCGGCGGCACCGTGCAGGCGCGCCGCCAGCCCTGGGGGTGGTGGGACACCGCGGCCGCGCGGCTGGTCGACGCCCAGCTGCCCGCGCTGGCCGAGCGGGTGCGCACCGCCGGTTCGGAGGTCAACCGGCGCGCCGACTGGGCCGACCACCTGCTCGCCGAGCTCGGTCGATGGTGGTCGGCCGTGCAGGCGTGGCAGCGGTGGGACCAGCTCGACGACCGCACCCGCGCCGACCTGCGGGCCTACGTCGGCTGGGCGCAGGCCACCGACGACGTGCGTGCCGGTGAGACCGTGACGGACGCCTGGCTGGTCCTCGGTGCCCACCGCTCCGACGACGGCCGGCTGCTCCAGCAGCGGACGTGGCTGCGCGGCGAGACGAGCGGCCAGGTGGTGTGCCTGCTCGACTTCGCCGCCGGTGGCGCGCCCCTGCCGCTGTCGCACCTCGCCGGGTCGGTGCTCGAGGCGACCCTCGCGCTCTACCCCGGCAGCCGGCCGCGCCGGGCGCTGGTGGTCGGCGAGCCGAGCGTGCGCAGCGAGCCGGTGCCCCTCCCGGAGGGCGGCACCCTCGAGGACGGGCTGGCCGACCTCGCCTCCGCGTGGGTCGACAACCCGTGGGGGTCGCGGGTGCCGGTGGTCCTCTCGGACGCCGCGCTGCTGCCGGTGGACGGGGTGCGTGCGCAGGTGGTCGACGCCGCCGGGGCGGCCGCGTCCCTGCTGACCGACACCATGCCGTGGACCGCGCTGGCCCGCACCGGCGGCCGGCCGGCCCTGGTCGTCGGAGAGCTGGAGCGCTCTGGGTTCCGGGTGCTGAGCATCGGCGCGGACGACGGACTGGTGGCGGTGTGACCACGGAGCTCGCCGAATGGTGGTCCCAGCTCTCGGCCGCTGCGCTGATCGGCACCACCCGGCGGCAGGTGCCGCCGCTGCCCGACGTGATGGGTGGCGGGCGACCGGGCGCGGCCCGCGAGGTCGCCCTCCTCGACGCCGCGGCGCTCGGCAGTGCGCTGCGGCGGGCGGGGGTGCGCACCCGCGAGCCGGAGCCGGCCGAGGCCGCGCGCGACGACGTCCTTGGGCTACCCGCCCCGCGCGCTGTGCAGCTGCTCGAGCTGGTGCTTCGGCAGTCTCCGGTCGGGCCGGCGCTCGCGCCCGAGCTGGTCGGCCACTGGCTCACCGCCGCCGCCGACCTCGGGCTGCGCGCACCCCACCACCTCCTGCCCGAGCTGCTCGAGCTGGCCACGGTGCGGGAGGCGCTGCGCCCCGGCGTACGCCACGTCCTCGACGCGCGCGGCGCGTGGCTGGCCGCGGCGAACCCCGACTGGCGCTGGGCGGCCGGCGCCGCCGCCGCGGAGACGACGACCGACGTCGACCCCGCGGAGTGGGCGCGGCTGCCCACCGACCAGCGGGTGGCGGAGGTGGTCCGGCTCCGGACCACCGACGCGGCGACGGGCCGGGGACTCGTCGAGTCGACGTGGTCGAGCGATAGCGCCGGCGACCGGGCCGGTCTCCTTGCCGCCCTTGCGACCGGCCTCGGGCCCGACGACGAGCCGCTGCTCGAGCGCGCCCTCGACGACCGGGCGCAGCGGGTCCGGGAAGTCGCCATGCCCCTCCTGGACGCGCTGCCGACCTCGGCGCGGGCCGCGCGCATGGCCGACCGGCTCCGCCCGCTCATCCAGGCCAAGGGACGGCTCCGCAGGACCCTCGAGGTCGAGCTGCCGCTCGAGCCCGACGCCGCCGGCGTCCGCGACGGGCTGACCCGGCCCAGGCGCGTCGGCTCCGTGCGCGGCTGGTGGCTGCAGCGCCTGGCGGCGGGGGCCCCGCTGGAGGTCTGGACCGAGGCGACCGGCGCGGACCCGGCGACCACCTGGCGGATGGTGTCGCAGCAGGACGCCAAGGACGCCAAGGTCGGCATCCTCGAGGCGGTGCTCGCCCGGGGTGACGCGGAGTGGGCGGCCGCGCTCGTCGGCGAGGTCTGGCACCCCCGGCTGCTGGCCCTGCTGCCGGCCGAGGTGCTGGAGAGCACCGCGACCCGGCAGCTCACGGTGGCGGCCACGTCCGAACAGGTCATGGCCGTGGTCGCCGCCGTCCCGGCGCCGTGGGGGCCGGCGTTCAGCCGTGCGGTCCTCAAGCGGCTGGCGGCCGAGCCGGACCCGATGGTCCTCATCAGCCGGCTCACCACCCAGCTCGCCACCGGCCTCGACCCGGCCACCCGGCCCACCCTCGAGAAGTGGCAGGCCACCCTCGCCCCGGGCGCCCACGAGCGGGTCGCCCGGATCAGCCAGTACCTCGCCCTCGTCCCCGAGATCCCGGAGGCCTTCCGATGACCGACCTGCCCACCGAGATCCTGCGCGCGCATGCCGAGGACGAGTACGCCGACGAGCTGGCCGCGCTCGCCGCCCCCGACGACCGGCCGCGGCCGCCCCAGTGGCGGCTCTCGCCGTGGGCCGTGGCGACCTACCTGCTCGGCGGCGAGCTCGACGACGGCACCGTGATCACCCCGAAGTACCTCGGCTCGCGCCGGCTGGTCGAGATCGCCGTGGCCTCGCTCGCCACCGACCGGGCGCTGCTGCTGCTCGGCGTGCCCGGCACCGCGAAGACCTGGGTCAGCGAGCACCTCGCCGCGGCGATCTCGGGCGACTCGACCCTGGTCGTGCAGGGCACGGCCGGGACGCCGGAGGAGTCGCTGCGCTACGGGTGGAACTACGCACGGCTCCTGGCCGAGGGGCCGTCGCGCGACGCGGTCGTGCCGAGCCCGGTGATGCGGGCGATGGAGAAGGGGTCGATCGTCCGGGTCGAGGAGCTGACCCGGATCCCCGCCGACGTCCAGGACGCGCTGATCTCGATCCTCTCGGAGAAGGCGCTGCCGATCCCCGAGCTCGACGGCGAGGTGCAGGCCCGGCAGGGGTTCAACGTCATCGCCACCGCCAACAACCGCGACAAGGGCGTCAACGACCTGTCCTCCGCGCTGCGGCGCCGGTTCAACACCCTGGTCCTGCCGCTGCCGGACACCCTCGAGCAGGAGGTCGAGATCGTCCGGACTCGGGTCGCCGCGATCGGCCGGTCGCTGCAGCTGCCACCCGAGCTCGAGGCGCTCTCCGAGATCGAGCGGGTGGTGACGATCTTCCGAGAGCTCCGGTCCGGCACCACGCTCAACCAGCGCACCACCGTCAAGCAGCCGAGCGCGACGCTGTCGACGGCCGAGGCGATCTCGGTCATGACGAACGGGGTCGCGCTGGCGGCGCACTTCGGAGACGGCGTGATCCGCGCCGCCGACGTGGCCGCGGCGCTCACCGGCGCGGTGGTCAAGGACGCGGTGCAGGACCGGATCGTGTGGCAGGAGTACCTCGAGACCGTGGTCAAGGACCGCGCTGAATGGACCGACCTCTACCGCGCCTGCCGGGAGCTCGGCTGACCCCATGGCCGTCATCGAGGTGCTCGGCATCCGTCACCACGGCCCGGGCTCGGCCCGGTCCGTGACCGACGCGCTCGCCGAGCTCGAGCCGGACCTCGTCGTCATCGAGGGCGCCCCCGAGCTCGACGCGCTGCTGCCGTTGGCCGGCCACCCCGACCTGGTCCCGCCGGTGGCCGGGCTGGTCTACGCCGTCGACGCGCCCCGGCGGGCCGCGTTCTACCCGCTCGCCGTGTTCTCGCCGGAGTGGGTGGCGATCCGCTGGGCGGTGCAGCACGGCGTCGAGGTGCGGTTCGCCGACCTGCCCGCGGTGCACTCGCTGGCCGAGCGGCCCGAGCCGGCCGAGCAGGCCGAGCAGGCCGACCCGGAGGTCGACGCCGACGACGCCGAGACGCCCGCGGCCGGCGTACCGACCCATCCGCCGGACGCCATCGGCACCCTCGCCCGGGCCGCCGGCTACGACGATCCCGAACGGTGGTGGGAGGACGCCGTCGAGCACCGCGACACCTCGTCGTTGCAGCGGTTCGCCGCGATCCGCGAGGCGATGGCCGAGGTGCGCGCGGCCGACGGCTACGCCGAGCACGACCTCGACAACCAGCGCCGTGAGGCCGCGATGCGACGGGTGCTGCGCGCCGCGCTCAAGGAGGACCACGCGCGGATCGCGGTGGTCTGCGGCGCCTACCACGCACCTGTGCTCCACCCCGACGCGTTCCCGACGCTGGCCGCCGACAACGCCCTGCTGACCCGGCTGCCGAAGACCAAGGTGGCGGTGACCTGGGCGCCGTGGACCGCCGACCGGCTGGCGGTGGCCAGCGGCTACGGCGCGGGCGTCACCTCGCCGGGGTGGTACCAGCACCTGTTCGTCACCTGGGCCGAGGAGGATCCCGGAAGCGACCTGGTCGTCGCCAGCTGGCTGACCCGGGTGGCTCGGGCCCTTCGCGACGAGGGGCTCCCGGCGGCGCCCGCCAGCGTGGTCGAGGCGGTCCGGATGGCCGAGGCCCTGGCCGCCGTACGCGGCCGGCCGTCGGTGGGGCTGACCGAGCTCAACGACGCCACGCAGGCCGTGCTCTGCGAGGGGTCGGAGGTGCCGCTGCGGCTGGTGCACCGCAGGCTGGTGGTCGGCGAGGCGCTCGGCACGGTGCCCGACGAGGCCCCGATGGTGCCCCTGGCCCGCGACCTCGACCGGCTCCAGCGCTCGCTGCGGCTGCGGCCCTCGGCGAGCGAGACCACCGTCGTGCTCGACCTCCGCAAGGAGGCCCAGCGAGACCGGTCGGTGCTGCTGCACCGGCTCCGGCTGCTCGGGGTCCCGTGGGGCACGCCGGCCGACACCGGCCGGACCACCGGCACTTTCAAGGAGGGCTGGGCCCTCGCGTGGCAGCCGGAGTTCGCGGTCGCCCTGGTCGAGGCGGGCCTCTACGGCACCACGGTGCTCGGCGCGGCGACGGCGCTGGTCGCCGAGCGCGCTGCCAAGGCCGCCGACCTCGGCGCGCTCGGCGCCCTGGTGGAGCGGTGCTTCCTCGCCGACCTGCCCGAGGCGCTGAGCGAGGTGGTCACCGCGCTGGCGGTGCAGACCGCACGTCAGCAGGACGTGGTCGCGCTGCTCGAGGCCATCGAGCCACTGGCCCGCACCCGCCGCTACGGCGACGTGCGCGAGGCGGACACCACCCTGGTCGCCGACGTCCTCGACACCGTGGTCGCCCGCGCCTCGGTCGACCTGCGGCCCGGCTGCGCCTCGCTCGACGACGATGCTGCCGCTCGGATGCGGCAGGCGGTCGACGCTGCCCAGCGCGGCATCAGCCTGGTTGAGGCCGAGCCGCCGGTCTGGCGTGAGGCGCTGCTGGCGGTCGCCGCCGACGACGGGATCCACGGGCTGGTGTCCGGTCGGGTCAACCGGATCCTGCTCGACCTCGGCCTGCTGGGCACCGACGACGTCGCCCGGCGGCTCAGCCGCCGGCTCTCGGTCGGCACCGCGCCGGCCGCGGGGGCGGCCTGGCTCGACGGATTCCTCGAGGGCGACATGGTGCTGCTGCTGCACGACCAGGAGCTGCTGCGCATCATCGACGACTGGGTCACGGCGGTCGACGAGACCACCTTCGAGGACCTGCTCCCGCTGCTGCGCCGCACCTTCTCGCGGTTCGAGGCAGCGGAGCGGCGCCGGCTCGGCACCCGGCTGCGCAACCGCGACGCGACGTCCTCCTTCTCGGCCGGCGACGAGGACGGGACGGACCTCGACTGGGCGCGTGCCGCGCCGGCCGTACGCCGGATGGCCGAGCTCCTCGGCCTGCCCGACGTCCCCGGCGGTGCGGCATGAGCGAGCGGCGCGACCGGCTGGTGCGCTGGCGGCTGGTGCTCGGCGGCGACGAGGCCGACGGCACCGGGGTGGGCGCGGGCCCCGGCCAGCAGGGCGTCGGCGGGCTGAGCGCCGAGGACGCCGAACGCGACCGCGCCCTCAGCGAGCTCTACGACGGCGACCGGCGGGCCGGCATGGGCCGGAGCGCGCCGCGGGTGGCCCGGTGGCTCGGCGACATCCGCACCTACTTCCCGTCCTCGGTCGTGCAGGTGATGCAGGCCGACGCGATGGAGCGGCTCGGACTTCGGCAGCTGCTGCTGGAGCCGGAGCTGATGGAGTCGGTGCAGCCCGACATCGGGATGGTCTCGACGCTGATCGGGCTCAACCACGCCATTCCCGAGCGCAGCCGGGCCACCGCCCGGGCCGTGGTGCGGACCGTCACCGACCAGCTCGAGGAGCGACTCCGCTCGCGCACGGTGCAGAGCGTCACGGGTGCGCTCAACCGCGCCGCGAAGACCCGCCGCCCGCGCCACGCCGACATCGACTGGGGCCGCACGATCGCGGCGAACCTCAAGCACTACCTGCCCGACTACGGCACCGTCGTCCCCGAGCGGCTGGTCGGCCACGCCCGGCGTACGACGCAGCTGGAGCGCCACGTCATCCTCTGCATCGACCAGTCGGGGTCGATGGCGGAGTCGATCGTCTACTCCAGCGTCTTCGGGGCGGTGCTGGCCTCGCTGCGCTCGGTGGCGACGAGCCTGGTGGTCTTCGACACCGAGGTCGTCGACCTCACCGAGGAGATCTCCGACCCGGTGGACGTGCTGTTCGGCGTCCAGCTCGGTGGCGGCACCGACATCAACCGCGCGATCGCCTACTGCCAGGGGCTGGTGCGCCAGCCCAACGACACCGTGTTCGTGCTGATCAGCGACCTCTACGAGGGCGGCATCGCCGAGGAGATGCTGCGCCGCTCGGCCGAGCTCGTCTCCTCCGGGGTCACCATGGTCGCGCTGCTCGCGCTCAGCGACTCGGGGGCACCGTCCTACGACGCCGAGCACGCCGCCGCCCTCGCGGGCATCGGCGTCCCGGCGTTCGCGTGCACGCCGGACCTCTTCCCCGACCTGATGGCCGCGGCCATCGAGCGCCGCGACCTCGCCCAGTGGGCCGCGGCCAACGACGTGGTGACCGCCCACCAGGTCGCCGAGCAGTAGGCGACGTAGCCTCCACGTCGTGACCGCACTCGTGATGGGAGCGACCGGAAATGTCGGCGGAGCCGTCGTGAGGGGGCTCCTCGACCGCGGCGAGAGCGTCCTGGCGGTGAGCCGACGTGCGCAGGAATGGCCGGATGGCGTCACCGACCTGGTGGCCGACCCGATGGAGCCCGGCTCGCTCGACGCGGCGGTCGGCGGTGTCGACCGGCGACAACCCGCTGGCGCGGATGCATCTGGACTCCGAGCGCGCGGTGCTCGCCTCAGGGCTGCCGCACACCTTCCTGCGGGCATGCTCCTTCCAGTCCAACGTGCTGCGGTGGCGCGACCAGCTCGCCGAGGGGGACGTGGTGCGGGCGCCGTTCCCGGACGTCCCCGTCGCGATGGTCGACCCCGCCGACATCGCGGCGATCGCCGTGCTCGCGCTCACCGAGCCGGGTCATGCCGGCGCCGTGCACCGGCTCAGCGGGCCGGAGGCGCTGACGCCGCCGGAGCAGCTCCGGCTGGTGGGCGAGGCCCTGGGGCGTGAGCTGAGGCTCGAGGAGGCCCCGGACGACGAGGGCGGGGCGGCCGGCACCGACATCTTCCGGCACCACCCCGACCTCGAGTCCGAGGTGCAGGACACCGTCCCGCGGCTGCTCGGCCGTCCCGCGGGATCGCTGCGCGCCTGGCTGGCCCGCAACCGGGAGGCGTTCGGTCAGCCGCCGACCGCGTAGCTCAGCAGCACGTTGTCGGACCCGTCCCAGCGGCGTACGTCGAGCAGCCGCAGCGCGGTCGCCGGCACACCCGCGAACGCGTGCTGGTCACCGGTGACCACGGCCGGCCCGACCATCAGGTGCAGCTCGTCCACGAGCCCGTGGGCCAGGAGGTCCCCCCACAGGGTGCGGCTGCCGAAGACCAGGATGTCGCCACCGTCCTGTTCCCGCAGCCGCGCCACGTGGTCGTGGGCCTCCTCGCGCCGGACGATCGTGGTCTGGTCGCGCCAGGCGCCGGTGTCGGCCTCGGTGACGGTGTCGGAGACGACGGTGATCGGAATGCCGTCGGCGTACCTCTGCGCGATGTAAGCGCTCCCCGGGGTGAGCTCCGGGCTGCCGACGACGGTGGGCCAGAAGCCGGCCATGCCGCGGTAGGTGGTGCCGCCGAACAGGATCGAGCCGGCTGCCCGCATTCGTTCGGCGTTGTGCTCGTCGAAGGCGTGGTCCATCGGCATCACCATCACGTCGCCGCCCGGGCCCTCGGTGTAGCCGTCCACGCTGACGATGCTGCTCACGACGACCTTGCTCATGGCTCACTCCTTCTGTGGTGGTGGTTCCTACACAGGTGCAGAGGACAGCGACCGGGCCGGACTCATCGGTCCGCGGGTGGCGAGTTTCGTCGGCCGGCCGACGAAACTCGACCCGGGACGACGAAGCCGCGTCGTCCAAGGCCGAGTTCCGTCGGCTAGCCGACGAAACTCGCCACCACCGCCGGGTCGACGAAGCCGGCGATGTGGGTGACGCGGCCTTCGCGCAGGCTCAGGACGTTGACGGCGCCCGGTCGCCAGGTGCCGTCCAGGAGCTGGTGGCACAGGAAGCCGGGCTGGCCGTTGATGGTCCGCAGCTCGAGCCGCCACGGCGTCTCGAAGAGCCGCTCGGCGAGGAACCGCGCCACCATCTCGCGGCCGTCGAACCACGCAGGCAGCGGCGGCATCGTGAACCTCGCGTCCTCGGCGAGCAGCGCGGCGAGTCGGTCGACGTCCGCGTCCTCCCAGGCGGTCACGAACTCCTCGACGAGCCGCCGCACGCCGTCGTCGCCCAAGGCGGCGAGCTCCGCCTGCTGGGACCGACCATGGGTGCGCTCCGCCATGGCTGCCCGGGCGCGCTGCAGCGCGCTGTTGACCCCGGCCACCGACGTCTCGAGCAGCGCGGCGACCTCGGCCGCGGAGAACTGCAGCACCTCGCGCAGCAGCAGGACCGCGCGCTGGGTGGCCGGGAGGTGCTGGAGCGCCGCGACGTAGGCGAGCTCGACGCCTTCTCGCCGCGCGTACGCCGCCTCGGGGTCGCCCGCGTCGTCGGCCTCGTCGGCCCACGGCTCGAGGAAGAGGTGGTCGGTGTCGGGCCGGCCCAGGTCGGCGGTCTGGGTGAAGCCGGGCCCGAGGTCGGTGCTGAGGACCCGGGCCGGCCGGCGCTGGGCCTGCCTCAGGCAGGCGTTGGTGGCGATCCGGAACAGCCAGGTCCGCACCGAGCTCCGCCCTTCGAAGCCGGCCCAGCCCTTCCACGCGCCGACCAGCGCCTCCTGCAGCGCGTCCTCGGCGTCGTGCGGGGAGCCGAGCATCCGGTAGCAATGAGCCAGCAGCTCGCGGCGATGGTGGGCGACCGCCGCGTCGAACTCCGCACTTGAGCTCAACTGCACTTCAACTCCTACTCTCCCCAGGTGACCTTGACCGACGAACCGGCGACCACGCCGAGCACCACGCCGGGCACCACGCCGACCACCACGCCGCTGCTGGCGCCGAGCTACCGGCTCGCCACGATCGGGATGGTCAGCCTGGTCTTCCTCGCCGCGTTCGAGGCGCTCGCGGTCACGACGATCATGCCCACCGTCAGTGCGGACCTTCACGGCCGGGCATGGTTCTCGGCGGCGTTCTCCGCGACCCTCGCCGCGAGCGTCGTCGGCATGGTGGTCGCCGGGCTCTGGTCGGACCGCAACGGCCCGCGGCTGCCGCTGCTCGCCTCGGTCGTGGTCTTCGCCGGCGGCCTGCTGCTCGCGGGGCTGGCGCCGGACATCGGGCTCTTCGTCGCCGCGCGGTTCCTGCAGGGGCTCGGCGGCGGCGCGATGACCGTTGCGCTCTACGTCGTGGTCGCCCGGATCTACGCACCCATCGACCACCCGCGGATCTTCGGCGCCTTCGCCGCCGCGTGGGTGATCCCCTCGATGGTCGGGCCCAGCATCGCCGGGGCGGTCCTGGAGGCCTTCGGCTGGCGGTGGGTCTTCCTCGGCGTCGTCGCGCTGGCCGCGGGGGCCACCGTCCTGCTGCTGCCCGGCCTCCGGGACCTGGTCGACAACCCCGAGCCCTCGCCGCTCGCGTCCGGCCGTCGGCTGCTCCTCGCGGTGGTGGTGGCCGGCGGCGTCGTGGCGGTCGACCTCGCCGGCCGGGCCCCGGCCTCCGTCGGGTTTGCCGCGGCCGCCGTCGCGGTGGCGGTCCTGCTGGTCGCCGTACGGCCGCTGCTGCCGGCCGGCACCCTGGTCGCCAGGCGCGGGCTGCCGGCCGTCGTACTCCTGCGCGGCGCGATCGCCGCGACGTTCTTCGCGACCGAGATCTACCTGCCCTACCTGCTCCAGGAGCGCTACGACGTACCGGCCTGGCTCTCCGGTGTGACCCTCACCGTCGGTGCCCTCGGCTGGTCGGGCGCCTCGCACGTGCAGGCCCGGCTCGGCGCTCGGCTGGACCATCACGCCGCCCTGCGGCTCGGTGCGGCCCTGCTGCTCGGCGGCGTGGTCGGCGAGCTGGCCGCGTGCGCGCTCGAGCTGACGCCGTTCCTCATCGCCGCTGCCTGGGTGCTCGCGGGCGCCGGGATGGGGCTGATGTTCCCGCGCATCTCCGCGCTGGTGCTCGCCGCGTCGAACGAGCGCGACCAGGGCGGCAACAGCGCGGCCATGGCGATCGCCGACGCGGTGGGCGGAGCCACCGCGATCTCGCTGACCGGGCTGGTCTTCACCGCAGTGGGGCCGGCGAGCGAGCTCGCGCCGTTCGTCGCGGCGCTGGTGCTGACCACCGTCCTAGCCGCCGGTGCCTTGGTGGTCTCGCGCCGGGTAGAACACGTTCTGGTTTGATGCTCGCGTGAGCGAGGGACGGTTCAGCGCCGAGGAGATCACCGAGGCGTACGCCGCCGTGCACGAGCGGGTGCAGGGCTATGTCGACAGCGGCGACTGGAGCGGGTTCGCCGACAACTTCACCGAGAACGCGGAGTACGTCGAGCACGCCTTCGGCACCTTCCGCGGCCGCGACGAGATCCGCGCCTGGTCGGTGCGCACGATGACGACGTTCCCGGGCGGGGTCATGACCGGTTTCCCGCTGGCCTGGCAGGTCGTCGACGCGCCGACCTCGCGGCTGATCTGCGAGGTCCGCAACCTGATGCCCGACCCCGGCGACGGCACCCACCTCGAGGAGCCGAACCTGACGATCATGACCTACGCCGGCGACGGCCTGTTCTCCCGCGAGGAGGACGTCTACAACCCGCTGCGGTTCGCGCGCATGTCGGTGGCGTGGGCGCGGATCGCCGAGGCGCACGGCAACCTGAGCGACGAGGGCCGCGCGTACCTCCAGCAGTTCGGCTGATGGTCGCGACCTGCTTGCGTCACTCTGGCAGGCTCGACCCATGAAGGCCGCGGCCAAGCGGATCGGCTTGGAGATCCTCGGTTGGCTGCTGGTCGTGGTCGGCATCGTCGCGATCCCGCTGCCGGGTCCGGGGTTCCTGATCCTCGCCGGCGGACTGCTCCTGCTCAGCCAGCAGTACGAGTGGGCCGAGCGCCGCGTGGAGCCCATCAAGCGCGAGGCGCTGCGCGGGGCCGCCAACTCCGTCGAGACCTGGCCGCGGATCGTCCTGACCGCGTTCTTCATCTGCCTGATCGCGGCCTGCGGCGTGCTCTGGTTCGTCGGCCCGCACGCGCCCGGGTGGTGGCCGATCTCCGACCGCTGGTGGCTGCCCGGCGGCAAGGCCACCAGCATCTCGCAGTTCGTCTCTGCCGCCCTCGCGGCCGGGCTGCTGATCTGGAGCTACCGGAAGTTCCACGGCAACCCCGAGGCCATCGCAGCCGTCGAGGCCGCCGCCAAGGCCGACGACGACCGCGAGCACTTCTGGGGTGAGTGAGCCCCGCCCGGCCCTGGGTCGTCGTACCCGCTTGTAACTGACCGTTTGGAACACTTCCATGCGGTTCTACGCGCAGGACAGATGTCCTAACGGTCAGTTACAAGGTGCTGCGCGGACGGACACCGGGTCGCCGCACCAGGCCCGGGCCGCACGTCGGTGCCGCCGCATAGGGTCGGTGACCGATGGTGCTCCACCTCCACCGCGCCCCGCGGACCGACCTGCTCGCCGACGCCCTCGGCGAGCTGCTGTCGACCCCGCTGGCCGACCCGTTCGCCACCGAGCTGGTGCTCGTGCCGGCGCGCGGCGTCGAGCGCTGGCTCAGCCAGCGGCTCTCCCACCGGCTCGGCACCTCGCCCGGCGGCGGCGACGGCGTCTGCGCCGGTGTCGAGTTCCGCTTCCCCCG
>Ga0268264_10000638_pt1 | contig 41747 bp, 31 predicted proteins | sample KBSSwiS32_FD_190357 | JGI IMG/M metagenome (GOLD analysis project Ga0268264, IMG submission 190357) | Switchgrass rhizosphere microbial communities from Kellogg Biological Station, Michigan, USA - KBS Switchgrass S3-2 (SPAdes) (version 2) | ecosystem: Host-associated > Plants > Roots >... | reverse complement strand
GACGCGCGTCCCACCAGCGCGCCGAAGGGGACAAAGGAGGTGGAAGGCGACGCCACGCTGGATGCAAACGGCACTGCGGCGATCAAGTGCGCCATGCCATTCACGGATGGAGCCCTGCGCGGGCGGTGCGATGTGTCGTGGCGGGCCGACGTCACATCAGTGGACGGCCAGACGCTCACGGCGGGAACGAGCGCACCTCTGCAATTCGTCGCCGCGCTGCCGGGCATAAAGGCGTCGGAACAGATCCAGCCGGAGCGGGCGGTGAAGGTTGAACTGGATGCGGTCGATCCCGATAACAAAGCCGCGGGCGGCCTGGATTTGCAGGTTGATCTTTACCACGTGACCTCCAAGACGGCGAAGGAGCAGGTCGCGCCGTTTGTTTATCGTTACCGCAACACGATCATCTATACGAAGGTCGCGACGCAACAGGCGCAAGCGCCCGGTTCACTCGTGTTCCCAGTGAAAGACACGGGCGAGTATGTGGCCGTGGGGACCACGAAGAACCAGAAGAATACGCCGGTGGTGAGCGCGGAAACCGAGGTGAGCGGTGCGGAACCGGCGGAGTTTCCGGTGCAAAACGAGGTAACCTTCCAGATCACGCACGATGACAAAAAATTCACGCCCGGCGAGGTTGCTGTGCTACACACGCAGGCGCCCTTCGGCGGCGTGGCGTGGGTTTCGGTGGAGACGGATGAAATTTTGGACACGCTCTTCGTGCCGGTTACCGGGAATGCCGGGCGCATCGAACTGCCGATCAAAAAAGAATACGGGCCGAATGCCTATGTGTCGGTTTACCTCGTGAAACCCGGCGGTGAGCGCGAGCTTGCGCTGGAGCGCTTTGCCTATACCAACATCGAGGTTCACATTCCCGAGCGCGAGTTGAGCATCTCCTCGCATCTTGAGAAAGAGACGGTGCGTCCCGGCGATCCGGTACGCGGCGAGCTGACCGTGATGAGCAACGGGAATCCGACGCCAGCCGCCGACGTGGCCGTTTTCGCGGTGGACGATGCAGTGCTTCAACTCGGCAGTTGGTCGCTGCCGGATTTTGCGGCGATATTTTATCCATTGCGTTCGTTCGGCGTGCGGAGCTACAGCGCGCTCGACAAATTCGTGGCGGATATCAAGCGCGACAGCCTTACTGAAAAAGGGTTTGTGATCGGCGGGGGAGGCGAGGAGGCATTTGGAAACGTGCAGACGGTGCGGAAGGAATTCCGCACGCTGGCGTTCTGGGAGAGCGACCTCAAGAGCGATGCGGAGGGTAAAATCAAATTCGAATTCAAGGCACCCGACAACCTCACCACCTATCGAATCGTCGCGGTGGGACAGACGCGGAAAAACCAGTTCGGCGCGGACTCCACCTCGACGGTGAAGGTCTCCAAGCCGCTCATCGCCGAGCCCGCGCTGCCGCGATTCCTGCGCAACGACGACGAGGTGGAACTCCGGCTCGTGGTGCGGCAGAGTTTCGCGGACAACGACCAGATCACGGTGCGTTGCGTGCCGGATGCGCACCTGCAACTGACCGGGCCTGCGGAGGCGACGAAGCAGGCATCGAAGGATGTGCCCGTGGTTTTCCGCTTCAAGGCAAAGGTGGTTGATCCCGATTTCTCGCCCATAGTCGTGAAGTTTGATGCCGTCTCGAAATCGAACCGCGAGGCTTACGATTCCGTGCAAAATACGCTGCCGGTGCATCCGCCGGTCATCACGCGCAAGGAAACGGTTGCAGGCACTTTTGACGGGCCCGCATTCGATCCGCTGCCGAAAATTCCCGATCTCTGGAAACGCGGGCATGGCAAATACGATCTCACGATTTCGACTTCGCCGTGGCTGCCGAAGATCACCGGTCTGCCGCTGATCCTCGATTACCCGCACGGCTGCTTTGACCAGATATCGACGCGCATGCTCAGCTACGGCCTGCTCGGCGACCTGCTCGCGTATCTGCCGAATGCTGGGGCGCGGGATGCCAGCTACCGCGTCGTGATCGAGAACGGGCTGAAGCTTTACGACCAGTCGCTGCTGTCGAACGGCATGCTCCCTTACTGGAACGGGCAGGACACCGGCAATGCGTTCTGCACCGTGGAGGCGTGCTGGGCCTTGAACGAAATTTCGGGCGCCGGATTCAAAATTCCCGCGGGGCTGACAGACAAGGTCACGAAGGCCGTGAAGGAGATCGCGCTCGGGCGTGAAAGAACATCGGCGTTCAACCAATGTTTCGCGCTCATGGTGTTGAGCCGCAAGCCGCAGGGCGACAATTTCTACAATGTCGCGCAGGATCTTTACTTGAAACGGCGCGAGATCGGCGACGAGGGCCGCGCGTTGCTCGCGCTGGCGCTGCACCAGCTCATGATCATGCCGGTGGAGAAGGCGCAGTTGCTGCGCGAGATCGACAAGGACGAGATCAAGGAGAGGGCTTTTGATCCTGACACGTTTTCCTCCACCGACCGCGAGGAAGCAATCCGCACGCTCGCGTTTTGCAAGATCGCGCCGGATAACTGGACCGCCGAGAAAAAGGAAAAAGTGAAAAAGCGCCTGCTGGAAATCATGGATTCCTCGGTGGCGCTATCGACGCAGGAGAATCTCTGGCTGCTGCTCGCCTTCAAGGCATTCCAGGACGCGCAGAATCTGCCGAAACTGCAAATCGACAAGACCGCGGGGATGATTCTCTCGCGTAACGGGGCATCCGCAGAATGGCTGGCGCAGCCGATTCCACCCGTCGGCAATCTCTCGCAAGGCGGCCTGAATGCGGGCACGCCGCTCAGCTTCACGATGGCCGCGGAATACATGACCGATGACGCGGAGACGGACCGCTCCGACCGGGGATTCCGCGTCGAGCGTGTGGTGCGCAATCTCACCGACCCGAAGCGCACGGGCACCGCAGCAGCGCCATTCAAACTCGGCGACCAGATTTTCATCACGTACCGCGTTTTCACACGGAAACTGCAAAACTATGTGGCGCTCGAAGACCTGCTTCCCGGCGGGCTCGAAACGGTGAATCCCGACCTGCCGATGATCGGAAAATATTTCACGATCCCCGCCGAGGACACGCAGTCGCACATCCTGCCGCTCTCGCATTCCGAAATGCGCGACCAGTCGACGCTGCTTTATTTCGATACCATCGACCCGGGGACCAGCGTTTATTCCGTGCTCGCCCGCGCGACGGTCGCCGGGACATTCCGCTGGCCCTCCACGCAGGTCGTGCCGATGTATGACAGCCGGTTCTCGGGCCTCTCGCCATCGTCGATGTGCGTAGTAGCGGGGGAGTGACACGAAGCCATGATATTTCGAATAACACGCCGAAAATGGAAAACCGGCTTGTTGGTTACCGCAAGTTGTTGCGGGCTTGTGGGGATTTCTTTCGGGCTTTGGTGCTGGTCGCTGCCGCTGCCGGGAGAATTGACTGAGCCGCTCCAAGGGACGCTGACGCTGCTTGATTGTCATGACCGCGTGATCGCCGAGATCGGCTCGACGCAGGCGCGGCTGCAACATCCGGTGCCACTGGCGAAAATGGGACGCTGGCTGCCGCGGGTGACGGTTGCGCTCGAGGACCATCGTTTTTACGAGCATGGCGGCGTTGATTTTCACTCGACGTTCGGAGCGCTGGCGCATGATGTGACGTCGCGCCGCATCGTCTCGGGCGGCTCGACGATCACGCAACAGCTCGTGAAAATAGCGGAGCGCCGGCAGGGAAGGAGCTGGTTTGCAAAGTTGCGCGAAGCGATCATTGCGTGGAAGCTCGACCGGCAGTGGAGCAAGACGCAAATTCTTGAGGCGTATTTGAATCGCGTGCACTACGGCAACCTGCGTCTTGGCGTGGAAGCGGCTGCGGAAAGTTATTTTGGCAAGACGGCTGAGGAATTGACGCTGGCCGAGGCGGTTTACCTCGCGGGGCTGCCGCAGGCGCCGACACGATTCAATCCATGGCGGTTTCCGGAGGAGGCGAATCGCAGATATGCCCGCTCACTCGCACGTCTGGCGCAACTCGGCGTGATCGACACGGGGCAGCAAAAGCTTCTGGCGCAGTCTGCTCCCGACGTGCTGCACTCCGGCCTGAAGCATCTCGCGCCTCATTTCGTGGACGCGGTGCTTGCGGAGAATCCGCATCTCTCGGGCCGCGTGCGCACGACGCTTGATCTTGATTTGCAGGAGACGGCCGAGCACCTGGTGCGCGCCCATTTGCAGAGTTTGCTGCGGCCGGACATTACGAATGCGGCGGTGGTGGTCATCGACAATGCGACGGGCGCGGTGCGCGCGATGGTGGGGTCGGCGGATTACAAGGCCTGCCAGGTGAATGGCTCGCTGATGCCGCGCAGCTGCGGCTCGACGCTGAAGCCTTTCATTTATCTCGCGGCGATTGACCGGCGCCTGCTTACGGCGGCGAGCATCCTGCCGGACACCCAGGATGCAATTTCCGATAAATACGGCGACTATGACCCGCAGAACTACAACAACCGGTACCTAGGGCCGGTGCGCGTGCGCGAGGCGCTGGGCTGCTCGCTCAATGTGCCCGCGGTGGTGACGCTCGGGAAGATCGGCGCGCGGCAGGCGTTTTTCGATTTGCAGAAATGGGGTTTCCAGTTTTCACGCGGGCTCGATGAATACGGCGCGGGGTTCATTCTCGGCAATGCGGAGATCAGGCTGCTTGATCTTGGAGGCGCTTATGCGGACCTGGCGCGCGGGGGCGTTGCGATAAAGCCCGCGTTTCTCCCATCGGTGCATCACCCGGCACGTACTGTGGCGTCGCGCGACGCGACAGCGATCATCACGGATGTGCTGTGCGACAATGGCGCGCGGGAGAGGACTTTTGGGAACCATTCGCCGCTCATGTTTGAGGAACGTATCGCGGCGAAGACAGGCACAAGTTCCGGTTTCCGCGACGTGTGGACTGTCGGCTTCAACAAGGATCACACGGTGGCGGTGTGGGCGGGGAACATGGATGGCAGGCCTATGCAGGAGACGCTCGCCGTGAAAACCGCAGCGCCGCTCTGGGCCGCGATGATGCGCCAGTTGCTGCAAAAGGACCGTCCGCTCGATTCCGTGCAAACGGGTGGCGGGCTGGTGCGTTGCGACGTCGGCAAACTCACCGGGTTGCTTCCTTCCGATCCCGGCGAAGCGACCGTAAGCGAACTTTTTTTGAGGGGAACCGAACCGGCAATGACCGATGCCGATGCATTCCAAGTCATCGATGGACGGAAACATCCCGTGCTTCCACAGGAATTCGCTGCGTGGTGCCGGAGCCCGCATAATTATCTCGATGCGATTGCCGTTTCGCAGGCAACGCCGGCAATCACGAGCCCGAAGCCGGGTGCAAAGTTTGAGATCAGCACTGCGCTGCCTCCTTCGCAGCAGATGCTAGAACTCGCCGCCTCGGTGGAGCGGGGAGTGGAGTGGTTTGTGAACGGCAAGAAGGTGTCGCCGCAGACTGACGGCCGTTTTTTGTGGCAATTGCAGCCCGGCGAATGGCAGGTAACCGCCGTCGCCGCTGGACAAAGCACGAGCAGCTCTTTTATCGTGGAGCGCAATTGAACAACGCGCCCTCCATGGAACTACTTACTATTTCTGATCTCAAGCGGGCGGTGCAGGAGGACCGTGTCGAGGCAAGGATCCACGCGCAGATCGATGCGCTGAACAGGAAGGAGACGCGCGAGCAGAAGCCTTTCTGGGAACTGACACTGGCCGATGCACAGGCAAAGATGACCCTGCGGGTGTGGAGCGATTCGCCGAATTTCGCGATTTGCGGGGAGCTGGAGGCAGGTAATTTCGTGGAGGTCTCCGGCGATTTTACACACAGCGCATCCTACGGTGTCGAATCGAAGCGCTGGTTCATTAAATTACTGAACGATGCCGATCGTGATGCGTTGCTTGCGGGTCCGCCTGCGTTGCGGGACAAGCAGACCGATGATTTTGATTTCATTCAAAAGAGCATCACGGAAATTGCTGATCCGCGGCTGCGCGCGCTATGCGAGCTTTTCCTTCACGATTTCGGTGACCGTTTCCGGCGCTGCGCAGCAGCCCGGAACAACCATCATGCGCGCCGCGGTGGGCTGGTGGAACATGTGTCGCAGATGATGCGTGCAGCGCTAGCGCTGTGCGGCGTGTACACGCAACTTAACCGCGACCTGATGACGGCGGGGGTGTTGTTTCACGATTGCGGGAAGCTGTGGGAAAACGCGTTGCCGGAGGATGGATTTGCGATGTCGTTTGACGAGCGCGGGGAATTGCTCGGCCATATCACGATCGGCGCCGAGGTAGTGAACGCGCTCTGGCGCAAGCTGCTCGCCACGGATGAAGCAAAGGCGTGGGCGCAGATCCGGCCTGCGTCCGAGGATGTGCGGCTGCATCTGCTCCACCTCATCGCGGCACACCACGGGGAACTGCAATTCGGCTCGCCCGCGGTGCCAAAGACTCCCGAGGCACAGGCGCTGCACTACATCGACAATCTTGACGCGAAGATGGAGATGTTCGCCGTGGGATATGAGAAGGCCGCGCCGCTGGCACCGCGCATCTTCGAGCGCGTCTGGCCACTGCCGGGGAACCTGGTTACTCCGCTGGAGAAATTCGACCGGCCGGCCTGAGAGTTACGCCTTTGGCTCTTCGATACGCGGGAACAGAGGGACCGGTTTGCCAACAACGTGTCCATCCGGCAGACCTCCCCACGTCGCGTCGGCGAGCGAGAGGCTCTTGTCCCAATTCAATTGCGCGAAGATTCCGGCCGCGGCCTTCGGCAATACGGGGGCAATGAGGATTGCGATAATGCGGAGAGACTCGGCAAGTGTGTACAACACCGCGTCGAGCAGGTCAGCCTGCGCGGGGTCTTTCGCCAGCTTCCATGGGGCAAGGGTGTCGATGAGCTGGTTGCACAATGTCGCGGAACTCAGGGCTTCGCCGAGCGCGAGATGAATGGAGTATGCAGGCGCGCGGAGTTTGCCGGGGGTGTCGCTTTGGGCTCCCTCAAATTGTGCGCGATATGCCGCGACCGTGCTCACGTAATCGGGCGCTCCCGCAACTTCGTGGCGCACAGCGAGCCGGCCCTCGCGATATTTCTGCGCCATGTTCAATGTACGGTTGAGCAGATTGCCGAGACTGTTTGCCAGGTCGGTGTTGTAGCGCTGCACGAGCCGCTGCTCGCTGAAATCGGCATCCTTCCCGGTCGCGATGTCGCTCATCAAATAGTAACGCAAAGCTTCCGCGCCGTATTTGTCGGCGAGTGCGTCGGGGTCGATGACGTTGCCGAGGCTCTTGCTCATTTTTTCGCCGGCGCTGTTCCACCAGCCGTGCACGAGCAGCGGGGGAATCTGGTCGTCGGTGAAGCCGAGGCCTTTCAGCATGATCGGCCAATAGACGCCGTGGGCGGGGATCATGATGTCCTTGCCGATCACGTGTAACGCGGGCCACAACTCGTGGAAGCGCTTGTTTGCAGCCTTCGGATCGGGCTCGTAATCTGCGAAACTGATGTAGTTCACCAGCGCGTCGAACCAGACGTAGGTGACAAAATCGGGATCGAATGGAAACTCGATGCCCCATGCGAGGCGGGACTTTGGACGGGAGACGCAAAGATCGCCGGCGAGCCTCTCCACGGCGTTCCGCAATTCGCTACGGCGGAAGGATGGCGTGACGAGGTCCTCCCTCTTGTCGATCAACGCGAGAAGCCAGTCCTTGTGCTCCGCGAGTTTGAAATAGTAATTCTCCTCCTCGCGGAACTCGACTTCGCCCCACTCGGGACCGAACTCGCCCTGCTCGTTGCGCTCCTTGTCGGTGAGGAACTGCTCCTGGCGGACGCTGTAGTAGCCGCCCTGTTTCGCCTTGTAGAGCTGGCCTTCGTCGAAAAGGCGCTGGAGGATTCCCTGCACGCATTTCTTGTGCAGCGGGTCGGTGGTGGCGGCCCAGCGGTCGTGGCTGATGTCGAGCTTCTCCCAGAGGGCGAGGAATTTTTTTGTGATCGTGTCGACAAACTCCTGCGGCGCGACACCCTGCTTCTCGGCGGATTGCTGCACCTTCTGCCCGTGCTGGTCGACGCCGGTGAGAAAAAACACGTCGCCACCTTTCAGGCGATGATAGCGCGCGATCACGTCGGCCAGCACCTTTTCGTAGGCGTGGCCGATATGCGGGGCGCCATTGGTGTAATCAATGGCCGTGGTGATGAAAAACGGTTTGGACATCGGTAGTTTAATCAACCCCGGAAGTTTCCGGGGTCAACCGCGAAGACTGCGAGGGCTGGAAAGCTGTGTTGGCCTAAGGCTCGCGGAGTCCCTTCACGAGGCGCGTGGTGCGGCCATCCATGCGGACCTTGATGCCGATCTCGTGCTTGTTCGGATCGGTGGCGGGAATCGGGTGCGACCATTTGATGAACCAGTAGGTTTCACCGCCGAAAATCGCAGGGCGGACCAAAGTTACGGACTCGACATAAATCACTTTGCCCAGGTCGCGCTCTTTCATGTTTGCCTCTGCAAGGTCGAGGGCCTGGTGCAGGGTGATCGCGGGACCATCACTGGCGAAGGCCGTGGAAACCAAAAGCAATGCTGCAAGGGCTGCGAGGTATCTCATAATGCCTTGGGGAATATCCCAGCCGGATGCGATAAGCAAGCCGGAAGAAGTATTCCAGGGCGGCCGTTTACTTTTCGCTTCCCTTGATCTTGCCGCCCCAGGAGATGATTTTTGCCTTGGCGCCGGCGGCCTCGGCCTCGGCGATCTGGCCGTTGCGGTTGTAAAACAGGGAGAGGCTGGTCCAGCCGATCTGGTCGTTCGGGCGGAGCTCGACGGATTTTTTCCCGGCCTCGATTGCCTCGGGGAAACGGCCGATCTTCATGAGGGCCATGCCGAGGGCGTGCCAGCCGTCGAAAAACGCAGGGTCGATTTCGACGCATCGGCGGTATTTCTCCACCGCGCTCTCAAGGTCGCCTAGGGCAAGATCGCCATTGGCGTCGTCGAAAAGCTCCTCGATGTTTTCTTCGGGCATTTACGGGGCCGGCGGCTGCGGCTGGCCGGAGGAGGCGGTGCGCGGGAGCTGGATCTTCGCTTCATCGCGCTGCTTGCGCAGCCAGTCGGCAAAGACCAGGTTCAACCTCTGGTCCACGAGACGCGGGGCGAGCATGGCCTTGTCCTTTTCAAATTTCGCCTCGTCGATCGGCTCGCGCTTGTCGAGCCGGATCAAGGTTCCGCCATCCGGCGACGGGATGAACTCGCTGATCGCGCCGTCCGCCAGCTCGGACGCCCTGCCCGCGATTTCACGGGAGCCGGGCACCTCGGGATTCGGCTCGGCGAGCGAAAGGCCGGTGTATGTTTCAACCTTCACCCCGGCGGCCTTGGCGGCGTCCGCGATGGATTTGCCGGCTTTCAAATCAACGTCGATCTTGTTGCGGGCCTCGCTGGCTTTCAACGTCAGCATTTCGTGCGCGCGGCTGTCCTTCAGCTCCTCGGTGATCTGCGCACGGGCTTCCTCCAGCGTCAACGCCTTGCTTGGCACGATGTCCTCGAGATGCACCACGTAGTAGCCATTCTCGCCCTGCACAGGATCGCTGTCGGGCTGGTCCTTGGTCACGTGAAACGCGGCATCGACCACCGCCGGCATCGAGGAGATTTTCGGATCGGGCGTGTTCTGTGTGAATGGCGGAATCTCCGTAACAGGCGCCTTGAATTTGGCGACAAGATCGTCGAACTTCGCGTTCTTGCCGGACATGGCCTGCCAGAAGTCATTTGCCTGGTCGGAAACTTTTTGCAAAGCACTGGTACGCTCCACGCCGGTGAGTTTCTTTTCCGTGTCCGAAAGCGCGAACGCAACCAGCTTGATCTTGCGTTTTTCCTCGGACTTGTAGTTGTCCGGGTGCGCGTCGAATGCCTTCTTGATGTCATCGTCGGAAATCTTCACGTCCTTTGCGAAGTCGGCCTGGTTGAACCGGATCACCGAAACGTCCAGCTTTTGAAAGCCCTGCGTGTAAGCCGTGCGGAATGTCTCGGGCGAAATGATGAATGTGGACCCGAGCAGCTCCTTGATTTTTTTCAGGCGCAGGTCGTCGCGCACCAGTTCCTCAAGCTGCGTGGCGGTGAAGCCGTTTGGCGTGAGAAAATTGGCGACGAATTTGTCGTATTTTTCCGAATCGAACGCGCCGTTGGTCTGGAACAGGGAGGTGTTCATGATCCCGGTCTTCACTTCCTCGTCGGTCGGGGAAATCTGGAGGCGGGCCGCCTCGTGCCGGAGGACGAAGCTGTTCAGGATGAAATTCGTCAGCGCCTGCTCCTGCGTGAAAGCCTGTCCCACGAGGGCATTCTGCAAATCGACCATCTGCAATACGCGGGCGACCTCGAATTTCCTGACCTCGCGGTCCGCCTCGGTCTGGGAAATGGAGCGGTCGTATATCTTGCCGATATACTGCGTGCCCGGCGCGCGGTCGATGCCACCGCGTGATCCGTTATAAAAGAAGCCGAAAGCAATGATGATGAGGATCGTGATGATGATCATCAGGCTTTTTTGATATTTACGAAGCAGACTTACCATGGAGGGAGAATATTAAAGGGTGACGTGGATTATAGGTTGATTCGGGGCGGGGCTTTTCTTATTTTTTCGCTCGCGGCATGAAGCTAAGACGTTGTTTCCATTCTCTTCAACTTCTTTTTATGCATGCCGCGACATCCTCCCGGCCACTCCGGCCCCGAATGTCAGCAAAACCCTGAAAGAGAAACTCCCGTAATCCCAAAATGAAAATCAAAGTCACCGTATGGGGCGAAAACGTCCACGAAACCAAGCACGAAGCCGTGGCCAAGGTCTATCCTAACACCATGCACCGCTGCATTGCAGACGGCCTGCTCGAATCCCCGGACTTCGAAGTCCGCACCGCCACGCTCCAGGAACCCGACCATGGCCTCACACAGGAAGTGCTCGACAACACCGACGTGCTCACCTGGTGGGGACACGCCGCCCATGGCGAAGTGAAGGACGAAATCGTGGACCGTGTACAGAAGCGCGTGCTGCAGGGCATGGGGCTGATCGTGCTGCACTCCGGCCACTATGCAAAGATCTTCAGGCGCCTCATGGGCACGAGCTGCTCGCTCACATGGCGCGAGGCGGGAGAAAAGGAACGCCTCTGGGTGTGCAATCCCGGCCATCCCATCGCGCAGGGCATCGACAAGTATTTTGAAATCCCGAACACAGAGATGTATGGCGAGCCCTTTGGCATCCCGGCTCCCGAGGAGCAGGTGTTCATCTCCTGGTTTGAGGGCGGCGAGGTTTTCCGCTCCGGCTGCACATGGAAGCGCGGCAACGGGAAGATCTTCTATTTCCGCCCCGGCCACGAGACTTACCCGATCTATTTTCATCCGACTGTGAAGCTGGTGTTGAAAAATGCTGTAAAATGGGCCGCACCCCAGGGCCTCTGGGTCGACACCTGCCCGAATGTGCCGATCGAGAAAGCCCCCGAGCCTCTTACAAGAAAAGGCGCGAGCGTGCACAAGCCGGGCGAAGCCGGCTTGAAGTAAATACGCCGCACAGGATGATTTTCACGGGCGGGCCGCCCAGTATTCCGGGGTGGTCTTGCCTGTGTTTTCATAAAAATACCCTGCATTTGCATTTTACGGTTGGAATCGGGAAAGACTTTGATAGATTCTCCCTTCCGCACGGTGGCCGTAGCTCAATGGTAGAGCTCCAGATTGTGGTTCTGGCTGTTGCGGGTTCGAGTCCCGTCGGCCACCCCATCCCCGTTTGCGGATCGCAGTTCTCCAAGCATGGCTGTGCTTCAGCCCGCCTCGAAAGGCGTTAACACGCTTGTGAAAAATGGTTGAAAAATGACAATCCCAGCTATTGTCTCCATTTCCCAAGAAATGTATAAAAATCACTAATATTTTGATCTGTTTTGTTTTGCACCGGACAAAACGCACCGGTTTTGGAAGTCTTTTCGTAAAAAATTTGAATTAAAACGCAGGTTGGCGCGTCAAAAGCGCGGTCTGCATGACCCGATGAAAAAATCCCCCGCCTCTTATAGACCTGCCCTGCGCCTGGTGACTCTCGGGGTCTTGCTTGTGTTATGCATGGGGTCGCGCGGATTTGCGGAACCTGCTTCGAAACGGAAAGTCATTACCCTGGAGCAGGCGTATGACCGGACCCTGATCAGTGACCAATCGGTGCGGATCGCCTATATCGAGATCCGCAAGGCCAATCTCCTGCCTTGGAGCGCGCTCACGAAGCTCACCCCGCGCATCACCGGGGGCTACAGCTACAATCACAGTGAAACGAAGACGAGCAGCCTCTTTGATGTGCCCTCGTCGATCGGTGTCGCCGGGACGCAGAATACGAACCTCTCGCTCCAGCAAACGCTTATCGATTTCACGTTTTTCCCGGCATACCGGTACGCCAGACTTTCGGGCGTGACCGCGCGTCTCCAGTACCAGCTCACGATCCGCAATGTGCTCTTCGGCGTGGCAAAGGCCTACTACGAGGTCCTGAAACAGCAAAAGATCGTTGCCGTGGACAAAGATACCCTCGAACTCGCCAAAAAGCAGTTGCAGCTTTCCCAGGATCAATACGATGTCGGCGCGGTCTCCAAAGTGGACGTGTTGCGCGGCCAGTCCACGCTGGAAAGCGCAAAGCAGAACTTGATCAGCGACCAGAATATCCTGGCGCTGGACCGCGATGTCCTTGCAAACACGTTGAACCTCCAGGGGGCTGCCCGCGAATTCGACGTGGCACAGCCCGAGGACTCCACGGAAAAAGCGGGCAAGCTGGAAGACCATCTCGCGGAGGCTTACGCGAACCGCGAGGACTACAAGGTGAGTTCCATCGCAATACAGCAGAACATCGAGCTGAGAAACGAGGTGATTGGCCACTATGCGCCGACGGTTTCCGCGCAATTCGCAAAGAACTGGGCGGAGAGAACGTCCGCCGCGAACAGCGATTCCTGGGACGCCCTGGTGTCCGTGCAGGTGCCGATTTTCACCGGTGGCCAGCGGGAGATCGACCTCCGCACCGCGCACCATAACATTGACGAAGCCCGGCTCAACCTCGAAACCACGGCAAAAAGCGTGGAATCGGACGTGCGGACGACCTGGCTGGAGGTGGAAACCCTGCATGAAACAATCCAGTCGCTGGAGGCCCAGGTGGCGGCAAACGAGCAGAATTACAAGGATCTGGTAAACCAGTACCAGGCGGGAACGGCCACGAGCCTGGATACCCAGACCGGGTTGATCCAGCTTGTGACCACGAGGACGACCCTGATCACCCAGATCTACCAGTACCAGATTGCGCTGCGCGACCTGCAACGCTCGATGGCATCCTTTCAAAACAAGCGCGTGAAGAGCGCGCACATCCCGTAGCGACACAAAAGAAACATGAAGTCCCACAAGAACGGTTCCGCCCTGATCCTATGGCTGATCATTATCGCCGTGGTGCTGGTTGCCGGATTTTTCGGCTACAAGTACTGGCAGGACAACAACGGCCCGAAATATGAATTTGAAACCGCCGCAGTCACCCGCGGCCCCCTCACGCAATCCGTCACCGCGACAGGCATCCTGAATCCGGTGATCAATGTGCAGGTCGGCAGCCAAGTCTCCGGCAACATCCAGAAATTATATGCCGACTGGAATTCCCACGTGACTGCGGGACAGGTGGTCGCCCAGATCGATCCCTCGGTGTTCCAGGCAGCGGTCACCCAGGCGGAGGGCAACCTTGCAAACTCGAAGGCTGCGCTGGTTCTTGCGCAGATCCAATTGAAGCGCACGCAGGATTTGCGGGCCAAGGACAGCACACCCCAGGCGAACCTTGACCAGGCGATCGCCACCGTGGACCAGGCGACCGCTTCCGTGAAAACCACCGAGGGCTCCCTGCAGCTTGCGAAGGCAAATCTTGAGCATTGCTCCATCATTTCGCCCGTGGACGGCATCGTGATCACGCGTAGCGTGGACGTGGGGCAGACGGTGGCGGCGGGACTGAATGCGCCGGTGATTTTCGTGATCGCCAACGATCTTTCCAAGATGCAGATCGACACAAACATCTCCGAGGCGGATGTGGGAAACATTGCGGAAGGACAGCCCGTCGATTTCATCGTGGATGCGTTTCCCTTCGACAAATTCCATGGAAAAGTCGTCCAAGTGCGCAATTCCCCGACCACGGTCCAGAACGTGGTCACCTACGACGCGGTAATCGGCGTGAGCAATCCCGAATTGAAGTTGAAACCGGGCATGACGGCCAATCTCACGGTCATCGTTGCCCAGAAGGATGACGCGCTCCTGGTTCCAAATGCCGCGTTCCGCGTGCGCATCCCGGATGAGCTTGCCAAGGCCACCGGGACGCCCGAGGCCAAGTCCGGCAAGGGCCGTGGCGGGGCCGGGAGACAAAAGGGAAACGACCCGACATTGCGCGTGAACCGCACTATCTATGTGCTTGCCGACGGAGAGAAAATCCCCAAGGCGATAAAGGTCAAAATAGGTGTAACGGACGGCATCAACACCGAGATCACCGATGGGTTGAAAGAAGGCGACAAAATCGTCACCTCGATCTACAACACCCAGCCGCAAGCCAGCGCGGCCGTGCAAAAGGCGGCCAACCCGTTTGCCGCGCCGCGCATGCGATAATACCGGATGGATCGTATCGCGATTTGAACATGAACGCCGTCGTCAAACTCGAAGAGGTCCATAAAATCTACCATTCCGGCGAGGTGGATGTGCACGCCGTGCGCGGGGTGTCGCTCGAAATCCACAGGGGGGAGTTTGTCGCGTTCATGGGCGCGAGCGGCTCGGGTAAATCGACGATGATGAACATCCTCGGTTGCCTGGACCGCCCCACGAAAGGGCGGTACCTGCTCGATGGCGTGGATGTCTCCGGCCTTAACCGCAATCAACTGGCCGACATGCGCAACCAGAAGCTCGGCTTCGTCTTCCAGAGCTTCAACCTGCTCAGCCGCACGTCGGCTCTCGAGAACGTGGAGTTGCCCCTGTTTTACTCGCACAAACACCTCACCTCGCGCGAGGTCAAGGAACGCGGCGAGCATGTGCTCAAGATCGTCGGCCTCAGTGAGCGCGCGGACCATCACCCCAGCCAGCTTTCCGGGGGCCAGCAGCAGCGGGTGGCCATCGCGCGCGCGCTGATCAACAACCCTGAGGTTCTTTTTGCCGACGAGGCCACTGGAAACCTGGACAGCAAGACGAGCATGGAGATCATGGGCGTCTTCCAGAAATTGAATGAGCAGGGGATCACCATCGTCATGGTCACGCACGAACTGGACATTGCCATGTACACGAAGCGGAACATCATCATGCGCGATGGCAGGGTGCTCAGCGACGAACTGGTGCCAAAGCGCCTGAATGCCGAGGAAGAACTCAACAAGCTCGTGCTGGCCGAGAAAGCCGTGCAACTCGCCCCATGAGACTCGACAATACATTCAAAATTTCGTTCCGCGCCCTGCGCCGCAACAAGATGCGCTCGCTGCTCACCGCCCTGGGCATCATCTTCGGCGTCGCCGCCGTGATCGCAATGGTGGGCATCGGCAACGGCGCAAGATCCCAGATCCAGGCGCAGATCGCCAGCCTGGGGGAGAATGTGATCCTGGTGTTTGCCGGCAACTGGTCGCCTGGCGGCGTGAAATCCGGCTGGGGTGGCGCAGGGACATTGACGGTGCAGGATGCCGAGGCCATCAAGAACGAGATCTCCCGCGTCATCGCAGTCAGCCCCGAAATCCGGTCCGGCGCCCAGTTGATCGCTGGAAACGCGAACTGGTACACCAACAACCTTCTGGGCGAGTCGGAGGATTATTTCGATATCCGGCAGTGGCCTGTCGCACAGGGTGCGGGATTCAGCGATGAGAACGTGCGGAACGCCGGCAAGGTGGCCGTGATCGGGCAGACGATTGCAAAGCAGCTCTATGGCGACGAGAATCCGCTCGGCAAAATCATGCGGATCAAGAATGCGCCTTTCATCGTGATCGGCGTCCTGGCTCCAAAGGGACCGAACCTGGGAGGGCAGGACCAGGACGACATCGTGGTGATCCCGTACACAAGCGCCATGAAGCGCATCACCGGCCGCACCACCCTGAACAGCATGGTCGTACAGGTGGGCAAGGAGAGTGATCTCAATCCCGCCGAGGTACAGGTTATCTCCCTGCTCCAGCAGCGGCACAAAATCGTCCCCCCAAAGGAGGATGATTTCACCGTGCGCAACCAGGAGGAAATCGCCAAGGTGGCCACTGCGAGCACGGACGTGATGCGCGCGCTGCTGGGCGCTACCGCGAGCGTATCCCTGCTGGTCGGCGGCATCGGCATCATGAACATCATGCTCGTGAGCGTGACCGAGCGGACCCGGGAGATCGGCATCCGTATCGCAGTGGGCGCGCATGGGAAGGACATCCTGCTCCAGTTTCTCATCGAGGCCGCCACGCTCAGTTCCACTGGCGGGACGATCGGCATTCTGCTGGGCATCGGGGCGGCAAAGGCCATGTCTTATTACAAGCAGTGGCCTTCTCTCATCTCGTTGGATTCCGTGGTGATCGCCTTCCTGTTCAGCGCCGCCGTGGGAATTTTCTTCGGATTTTATCCCGCGCGCAAGGCGTCGCAGCTCGATCCCATCGAGGCGCTGCGCTACGAGTGATCAGGGGTTTCACCTATTCTTATTGATTAGGTTTTACTTTCGCGTGCGGATATCAAATATCACCGCAAGGTCCCATGAATCCGCTGGAATCCCGCATCCAATACAAATTCCGCAATTCATTGCTTCTGGCAGAGGCGTTGACGCATCCCAGCCTCGGGCATGAGTCCCAGCGCTACCATTTTGACAACCAGCGCCTGGAATTCCTCGGCGATGCGGTACTCCAGCTGATTTTCACCGAGCATCTTTTCCAGTTGTTCCCGGACTACAGCGAGGGGCAGCTGACCAAACTGCGTTCCCGGCTCGTTTCCCGCGAGGGGCTGAAGGTCCATGCCGTGAATATCGGCCTCGGACATTATCTGATGATGGGCAAAGGCGAGGAAACCAGTGGCGGCCGGGCGAGGTCTTCAGCGCTGGCGGATGCGTTCGAGGCCCTGATCGGCGCCATGTATCTCGACAGTGATCTGGCGACGGTGCGCAAATTTGTGCTCAAGGAAGCGATGCTCGACATCGATAATCTGCAATTTGACACGCTCGACGTGAATCCGAAGGGGAAATTGCAGGAAATCCTCCAGGCTCTCTCGCCGCAGAGCCCACTTTACAAGATCATATCGGAATCAGGGCCGGAACATCACAAGATTTTCGTCTCGGAAGTGAGCTGGGACGGCATGAAACTGGGCACTGGCGAGGGCCAGAGTAAAAAGGAGGCGGAAAAATTCGCCGCCGAGGACGCCCTCACGCAAAAACTGTGGCTTGCCGACAAAGGTAAGAAAACCGAGGCCCGATAGACCGGATTCCTTCGTTTTTAATTTTTCACAACGCTTCTGAATAACCTGCCAGCAACTTCCAACAACCGCCAATAACCCGGTGCTGCCACGTTTTTCCAAATGCGCCTCGTCCATGTATCATGCGTTATTCGCAGGGATCATTCCGTGCGGAACTCCCATGCACGCTATGTGGAACCCGATTCCAGCGGGTTATTCACACCATGATGATTAAGGGTATATATTTAAAAAATTTTCTTTAATACATATCTCTGGTAACAACTTCGTTTCCAGTCCACTTCAAACCCCATCATTATGAAAACCGTTTACCTCATAGCCAACGGCGATCTTCGTCTCTCCGCTAATCAAACATGCCAGGCAGCGCAGGCCGCAATGGAAGCGCAGATCATCGCAGCCGTGGAACGCGAGGGATGGAAGGTCAAGCGGGCGCATAAATTCGACCCGGCAAAACAGCACGGATTCATCGACAGCCAGAAATATGGAATGGAGGTATTCAAGAGTATTCCAAAAGACGTGCCATTGATCGTGGCGGAAGCGGTGTGGCAGTACAGCCATCACGTGCTGCATGGGTTGATCACCCACAAGGGGCCGATTCTCACGCTGGCGAACTGGAGCGGCACATGGCCCGGGCTGGTGGGCATGCTGAATCTCAATGGATCGCTCACGAAGGCGCGTGTGAAATATTCGACGCTTTGGAGCGAGAATTTCGACGACGATGTTTTTACGCAGGGGCTTCAGCGCTGGCTCAAAAAGGGAAAAGTGAAGCACGACATCTCCCATGTGAAGCAATACAAGAAGGTGCAACAGCCACTGGCAGCGACCAGCACGGGAAGGCACCTGGCAAAGATCCTCAAGCACGAAAAGGCGATCATGGGGATTTTCGACGAGGGATGCATGGGGATGTACAACGCGATCATCCCGGATGAACTTTTGCACAAGACCGGCGTGTACAAGGAACGGCTGAGCCAGTCTTCCCTGTATGCGAAGATGCAGACGGTGAGCGACGAGGATGCGTGGAACATTTACCGCTGGTATCAGGAGCGGGGGCTGCAGTTCCGGCTCGGGCAGAATGAGGAGAGCGACCTGACGGAGGCGCAGGTGATCCAGCAATGCAAAATGTATGTCGCAGCCATGCGCATCGCCGACGAGTTTGGATGTTCCACAATCGGCATCCAGTATCAGCAGGGGCTCAAGGATCTCGCGCCCGCGTCGGATCTGGTGGAGGGAACATTGAACAATGTGGATCGCCCCCCGGTTTATCGCGAAGGAAGCGGCGAGGAACTTTTCAAAGGCAGGGCGCTGCCGCATTTCAACGAAGTGGACGAATGCGCGGGCCTCGACGGGCTCATCACGGACCGGGTGTGGAGGGAACTGGGATTTTCACCGGAAAACACACTGCACGATCTGCGCTGGGGACGGCATTTCAAGGGCACGGTGAACGGCAAGAGAATCGATGATTATGTGTGGGTGTTCCTCATTTCAGGAGCGGCGCCACCGGAGCATTTTACCGGGGGCTGGAAGGGCGCAAGCAGCGAGAGGCAGCCGTCGATGTATTTCCGGCTCGGCGGCGGCACACTCAAGGGAATCAGCAAGCCCGGCTGGATCGTGTGGAGCCGTGTGTTCATCGAGGACGGGAGGTTGAAATATGACACGGGTCTTGCAGAGGTAGTGGAACTTCCCCGGGAGGAAACCGAAGAACGCTGGAAACTCACCACCCCGCCATGGCCGATCATGCACGCGGTGTTGAAAGGCATCACGCGCGACCAGATGATGGCGCGCCACAAGGCGAACCATATCCAGGTGGTTTATGCGCCTGACAAAGTAGGGGCGAAGAAGGGCCTTTTCGCGAAGGCAGCGGCGATGGATGAGCTCGGGCTGGATGTTTTCATCTGCGGTGAGGTGTAGGAATTCTCAATGGGCGATCATTATTACATAGCGTGCGATCTCGGCGCGGAGAGCGGCCGGGTGATGCTGGGGCACTTGCAAAATGGCAGGCTGGAAATCGAGGAGATCCACCGCTTCTCCAACGGGCCAATGCGGCTGGCTGGCTCGTTGCGATGGAACGTGCCCGGCATTTTTTCCGAGCTGAAAACCGGTTTGAAAAAAGTGGCGGGACGCAAGGTGCCGGCCGCCAGCCTCTCGGTCGATTCGTGGGGGGTCGATTACGTATTGTTTAACAAACGCCAACCGTTGCTCGGGCTTCCGCATCATTACAGGGATGTACGCACAGACGCGATTTTTGAGCGCACAATGAAGTCGGACCTGCCCGCGCTCATTTTCGAGGAGACAGGGATCCAGTTCATGGGGTTGAACATGCTTTACCAGTTCATCGCCGAGGTGGAGGCGAACAGCGACCTGCTCGCGATCGCCGACCAGTTCCTGAACATTGCGGATTATCTCCACTACCTTTTTTGCGGCATGGGCCGCGCGGAGGAGAGCATGGCGAGCACCACGCAGATTTACAACCCGCGCACCCGCACATGGTCGTCGAAACTCATCAAGCAATTCGGCTTTCCGGAAAAGTGTTTTCCGCCGGTCGTGCCATCCGGGACGAAACTCGGGCCGCTGCTTCCAGAGATCGCGGAGGAGACAGGGCTCAAGGGGATCGAGGTCATCGCCACGTGCTCGCACGATACGGGGGCGGCAGTCGCGGCGGTGCCTGCGCAGGGGGACGGGTGGGCTTATCTCAGCTCGGGCACATGGTCGCTGATAGGCGTGGAGCTGGATGCGCCGCTCATCAGCGAAAAAGTGCGCGCCCACAATTTCACGAACGAGGCGGGCTACGGCGGCACGACGCGTTTTTTGAAGAACATTGTGGGCCTCTGGATCCTGCAGGAATGCCGTCGCACGTGGGTTGCCGGCGGCAGCGACATCGACTACGCGGAACTGAATCGCCTCGCCGCGGAGGCTGAGCCGTTGCGCTCACTGATCAATCCGAACGCCACGCGCTTTTTAAAGCCCGACGGAATGCCGGATAAAATCCGCGCCTACTGCCGCGAGACAGGCCAACCGGAACCGGAAACGCACGGGCAATTCACGAGGTGCATTCTTGAAAGCCTGTCGTTGCTTTACAACCACACGCTGGGAGAACTGGAACAACTCACCGGGCGCACGATCCACACGCTGCATATCGTAGGTGGCGGCAGCAAGAGCGCGTTGCTCAACCAATACGCCGCGAATTCCACCGGGCGCGAGGTGATCGCGGGGCCGGTCGAGGCGACGGCGATAGGCAACCTTCTCATCCAGGGCATCGCGCTCGGACATCTCAAGTCGCTGGCCGACCTGCGCAAAGTGGTACGCGATTCACAACCGGTGCAGACTTTCAAGCCGCAGGATGCCGGAATCTGGAAGGCTGCGCATGAGCGTTTTGCGAAGCTGGACCTGCTGGATTAAGGCCGGGGCCATGCCAGGCGACAGTTTGAGAAAGACTATGTCGCAGGAAAGAAAAACATTTCAGATACGGGGATAAAACATCGTAAAATGAATGTTATCGCACAGCAATTCGTCGAAAAGCAGTGCCAGTGAGCAATCCGTTTCCATTTCCAAAACGTGAGGCAGAAGTGCCGACACGCACGCAGGCGGCGGCGTTTTTTGGCAAGGCGTGGATTTTCCGGTTGAAGCGGTTTGTGCTCGATCCGGACGGAAAGAAACTCCAGCGACTGGATAAAAAGCCCGTGGTAGACTCGGCCCCGGTGCTCGCGGAGTCGCGCAGTGTTTTGTACGGGAGTTTGCTTCCTGCGGAGTTTGCGTTGCAGGCGGGCAAGGTGGCGAATCTGCGCGCGGTGGCCGGTTACTTGAACGGACTGATCATGCCGGCGGGGGAATTGTTCAGCTTCTGGGCGCATGTGCCGCGGCCCACGCGCGCGCGGGGCTTCGTGCCCGGGAGGGAATTGCGTGAGGGATGCGTGATCCCAAGCATCGGCGGCGGGCTTTGCCAGCTCTCGAATGCGCTCTACGACGCGGCGCTGAGTGCGGGGTTTGAAATTGTAGAGCGGCATGGGCATTCGCGACAGTTGCCCGGGTCCATGGCGGCGGCGGGGCGGGATGCGACCATTTTCTGGAACTATGTCGATCTGCGCTGGCGGACGAAGGCGGATTGCCAGATGGAGGTCGCGCTGAATGCGGAGGAGCTTGTGGTGCGGTTTCGCGCGCTTGGAACAAATGCAGCCACGGATTCCGCGCGCACCGTGTTTCGCGGGATCGGGAGCGCGCCTGTCGCAAATGATGCGCCGGTGGAAAGCTGCGAGACATGCGGTATGGCGGGCTGTTTCCGGCACACGCAGATTCCATTCCTGCCAAGGGAGGCTGTGAGCGCCTGGCTCGTGGATGCGTGGTGGCCGGAGCACGATGAGTATCTCGCCAAAAATCACCGCCCGGGCGACTGGCTATTCACACCGCTGGACAGCCGGAGATTCGGAATCGGGCCGTATCGTTGGAACACGGCTGGATTTGCAAAAGTCCGGCAGACGCCACTGTTTGTGATCGAGCGGTCGTTGCGGTCCAGGAAACTTGCGGCGCAAGGGGCGGCGCGTCAGCGGGCATTGCTGGAGATGGATGAAAAGCTCGCGGGGCAATATTTGAAGAAGGTGCCATTCACGGCCACGCATCTTGTCATCAGCCAGAATCTGCTGCCGTTCCTCTGGAAGGAGGGGGCGCTGGGCGGCAGGACGTTTGACGTCCTGATGACGCGCCTTCCGCTCGTGGAATTGCAGGCCGTACTTGACCGCGCGGCGAAACGCTGGCCGGAGTCGCCCACGCTCGCCGATTTTCGCGCGCCTGCCGGAATCATCGAGGCCGAAACCGCCGCGCTGGCTGCTGCCCGCCAATGGATTACGCCGCACAGCGCGATCGCCAGGCTGGCCGGACCGCGTGCTGTGAAACTTGCATGGAACATCCCACAGCGGCAAAAGGCTGCGGAACCCGGAAGCGGTGACACAATCGTCTTTCCCGCAAGTACACTGGGCCGCAAGGGCGCCTATGAAGTGCGGGAGATTGCCAGGGCATCGGGGCTGAAGGTGGCACTGGGCGGGCCGGTGCTGGAGGGGGATGGATTCTGGCAGGGCATCGAGACGCGCAAGGTGGATGCAACGACAGGCGGCGCATGGCACGAGGGTGCGCTGGCTGTGGTTCTCCCCGCGTGGGTGGAACACCAGCCGCGCCGTCTGCTGGCTGCCGCTGCTGCAGGCATTCCGGTGATCGCTTCGGAACTATGCGGGCTGACTGGCGTGCCAGGCGTTACCGAAGTGCCGGCGGGTGACGTGGACGCGTTCCGGGCATGTGTCGAGAGCGTCGGAACACCGTCGTAAGCGCCACAAAAGCAAGTTGCTTGCTCCACGGATGTTTGTTATGCTTTCCGCGGAGGTCAGGCTTATGAAAAATTTCCCCCCGCCGTTCCGCAAGCCCCCCCGGGCTTTCACGCTCATCGAGCTACTCGTTGTCATTGCAATTATCGCGATCCTGATGGGACTGCTTTTCCCTGCTCTTGCAATGGTACGGGAAATGGCCCGGAAAACATCGGCGAGAGTTGCAGTGGCGGGCACTGAGATATCTGTAAAAGCTTACTATGCAGAATACTCCAAGTATCCGACCACCAGCGCCGGCTCCACGGATGTCTATTACGGAGCAGAAATTGCCCCTACCGGAGTGACACCGATGGGAAATAATGCCTTGCTGTTCGACGTCTTGCGCAACAATACGGGCGGAGCCAATGCCGCGACCGTGGCGTTGCTAAATCCAAAACAGGTCAACTATACGGATGTACGCACGGTAAAGAATACCGCGATTCCCATCGATGGTATCATGCAGAACGGAATGCCAAACGCGGGTGTTTTCTACGACCCGTGGGGTTCGCCCTACAACGTGGTGATGGATGCCAACTACGATAACAACGTTAAGAATCCATATACCGATGGACCCGGAGGATCTACTTTGTCCACCACCGTCATTTCGTATGCGAACGGCAAGAATGGCGTGCTTGGCGGGGGTGACGCAAGCCGGGCGGGATTTTCGAACGAAAGCGGAACGAATGGCGTTTACAATAAATCCGGCGACGTGATTTCGTGGCAGTAGAGTGCGGCGGATCTACACGCCTTCTTCGCTTACCGGAGCAAGCGAGCGATTACGCCAGAGGCGGTGGCCTTCACTGAATTGCCATGAGAGGAGACCAGGAATACCGAATGCCAGTTCGCGCGCGCGGCGGATCAGGGAAAGGGCGAGCGCTGTGTCGCCGGGGATACCAAGCAGGCCGCCCACCACCACGTAGCCGCCTTCCTGCACCCCAAGGCCGCCGGGGATGAAGAACATGGCGGCGCGGACGCCCTGGCAGATGCTTTCCAGGATGATTGCCTTGTCGAACCCGGCATTGATGCCGACGGCGTGGAGCGCGATCCAAACCTCGACCGACGCGGAGATCCACGAGGCCATGGTGCTGACGCAGCAGATGGCGATGGAGCGGCCGTTGCTGTAAACGGCGCGGATGCCATCGTCGATGCCGCCGCCCTGCGCGATAATGGAACTCCAGGCGGGGTCCCTGGCAAACCGCGCGACGAATCCGCCCAGGATGCGGAAAATACCGATGCGCTGCACGGCGTAAAAGCCGCCCACGGCGGCTATGGCCACGGGGATTCCGGCCAGCGCAGGGCCGGCGATGCCGGTTTTGCCGGTGGCAGCGATAAGAAGGCCGATGCCTAGCAACGTGAAGACGGTTTGCGTGCAAATGCCGAGCGTGATGTCGCCGATGACCGTCGCGGCGGCGATGCCCAAAGGTGTGCCTTTCAGCGAGGCGAGGCGTGTGCGCAAAATCTCGCCGCCGATCGAGGACGTGGGCACGAGGTTGCTCACCGATTCGCCGATCCAGCGCATCCAGAAAACGGTGCGCACAGGCAGGCGGTTCGCCTTGGGGAACAGCACCCACCACGAGACGGCATCGGTAAAGAGCGGGATGAGATGGTAGAGGGCCACGGCAACCACGCCCCAGCGCGCGGCTTCCACGGCGCTCATCACGTCCCCCGCGCCGTTGCGGACCAGCAAAAAGGTGAGCAGCAGCGCGCCGACCACGGCGAGAATGTAGATGGCGAGGTGGAAGTTTCCGGGCCGCTTCTTCATGGCGGCGGGAACTGGGTTGGAACTGTGGAAAAAGGGCGGATCATTGTGCGGGGTTCATGCCTTGGCGGGCTTGCTTTGGGTAGTCGATGATACGGCTTTTTCCTCTTGTCGGGTTTCAAACGAAGCCCGTTTCTCCAGCTATCCGCAAACGGTGGCTCCGTCAAGTGGTAACGGGGCGGGACGGGCGGGTGGCCGTCTTTTTTGGCGAATGATTTGACAAGCAAGCCGTATGAGTTTTTGCTTGGGGTCTCTTATGAAATTCACCCGCATCCTTTCCGTCCTTGCGCTCGCTGCCGTCGCGACATTCGTCACCGGTTGTGCAACCAGCCCGCTCTCCCCGTACCATGTCACCGCCTACAAGCCGCATGACCCAAGCAAGGTCAGCGTGAAGGTTTCTCTCTCCAAGCAGAATGTATATGTGATGGAAGGCAGCCGCTGCCTCATGGCCGTGGCCTGCACGGTGGGCAAGCCCGATCACCCGACGCCGAAAGGCAGTTTCCGCATCTACAGCAAGATCCCGAACAAGCGCTCCGGCTCCTACGGGTTCACCCGCAGCGGCGCCCCGGCCGACGCGAGCAGGGGACAATCGGTGGACGTGGGCTACCCGATGCCTTTCTGGTGCGAGTTCGCGCCGGCTTATGGATTCCACCAGGGCTTTGTCTGGACGGTGCCTCACACCCACGGCTGCATCCGCCTCCACAAGGAAGCCGCACCGCGTTTCTACGAACTCGTCCGCATCGGCACGCCGGTGAACATTGCCAACAGCCAGCCCGAGGACGAAACGCTCGGCAAGTCCGTGCAGCGTATCAACCAGGCCAATGATCCCGATCCGGCAGTTTCGGTATCGATGTCCCCCCGCGCTTTCGAGAAGCCGCAGGGACCGCTGCTGATCGACCAGCCGCAGTCGTAATTTAATCAACCCGTGAGCACCGAAACCACTCCGCCGCCAGCCAAATCCCCGCGCGTGAATCTCCGCACTCCCGACGTGATGACGGCGGTGCAGGCCCAGGTGGAGTCGCACTACCGTAGCGAGATCGTGGAGCGTCTGCGCTCCAGCGGCGGCACGCTCACGCGGCAGGGCGTGACCATCAAGCTCGCGAAGCAGTTCGGCTTTTGCTACGGGGTCGAGCGCGCCATCGACCTCGCGTATGCGGCGGCGAAGGTATTCACGGACCGGCGGCTTTTCATCCTCGGGGAGATCATTCACAACCCCGAGGTGAACGAGCAGATCCGCGCGCTCGATATCAAGAACCTCATCGGCAAGAACAAGGAGGCGGAGGTTGAAAACCTCACGGCCGAGGACGTGGTGATCGTACCGGCATTCGGCACGGAGGTCTCCACCTTGGCGAAGATCAAGGAGATCGGCTGCCAGATCGTGGATACGACGTGCGGCGACGTGATGAGCGTGTGGAAGCGCGTGCGCCAGAATGCGAACGATGACGTGACATCGATCATCCACGGCAAGGCGTCGCACGAGGAGACGAAGGCGACGGCATCCCGCGCGATGCAGAACGGCAAGGGGCATTACCTCGTGGTGCTCACGCTGGAGGACACGGATTACGTCTGCAATTACATCCGCAACGGCGGCAGCAAACAGGAATTCCTGGAGAAATTCAGCGGGGCGTACAGCGAGGGGTTCGACCCCGACCTGCATCTCAAGCGCGTGGGTGTGGCGAACCAGACGACGATGATGCGCGGCGAAACCGAGGAAGTGCAGCGCCGCGTGGAAGCTGCGATCCGCGACCGCGACGGCAAAGAGCGCTCGAAGGAGAGTTTCCGCTTTTTTGACACGATCTGCGGCGCGACACAGGAGCGGCAGGACGCGCTGCGCGACATGCTTTCCGACCAGATGGATCTGCTGCTTGTAGTCGGCGGTTACAACAGCTCGAACACTTCGCACCTGGCGGAGATGGGCGAGGCAAAGCTGCCCACTTATTTCATTCGCAACGCGAGCCGGCTGGAATCACGGGAGCGCATCGTGCACTACAGCCTTCACGACAAGGAAGAAATCGCGACGGACAACTGGCTGCCACCGGAGCCGGTGGTCATCGGCGTCACAGCCGGGGCGTCATGCCCGAATAATCTGATCGAGGACACGATCATCCGCGTCTTCGCGCTGCACGGCATTACGCGCGAGCAGTTGCTGTAATCTCCCCGCTGCGGGGTGGTTCTAGTTGATTTTTCACGGCAGCTTTTTTTCGAAGACGCCTTTTGTGCCGATGAGTTGCGCGAAGCCGCCGTTGTAGAGCCATTTTTTTGCGGCGGCGTTGCCTTTCAAATAGGCGTCCCAGAATGCGGTGCTTCCCGCGAGTATGAACGGTTGGAATTGCGCGTCGGCGGGCTGGGCGAACAGATGGCCGGAGAAGACCATGTGGTCCGCGCCGTTGAAGGTGACGAGGCAGGTCTCGGCGCGGTTCATTTTGTCGAAGGGAATGCGGCGCTCGTCCGCTTTTGTTTCGCCGATGGGGCTGTCGTCGAGCGTGCCGGTCATGTGGAATACGGGCGTGGTGATCGCCGAGAAGGCGTGGTCGCGCTGCGCCTGGAGTTTCGGCACGGGAGCGCTCATTTCGATGGCCGCCGTGATGCGTGGATCGGCCAGCGAAGGGTCGCCGGAGCGCAAATTCTCGCCCACGACGGCCATGGTCGTCCATCCACCGAAGGAATGCCCGGCCATGCCGATGCGGGAGGTGTTGAGCCGCCCACGCAGCGGGGAATTGGCGGCGGTGTTCATCCTGAGCACCTGGTCGATGCCGAAGGTGACGTCCTTGGCGCGGTTGATGGCGTTCGAAACGTTGGCGGCGGATTTAAACATCGCGGGCATGGCGCCGAGCGGCCCGGCATTTTTCCACACGGTGTCATCGCTGCCGGGATGCTGCAAGTGCACCGATACGTAGCCGCATCCCGCCCAATGTTTACCAAGGTATTCGTAGCCCTCGCGGTTCCCGCCAAGGCCGTGCGAGAAGATGATGATGGGGAATGGACCGGTGCTCTTGGCTGGGTAATAGATCTTCACGGGCACGTCGCGGTTGCGGGCGTCGTCGTGCCATGTGTAGCGCACGGATGCGACGGACAGGGAGGGTGCGGGTGGTTGGTATGAAGAAGCGGCCTTCGCGAAGGCGGTGCCGAGGCACAGCAGCGTGATAAAGGCTAGAAGGCGAGATTGCATAATGTTAATACGTCAGACGCAATAGGTTCGGCGTGTGTTACAAAAATTTGAAATCATCACCGAAATAAAGAGCACATTGATGGAAAAATCCTCGATATTCAGATTTCGACCCGGTCGTGTAATTGAAATCGAACATACATCGGGCAGGTTCGGTTACTTGATAGCTCATTTCAAAAAGCCCAGGGAAGGTACTTTTTTCGCTCTCATAACGCGCACCTTTGATTCCCCATTGCACGAAAACCACCTCAAATTATTGTTGAGCGAGCCCAAAACTACGGTCTGGCTCAACACATACAAGCTTCTTGGCACTGCAGATTCTCTGACAATTCGTCATAAGGGCATCTTGCCCGAATATGTGGGATCGCAACCGGCGTTTTGGTTTGGCGAGGTAGAACATTTCCTGACAATCAAACATCCGGATGGGACTCAAGAGACGCGTACGACAACACTAACGGAGCGTGAATGGGAGGAAGAAATGGAGAGGCAAGGGATTATTCACAGCGTCCTGTGGCGTCCTCAGGTTATTGGAGAATTTTTGTTTAGCGGAGTGCCGCTGCGTTGGACAGCACACAAAAAATACTAATTCCGTCGCCCTTACGGGCTATCAAAAATGTGTTTTCATCGGATAAAATGATGCGGATTTAAACCATCTGCATTTAATCCGTGTTCATCCGTGGCTAAAACTCTCGCTCAAATATGATATTCCTGCAGCGTCTTCACCGTAAGCCCGTGCTCCTGCAATGACTTGATGCCTAGCACGCTGGCGTGGGCGGCCCGGAGGGTGGTCATGATCGGGATGCGGTTTGCCACGGCGGCGCTGCGGATTTTCACCTCGTCCTGTCGCGGGGTTTTGCCGCTCGGGGTGTTGATGATGAAATGGATCTCGCCGTTCTTGATCATGTCGAGTACGTGCGGGCGGCCTTCGTTCAGCTTGAAGAGGCGCGTCACGGGGACGCCCTTTCCGGCAATGGCGTTGGCGGTGCCGGTGGTGGCCATGATTTTGAAACCGAGCGCGGCAAATTCGGCGGCGAGGGCGGCGACGGCGGCCTTGTCGGAATCCTTCACGCTGATGAAGAGGTTTCCACCTTTTGGCAAGGATGGAGCGGCGGCCATCTGAGCCTTCGCGTAGGCGAGGCCGAAGTCGGCATCGATGCCCATGACTTCGCCGGTGGATTTCATTTCCGGCCCGAGCGCAATGTCGATGCCGGGGAAGCGGATGAAGGGGAAGACGGCTTCCTTCACGGAGTAATGCGGCGGTGCGATCTCGCGCACGAAGCCGAGCTCGATGAGGGTCTTGCCGGCCATGACTTTCGCGGCGAGCTTTGCGAGCGGGATGCCGATTGCCTTGCTGACGAACGGCACGGTGCGCGATGCGCGCGGGTTGACCTCGAGCACGTACACGACGTCGTCCTTCACGGCGAACTGCACGTTCATGAGGCCGCAGACCTTCAATTCGCGGGCCATAGCCTTCGTGGCGTCGTTAATCGTTTGTTTTACAATGTCGGAGAGCGAGAATGCCGGGATCACGCAGGCGCTGTCGCCGCTGTGGATGCCCGCCTGCTCGATGTGCTCCATGATCGCGCCGATGACGATGGTCTCGCCGTCGGAAATGCAATCGACATCGACCTCGGTGGCGTCCTCGAGGAAACGGTCCACGAGGATCGGGCGCTCGGGGCTGGCCTCGACGGCATGGCGGATGTAGCGGCGCAGGTCCTCCTCGTTGTAAACGAGTTCCATGGCGCGGCCGCCGAGCACGAAGGAGGGGCGGACGAGCACGGGGTAGCCGATGCGGTTCGCGATCTCCACGGCCTCGGCTTCGTTTGTGGCGGAGCCACTCGGGGTCTGGTTGATCGCGAGCTTGTCGAGCATCGCGGAGAAAAGTTTGCGGTCCTCGGCGATTTCGATGCTGCGGGGCGATGTGCCGATGATCGGAACGCCGGCGGCCTCGAGGCCCTTGGCAAGATTCAGCGGGGTCTGGCCGCCGAACTGCACGATCACGCCCCACGGTTTTTCCTGGTCGCAAATATTCAGCACGTCCTCGAGCGTGAGCGGCTCGAAGTAGAGCTTGTCGCTCGTGTCGTAATCGGTGGAGACGGTCTCGGGGTTCGAGTTGACCATGATGGTCTCGAAGCCTTCCTCCTTGAGCGCGAAGGAGGCGTGGACGCAGCAGTAATCGAACTCGATGCCCTGGCCGATGCGGTTTGGGCCGCCGCCGAGGATCATGATTTTCTTTTTGTCGCCGGAGCGGACTTCGTTTTCGTCGCCGTAGGTGGAATAATAGTAGGGCGTGTATGCCTCGAATTCCGCGGCGCAGGTATCGACCAGGCGATAGGTGGGTACAATGCCGGCGGCTTTGCGCTGGCTGCGGATGTCCATTTCGGTCAAACCGGTGAGCGCGGCGAGCTGGCGGTCGGAGAAGCCCATTTTCTTCGCGCGCAAAAGCGAGATGTCCTCGGGCTTTTCCTCGTAACGGATTTCCTCGTCCACGATCTGCTTGATGTTGTACAGAAACCAGGGATCGATGGCGGTGAGCTCGTGGATTTTGTCGATGTCGAATCCCGCGAGGAAGGCATAGCGCAGATAGAAGATGCGCTCGGCGTTCGGCACCACGAGTTTTTGGGCGATCTTGTCCAGGTCCCAGGTTCCGTTTGGCAGCGCGGAGGGGAGGGATTTACCGTCGTTCCCCAAGCCGAAGCGGCCGATCTCGAGCGAGCGCAGGCATTTTTGCAGCGATTCCTTGAACGTGCGCCCGATCGCCATGGCTTCGCCGACGCTCTTCATCTGCGTGGTAAGCGTGGCATCGGCCTTCGGGAATTTCTCGAAGGTGAAGCGCGGGATTTTCGTGACGACGTAGTCGATGGTCGGCTCGAAGCTGGCGGGCGTGACACGCGTGATGTCGTTTTTCAACTCGTCGAGCGTGTAGCCGACGGCGAGCTTGGCGGCGATCTTCGCGATGGGGAAACCGGTCGCCTTCGACGCGAGCGCGGAGGAGCGGGAGACGCGCGGGTTCATCTCGATGACGATCATGCGGCCGGTTTTCGGGTGCATGGCGAACTGGATGTTTGAGCCGCCGGTCTCGACGCCGATCTCGCGGATGATGGCGAACGAGGCGTCGCGCATGAGCTGGAATTCCTTGTCGGAGAGTGTCTGTATGGGCGCGACCGTGATCGAATCACCGGTATGCACCCCCATGGGGTCGAAGTTCTCGATGGAGCAGATGATCACGCAGTTGTCGGCGCAATCGCGCATGACCTCCATTTCGAATTCCTTCCAGCCTAGCAGCGATTCCTCGATGAGCACCTCGCTCACGGGCGAGAGATCGAGGCCGCGGAGGACGATTTCCTCGAATTCCTCACGGTTGTATGCGATACCGCCGCCGCTGCCGCCGAGCGTGAAGGCCGGGCGGATGATGAGCGGCATGGAGCCGATGTCGGCTGCGATCTTGCGGGCCTCGTCGATCTTGTGGGCGACGCCGGAGCGGGGCACGTCGAGCCCGATCTTGATCATGGCATCCTTGAAAAGCTGGCGGTCCTCGCCTTTTTCGATGGCGGCGGCATTTGCGCCGATGAGCTTGACCCGGTATTTCTCCAGCGCGCCGGATTTCACCAGGGCCATCGCCGCGTTCAGCGCAGTCTGGCCGCCGAGCGTGGGGAGGATTGCATCGGGCCGCTCGCGTTCCAGGATCTTCTCGATCACCTCGGGGGTGATGGGCTCGATGTAGGTGCGTTTTGCAAACTCCGGATCAGTCATGATCGTGGCCGGATTTGAATTCACCAGCACGACGTCGTAGCCCTCCTCGGCAAGCGCCTTGCAGGCCTGCACTCCAGAGTAATCGAACTCGCAGCCCTGTCCGATGACGATGGGTCCGGAGCCGATCAGGAGGATCTTTTTGATATTGGTATTCTTTGGCATGAAAAAATAGGCTTCTAGGCTTTAAAAGGCGCAACTTTTAGGCGGCTATGAGTGTTTAATGGGAGAGAGCGTTGGAAGAAAGAGAAATATCTTTGCTTTTTTCGGGACGCTCCGGTAGTCTGGGAATGCAATTACAAAGTAAATTTTATGATTGAACTCGAGGTATATGCCGCAGGTGTTCGGAATCTGGAGAAGATCCTGGAATTGGATCACGAACTCGAATCCGTGCCCGGGCTGCGATACAAGGTCGATAGCAATCACGACATCGTCTATCTGGAGTTCGAGGAACCGACATATACCGTACAGGAAATCAGGGGCATATTTCGTAAACTGGGCCTCGAAGCGCGGATCGTCGGGTCAATTCCGCCGGAATTGAACCCGAAGAGCAAGACGCAGCCGCTGAAAAGCTATTGATTTTTCGCGCTAATAAAAACAGCGTCATCGGGCTGTTTTTACGTCACTGCCTGTCCTCACATGGCGTTTGTGATTTCACGCTCGTCTGCTTCAATTGATTCCCGCGACCCTTCGGATTCCAATCTGCCCAGCAGCCAGAAGATGATGCTGAGGATGTAGCCCACCATGACGCCCAGGCTTAATTTCAGGCCACTGCCGAAAAGAAGGGGACAAACAAACCCGGAGATGATGGCAAAGAGGATCATGAAAGCAAAGGCTTGAAGCGAGGCCGCCAGCCCCCGCACCTTTGGAAAGATTTCCAGGGTGGTGACGGACATCGCCCCCGAGCCCAATGCCATGCCGAATGAGTAGATGCCCAACGGCATGACCGCCCACGGGATGCGGACCGTGAAGAGACTGTGGTACGCGAGGGAAACCGCCGCGGAGAGCCCCATGATCACGTACCCCAGCAGAATGAGCCTGTCGAAGGAGATGCGATGGCTGGCTTTTGCGGCGACCCAGGAGCCGAGCGTCATGCCGCCGATGAGCGGGATGAAGAGCCAGCCGTAATCCGTTGCGGTGAGGTGGAGCACATCGAGCAGGTAGGAGGGGGCCGCGCCGACGTACAGCATGATCCCGGTGAACGTGAAGGCCATTCCCGCGCACCGGAACAGGAATTGCGCGTGACGGGCGACGCTCCAGTAATTGGAAACGATCACTTTCAAATGAAGCGGGTGGCGCTGGTCGCGGGGAAGGCTTTCCGGGAGGAACCGCAGGCATGCCAGCAGGAGAACAAGGCTGAATAATGCGATGAAGCCGAAGATCCATCTCCAGCCGAATGCAGTCATGAGCCAGCCTCCCAGGATCGGGGCGATCGCCGGGGCCAGGCCGAACACCATGGAAATATAGGACATCATCCGCTGGGCCTCGGCTCCGGACATCATGTCGCCCACAATCGCGCGCCCGACCACGCTTCCCGCCCCGGCTGACATCCCCTGCAGCCACCGGAAGAAAAGCAGCCAGCCGAGACTCTGGCTCAAGCCTGCGCCCACCGAGCCGGCCAGGTAAACCGCCGTGGAAACGAGAATGACCGGCCGCCTGCCGAACGAATCGGAGAGCGTGCCATAAAAGAGCGTCATGAAAGCGAAGGCGAAAAGATAAATGGAAAGCCCCTGCTGCGCGGCGGACATGCTGACCGCAAAATGGGCGGCGATGGACGGCAGGGCCGGGAGAAAGGCATCGATCGACAGGGCCCCGAGCATGGAAAGGGATGCCAGTATGAAAATGAGGACGCGGTGTTTCATGGAAGGCGGGAAAGTAGCAGAGGCGCCATGGCCCCGCCAGTGGGTATCCTGAAATTCCCCGGCAGATTCGCACGCCAGGGAAGGAGATTTGTGAATCAGGCGGTTGACGGCTGTTTTAGTTGGCAGTATTGAGGCTGACCGCCTACAAGGTGGCTTCCGTAATGACGGCTTTTTTTCAATATCTGGGCCTAAACTGCCTCTCGTTTCTCCACTACCTTGGGGAATTGTTCTTTCTTGCCTATGAGACGACGGTGTCGATCTTCAAGGCGCCGATCCGCTGGAGATTGTTTTTCATCCAGCTCCAGGAGGTGGGCTACCGATCGCAACTGGTGGTGATCGTCACCGGCGGCTTCACGGGGGCGGTGTTCGCAGCGCAGACGTATTTTCAATTCCACAGGCTGGGGATGGATACCGCGGTAGGCGCCGTGGTGGCGGTGTCGATGTTTCGCGAACTGGGCCCCGTACTCACGGGCCTCATGGTTTCCGGGCGTGTCGGCGCGGCGATGTCCGCGGAAATCGGCACGATGAAGGTCACGGAGCAGATCGACGCCCTCCGCGCGCTGGGGGTTTATCCGATCGATTATCTCGTGGTGCCCCGCGTGATGGCGATGATGGTATCCATGCCGATGCTGGTGTGCGAATGCGTGGGCATCGGCATTGTCGCCGGCTACTTTGTCGGCGTCCACATGCTGGATATTCCCGGGCCCTACTACCTCCACTACATGGAGAAATTCACCGGCCTGCGCGATATCAAGATGACCATGGTGAAGGGGTTTGTCTTCGCGCTGCTCATCGTGTTCATAAGCTGCCACCAGGGCTTGAATGCGAAGGAAGGCGCGGAGGGCGTGGGCCGCGCGCCCACGGAGGCGGTGGTGATCAGCTCGCTCGCGATATTGATCATCAACTTCTTCCTCTCGATCCTCTTGAACATCCTGTTCCCGCTCGGAGGCTGACATGAAATCCGAACCCTACATCAGCATCCGCAACCTGTATAAGACGCTGGGACAGCAGGAGGTCCTGTGCGGGGTGGACCTTGATGTGCAAAGCGGCGAGACCCTCGTCGTGATCGGGCGCAGCGGCGGCGGCAAGAGCGTGCTGCTCAAGCACATCATCGGGCTGATGAAACCCTCCAAGGGCGAGGTATTCGTGGAGGGTGTAAACATCGCGGACGTGAGCGAACGGGATCTGGCGCCGATCCGGAAAAAGGTCGCCATTCTTTTTCAAAGCGGGGCATTGTTCGATTCCATGAGCGTGGAGCAAAACGTCGCGTTCCCGCTGCATGAAGCCGGCATCAAGGACGCGAACATCATCGACCAGAAAGTTGCCGAGGCGCTGGAGGTGGTGGATCTTGCAGGCGAACAAAAGAAGATGCCTGAAAAGCTGAGCGGCGGCATGAGAAAACGTGTCGGCCTCGCGCGGGCAATCGTGAGCAACCCGGCGTGCATCCTTTACGACGAGCCGACAACCGGCCTGGATCCCATAGTGGCGGACGGGGTGAATCATTTGATTCGGCGCTTGCAAAAGCGGTTCCAAGTGACATCCATTGTGGTGACACACGATATGAAAAGTGCCTTTCACGTAGCGGATCAAGTGGCTTACCTTTACGAGGGTAGCATCTATTTCAAAGGGACACCCAAGGAATTGCAGGCCTCGGAGGATCCGAACATCAAAAATTTCATAGAGGGGCGCTCCGAGGAGTCGCAGCAAGCATGAGTACCAGCAAGGAAAACGGTCTGGAGTTAAAGGTCGGCCTGTTCATCTGCATCGGCATGGCGGTGATCCTCGCGATGGTGTTGAAATTCGGCCTTGGGGGCAGCGAGGGATTCAAGAAATATTACCCGCTCATTCTCGATCTGCCGAATGCCAACGGCTTGCTGAAGGGATCGGACGTCCTGCTCGCGGGCGCGAGGATCGGTTTTGTGGCCACCAAACCGATTTTGTCCTCCAATCTCGGCACGGTAAGGGTGACCGTGAACATCGACGACAAGATCAAGATCCCAAGGGAATCCACGTTCAAAGTGGATAGTTCCGGGCTGCTGGGTGACAAGTTCGTGGCGATATTGACGCCCCAGGGGTTTGATCCGGATAAATTTGATCCGAATGATCCCAAGCAGGCCTACCAGCCGAATGACAAGATCATGGGTGTCCATGTCGGCGACATCACGGAACTGGCCGGGCCCGCGCTGGAAAAGCTCTCCAAGGAACTCGACGAACTCCAGAAGGCCACGGCAAAACTGAGCGAGGGTCTTTTAAGCGACGCGAACCTTACCACCATCCACCAGACGCTGGTGAACTTGAAAACCACCAGTGATAATTTTACCGATGCTTCAAAAGGCTTCAGCGGCATCGTAAAAAATGCCGACGAAGCGGTGAGCAAGGCCAAGGAAACCATGACCACTGCCGATGCGGCGGCTGGCGACCTGCGCAAGGTGCTCGACTCCGCAAAGACCGTGATGCAGAAGGCCACGCAGGGCGACGGATTGCTCGCGGCGATGCTCACGAACCGGGAACTCACGGAAAACTTCAAGGCGCTGGTCGTCAATCTGCGGGAGCACGGGGTGTTGTTTTACCGGGACTCGAACAAGGGTGGCGCGGCGCCGTCGCCTTCCCCGGCCCGTGCAACCGGCACCAACAAGAGGCGCTGATCGGAAACTTCCCAGGTGACACCCTTACTTACCATCAATCTTCTGCGGTGCCTGTTCGTCATCTTCGCGTGCTTCGTGGGGGCGCGGATCGGCGACGCGGTATATGAGAACCAGATGGTTGGTGCGTTCGCGGGGACGATTTTCGGGCTCGTGATCGTGCTTTGCGACCGGCTTTTGAAGGGCATTTCGCTGCGCACATTTTCCTCAGCGACATTCGGCCTGCTGCTGGGGCTGTTTTTCTCGCGGCTGCTCATCGCGTCGGACATTCTCAGGAGCACTTCCGATGACGTGCGCTGGATGGTGAGCCTCATCGTCTATGCGACATTCGGCTACCTGGGCATGATGCTCGCGATCCGGAGCAACCGCGACGAATTTTCCCTCATCATCCCCTACGTGCGGTTCCGCGAATCCGCCGTGCAGGACGCCCCACTCCTGGTGGACACAAACATCATCATCGACGGCCGCATCTCCGCCGTGTGCGCCACGGGATTCCTGAGCGGCTCGCTGGTGGTGCCCCGGTTTGTGCTGGAGGAATTGCAGCGCCTGGCCGACTCGGCGGACCCGATCAAGCGCGAGCGCGGCCGGCGCGGGCTGGACAGCCTGAACCAGATGCAGAAGAGCTCGGCGTTCATGGTCACGATCCACGATTCCGTGAGCGACTTGGAAACCGCCGTGGATGCGAGGCTGGTGCAGCTCGCGAAAATGCTCCAGGCGCGTCTGCTCACGAACGACAGCAATCTCTGTAAAATCGCCCGGCTCCAGGGCGTGAAGGTGCTGAACCTGAACGACCTTGCCAACGCGGTGCGGCCCATGGTTTCCACCGGGGACGACCTGGAAATCGCCCTGGTCAAGGAAGGCCGCGATGCCCATCAGGCCGTGGGTTATCTTCCGGACGGCACGATGATCGTGGTGAACCACGCCCGGCCCCATCTCGGGAAAACGGTGCATGTCGTGATCGCCGGGACGCTCCAGACGACGGCCGGGCGGCTCTTTTTTGCCGAACTCAAGCCGGCATGACCCATGAATTTTCCTTTGGAGAAACTAAATGACATTAGGCAATTTGATTGCTATATTGGCCGGATTAATCGCATGGCTGACCAATTGAATACTCCGGCGACGCATGATTCCACTGACCTGGACATCAAGAGCATTTTGCTTTTAGACGACGATATCGAGCTGGCTGATACGTTGAAGCTGCTGCTCGAGTCGCGCAATTTCCTGGTGACCACCGTGAAAAACGGCGTGGAGGGCCTGCACGAGGTCATGGCGCTCGATTTCGACGTCGTGATGTGCGACATGATGATGCCCACCATGCCCGGCGACATGTTCTACCTGGCCGTGCAGCGCACCAAGCCGCACCTTTGCAAGCGGTTCATCTTCATCACCGGCCACAGCGACAACCCGAAGATCAACGAGTTCCTCAAAAAAGTGAACGCGATGGTGCTCACGAAACCGGTCGGCACAGAGGAACTGATCCGCGCGATTTCCTTCGTCATCAAGCAGGGCGAAACCGCCCAGCAGCTCAGGTAGTTGCCGCAGTCCCTCTTCGCTGTAGCCGGGGTCTGTGACCCCGGATGTGCGTGACAACAAGAAGGGCGCGCAATTCGAATATCACGTCTTTCCGGGGTCTCAGACCCCGGCTACAGGGCAAGCATTTTGCAGACCCCTACTGCTGCCGCGCGCTCGCGTAGAGCTGGTTGTTCTCGTCGAGGTTTTTGATCACCGTGCAGAGGAACACCGGCTCAGGGTGGAACTTCTTGTATTTCGAAATCTCCGAGCGGTTGACGACTTTGAATCCATACCGCTCGAACATCTTCGCGCCGCGCCGGCTCTCGAAGGTGACCATCTGGCCGTACACGCGCTTTTCGCCGTGGTCGTGGAGATATTTCAGGTAGGCGTCCATGAGGGCGCGCGTGGTGCGGACGTTGCGGGCCTCGTGGAGGAGATTGATGTGGAAGTGCGCGGCGCGGCGGGGCGCGGCGGGGACTTCACGCCAGCCGTTGTACAGGATCCAGTGTACGAAGCGGCGCGAGGCGGCGTTGTAGCGCGGGTAATGCAGCAGGCCGCGCAGGAGCAGCCCGGCGTTCTGGTAGATGTTGTACATCTGCTGGCGCAGGGGCATGCGTGAGCCGAGCAGGTAGCCCTTCAGTTCGCCGTCCATCTCCAGCACGAAGGCGGACTCGGATTCCCAGTCGGTGTAGTAGCCGGTGAGGAAGTCGGCGAAAAGCTCGCGGTCCTCGAAGACGGGGTCGATGGGATTGCCCAGGAAACCGGTCTCGCAACAGAGCCGCCGCACCGTCGCGCGATCCTCCGGCTTGTATTTCCTGATCAAGATTTTCCTGTCCTTATCGTCCTTCGTGTCTGGCATTGATTCCCCTCATTCCTTCGCTACTTCCCGGTAAATACTAAACAACCTGTCAAATACGTGCTGCCACGAGTACAACCCTAGCACCTTTTTGCTGGCTGAGGCGCCGATTTTTTTCAAATTCTGCGCGCTGGTCTCCACGATCGCCTGCGCGAGGGCGCCGGGGCTGTTTTCGTCGGCCCAGCAGGACTGGTCGCTGTGGATGATGCGGTCCATGTAGCTGCCGCGGATGCCGACCACGGGGGTGCCGCAGGCCTGGGCTTCCAGTGTCACGAGGCCGAAGGTTTCCTGTACACCGGGATGTACAAAGATATCCGCCGCGCGGTAGAATTGCGCGAGTTTTGAGGAGTCGCCGCAGTAGGGGAGCCACGTGAGGGCGTCGGTGGTGGCCTGCAACTCCTGCACGGCGTCGCGCTGGAGGCCGTCGCCGACGGTGAGCAGGTGGAAGCGGCCCGGATGCTCCCGCGAAAGCTGAGAAAAAGCGTCGAACAGCGTGCGCGTGTTCTTTTCCCGGGCGAGGCGGCCGACGTACAGCAGCAGGGTGCGGCCCGGGGGGATGCCGAGTTCCGCGCGGGTGGCGGCAATGTCGTCCGGCTCGGGCTTGAAGATGCGGGTGTTCACGCCGAGGTCGATATTGGTCACGTTCCGCACGCCCCAATCCTCCAGCAACGCGCCGAGCGCCGGCGCGGGGACGAGCGTGCGGGCAAAGCGGTTGTACAGGTTGCGCACGTATCGCTGGGAGATATCCATCATCAGATCCACCGCGATGCTGCCGAAGAATTTCGCCGCGCTGCGCAGATACGCCTCCGGGAAATGGGAGTGGTAAAACCCCACCACCGGGATGCCGAGCGCCTGGCCGGAGGCGATCGCCTTCCACGCCATCTGATACGGGTCGCCCGACTCGATCACCGTCGGCATCTCCCGCTCCAGCACATTCTCCACCGCGCTCAGCCGCAGCAGCGCCCGGTAGCGCGAAGTCTTCGAGATCAGCGGCGACTTGATCGAGTAGGTTTTCGACCGCCCCCGCGTGATCAGCTCATCCTTCTCCCCCGGGATGATCAGGATATGCTCATCCTCCGGCGCATATTCATGCAGGTAAGCGATCTTCTCGCTGATATAGCGCTTCACCCCACCGCTCACGGGCGAATAAAACTGAGTAAGGTCACAAATCTTCACTTTAAAAAAATCAACTCTGGTACGCTCACCTGCCGGGACGCAAGCACCGTCCGTAAGGGAGGTTCATTCCTTTTTCCCGCGGCGGGGCCGTTTTTTCACAAGCGCCTTGATCGTGTCTTCCAGCGCCTTTGTATTGTCGGCAATTTCCGCCTCGCCCTTCGATTCCAGTTCCGCACGTCTGCGCTTCTCAAAAAGTGCGTATTGCTCGTGTGCGTGGCGGTCTGCGCCTTCACGTGAAACATCACCCGCACGTTTCAAGATACCGCGTTCGTTAAATTTCAAAAAATCGTCCAACTTTGCGCGCCAATCCCGCATGAATACTTGTTTGCGTCGGCTGGCCTGGTCTTCCGCAAAGTCCAGAAACATCGTCACGATCCGGTTTAATTCGGCAATCTCCCTTTCGTGGAGATAATTTTTCGCCGTGGTAACGTCCCCTTTGCGCACCAGCGGACCTTTCCAGGTCGTCAATCCCATGTTTGGCTTTGCTGCATCCGCCCGCTTAGCGATCAGTTCCGGCGCGGTCTTGCCGGTCACTGCGAAATGCAGTTTGTTTTGCACCGTCTGGAAAAACACCTGCGTTTCCTCTTCGCCCGGTTTGTAATCCGCTGCCAGCGCTAGAATCTCCCGCACCCGCAGATACATCCGTCGTTCGCTCGCCCGGATGTCGCGGATGCGTTCCAGCAATTCATCAAAATAATCAGGAACCCCCGGCCCCGGTGGATTCTTCAGTCGTTCGTCATCGATTACGAAGCCCTTTACCAGGTATTCCCGCAGCCGTTCCGTTGCCCAGATACGGAACTGCGTGCCGCGTGGCGAGCGCACACGGTAGCCCACGGCTAGAATGACTTCCAGATTATAAAAATCCACCAGTCGCGTCACTGCGCGAGCCCCTTCGCTTTGAACTATTCGGAATTTCCTAATAGTTGCCTCTGGCGCATGCTCCTCCTCGTTGAAGATGTTTTTCAGGTGTTCATTCACGGTGGGAATCGTTACTTGGTACAATTCCGCAATTTGTTTCTGTGTCAGCCAGACAGTGCCGTTATCCAGCAGCACTTCGATGCGGATTTGCGCATCATCGGTTGGAAAAAGAATGATCTCGGATTTTGGCGTCTCGTCGTTCATTGGATCGGTTTGTCCTCCGGCGCATATTCATGCAGGTAAGCGATCTTCTCGCTGATATAGCGCTTCACCCCACCGCTCACGGGCGAATAAAACTGAGTAAGGTCACAAATCTTCACTTTAAAAAACCGCCTTGGGCCGGGGTGCAATGCACCCGAGAGCCGATTTCAGCCAAAAGCAGAGGAGAGGTAATACTGGGTTTTGGGTGGGGGGACAACACGCAAATCCAACATCGAGCAGCCAATCGATAATTCAGATTTGAGGATTTACTTTAGATAAGTTTATCTATAATACAAACTAAACGTCTTTGCAGGTATTGGTAAAATTCCATTCATCAACCTATGAATCAACACGAGTCCGATTCTGATCCCACAGCTTGGAAGGGAGGCTTTTGGACGGCGGAAATGTTGCAAAAGCGTCTACCAGACATCGTCAGTCCTTATGACCCCGACTGCGTGGAAGGATGTTCCTACGAACTCAAGGTTGGAGGCGAAGTTTTTGTTTCCGGGGATTCGAACAAGAAAATTATTTTAAAGGAGCGAGAGGCAATTATGATTCCTCCCGGTCAACTTGCTTTAATCATTACAAAAGAAACTGTTACGGCTCCCCCTGATGCTCTCGGACTGCTTTCCTTTAAATCCGCTATGAAACTTAGAGGATTGATTAATGTGTCGGGATTTCACATCGACCCTGGCTACAAAGGAAAGATAGTTTTTTCCGTTTATAATGCCGGCCCTCAAACAATCCAGATATCGGAAGGAACGCGGTTGTTCATCATATGGTTTTGCTCACTGGCCGAAAGTACAAAGGTGACTTATAACGGTGCCCACAATGGACAAGACCGTTTGAGCGACCAAATGGTAACGAATATTTCTTCTAAGATTCCGTCACCCTTTAGTTTACAAGAAGAAATCCATGATCTAAGGAAGACATTAAGTGTTGTTCTAGCTTACGCAGGCGTTGCGGTTTCGATTTTTTTGGCTTGTCTCGTGCTTCAACTCCGTAGCTGCGCTGACGGAAAACAATCGAGTAGTTTGGTGAATATAAATGTTCCACCTGCCGCCCCAACGCCTGCCGCCCCAACGCCTGCCGCCACGACACCTGCCGCCACGACACCTGCCGCCACGACACCTGCCACAACAACACCTGCCACAACAACACCTGCCACAACAACACCTGCCACAACAACACCTGCCACAACAACACCTGCCACAACAACACCT
>Ga0268264_10000635_pt1 | contig 41800 bp, 47 predicted proteins | sample KBSSwiS32_FD_190357 | JGI IMG/M metagenome (GOLD analysis project Ga0268264, IMG submission 190357) | Switchgrass rhizosphere microbial communities from Kellogg Biological Station, Michigan, USA - KBS Switchgrass S3-2 (SPAdes) (version 2) | ecosystem: Host-associated > Plants > Roots >... | reverse complement strand
TTGATCGGGGCCGTGAGCCCACCAGCGCTTGCCGGCGATGATGTCCTTCAGCCCGTCGCCGTCCACGTCGACCAGGTCAATTGCGTGGAGTTGCGAGAATTTTACGCCCTTGGCCGCGCCGAGGCCTTCGCCGGTCTTGGGGTCGAGGATGATGTTCTCGGTGAATGTGATCTCGCCCTTTGCGTCCTTGCCCTGTTTCCACCAGACGAGGCCGTAGCCGTGGGCATGTGAGGCGGTGATGACGTCGTTCAGTCCGTCGCCATCCACATCGTAGACGAACATCTGCGCGGCTTCGTCCGCGAATTTTACCGGGTGGAACTTCCAGGTCTCGCCGGGGGCGAGTTCCTTGCCGGGATTCTCCCACCAGCCATTTCCGGCGAGGATGTCGAGCTTCCCGTCCTTGTGCCCGGCAATGTTGCCCGCGCCGAGGCCGTGGGTGTGGCCTCCATAATTTGGGCTCCTGGGCGAAACCGGGACGAAGGTCCATTTTTTCGTCAGGTCAGTGTAGTCCGGCCGGGCGTAGCCGAGGCATCCGCCGGTGTTGAACAGTCCCTGCGGCTTGCCGGTGCCTTCGACGTCGGCCAGCGCCGGGGATTCATCGCCGGCCGTGTCCGTGACGATGCTCTTTGTCCACGTCCCATCGGCGTCCTTGCCCGGGTTGAGATAGAGCACCGCCGTCCCGCCGGGATGGGTGTACACCAGTACATCGGGATAACCGTCGCCGTTGAAGTCGTAGCAGAACGTCTGGAAATTGTCGGAGTAACCCTTGGGGTCGAACGATTTTCCCTCGAGCCTGCCCGTGGGCGGGTAAATCTGGTGCTTCCTGGTAAAGTCCGGCCCCTCGTACCAATACGGCCCGTAAACCACGTCGAGCTTGCCGTCCTTGTTAAAGTCCGCGTAGTAAGCCCCCTCCGCATAGAAGTTATTGGTGAGTGTGATTTTCTTCCACGTGATTTCCTTCGGTGCCTGGGCAAACGCGGCGGCGGAGGCCAGTGCGAGTGCGGCGGTGATGATGGATTTGTGCATAATGGGTTTATTTCTGGTTGTCACTTTGTGATTGCTTTTGCTGGAGCGGCCATTGGCTTTTTGGCGGGGACAGCGGAGATCGCGGGGAGAGGCGGCAGCGGCCAGGTGTCGGTGCGGAAGGTGAGGGCGGGGAGACCGTCTTTGTTGAAAAGATTGGCGGAGGGGAAGACGCCGGCCCAGGCGTAGCGGACGGCGGCTGGCTTGGAGACGGCGGGGCTGGAGACGATGACGGTGTCGCCGTCGATCGTGGCGTCGGCAAAGACGAATTTCTGGTCGTCGCCGGCGATGGCGAAGCCCTGGAGCCGGTCGCCGTTCTTGAGGGCGAGGCCCTGCCCGGTGTGCGTGAACTTCAGGCGGATTTTGCCGCCGTCGATGGTGTGGGATTCGTAGATGGGGCCGTAGATTTCGGCTTTACTGCCATAGGCGGCCGTGAGGGCGACGCGGGCCTCGCGCGCGCCGTAGCCGGATTTGTGGGTGGGGTGGGTGCCGCCGCCGAGATCGCTGGTGATGGCCATGAAGGTATTGGGGTATTTCATGATGGCGATGGTGTTCTCGCGGGCGAATCCGCCATAGGTGTCGTTCGGGCGCGGGCCGCCCTTGGGCGGTTGCGGCTTGAATACATCGGCCTGGCTTGTGAGGGGATCGTGGTAATCCCACGCGGGACCGCCGCCGCTGGGTTTCTGGACGTAGATGAAGGGAAATTCGCCCTGGCCCCAGTCCTTGCGCCAGCCGTGGATGAGCGCGCCCATGAGGACGCATTGGTCGCCGCCAATGATGCCGGTGCCGCTTTCGCCCTGGTCCCAGAGGACGCCGCGGATTGCATAGGGGATCATGGGGCGGATGTTGGCTTCGTAGAGCTCGCCGATTTTCCAGGCGGGGTTTTCCAATTCACCGGCTTTGAGCACGGGCTTGGGCGCGCGGAGCGGCGCTGCGGCCCGGGGCGTACTAGTCCCACTGGTCACCGGGCTCGCAGCGGCCATGGCCTGGTCGTAAGCGGCCCTGGCATCGTCGTAACTTTTCTTGAGCGCGTCGTAGGGATAGGTGGCGGCGAACTTTCTGGCGGTTTCGGTGCAGGCGGGATCGGAGCGGTAGGCTTCCTCGCTGATCCATTTGATGGACGGGGTGCCACCGGCGGCGCCGACCATGAGGCCGACGGGGACCTGGAGTTGCTTTTGCAGGGGAACGCCGAAGGAGAAGAGAGTGGCGGAGAACGTGGCATTATTGGCGGGCGTGGCTTCGCACCAGGCATGTTTGCCCGCGCGGCTTTGGGTGAATTCGCGGAGTTGCGGATAGGTTTCCTTCGCCATCGTGACGAGAACCGGGTCAGCGGTAAAACCGGAGACCGGGATTGCCATGTTCGACTGGCCGGAGCCGACCCAGACTTCGCCGACGAGGACGTCGTCGATGACCGTGCTGTTGATGGTGAGTTTGTCGGGGCCACCGGCCTTCAGGGCGTCGAGCTTCACGGACCATTTGCCGCCGGCATCGGCAGTTGCGGTCTTTTCCTGGTCGCGGAATTTAACGGTGACAGTCGCGTTCGGCGCGGCCATGCCCCAGATGGGGACCGGCATGTCGCGTTGCAGGACCATATGGGTGGAGAGTATCTCGGGCAGGCGGACAGCCTGGCCCGTGAGAGGAGCGAGGGGTGCGGAACGCGCGGGTGGCGTGGACGCGGCGGGTGATTCCTCCTGGGCGTGAAGCCACGCGGGCAGAACTGCGAGCAGGAAAAGGGAGAGGAGCGTGGATTTGCGAATAATTTGAGTGATCATGAAATCGCTTCTATTAATACGACCAAAATAGCCAGACATACAAAAGAGATAATAAATAACAAACCCGCAGCAAATGAATGTTCGCCAACCTTTGAAAGTAATTGCTGTTTCTTTATTTTTATTACATCCGGGTCACCGGGTCGGATATGAAATACACTCCAGGGATTCTTAAACGGCTCCCATTCCATTGAAGGAGGAGAAATATTCTGTTCTGTATAAATATCCAATAACTCCCTTTTCAATCGTCGTGTCTTGTATCCGCTCCATATTAGTACTGTTATAGGCCCGACTATTGGCAGTGCTTTTATTAAAGTCATCATAATGTAAATTTGTGATGAGAAATCGAAATTGCGTCAGGCGTGAATGGCGTTAAAATAAGGAAGTTTGGGATTAAACACCCGCTCTTTCGTCCCGATGGGACTCGTGATTTGTTTTTGCAGGGTAACAGGCGATAAATCGCCTGCCTATTGTCGGGCGTCCCTACGGGACTTGGAAGAGAAGACTGTCTTTTCTCCCATAGGGAGAATTGAGAATAGGCCGCCAGTTTACTGGCGGTACCATGCCATAAAAAGCGTCGAGTCCCATAGGGACGAAAGAGGGCGTGTTGCATGTTGTTTTAACGCGATTCTGCACCGACTCCTTTTCGGATATTGTAGCGAAGTGATTTTACCTTTTTTATATCTTTAAAGAAATAGATGTGATTCCCCTCGATTCGATCAAGAAATATGAGTGGTAGCTTGCGACCAATTTTTTCCACCTTGAGCGTTGTTGCGTTAATTATTGCCAAAATGAAACCCGATGAAACGAAACCTCTCGCAAATACCGGCGCATAGATAAATCCGGAGCTATAAACAAGCGGCCCCCCAAATCGTAAACTGTCTGACACAGGTCGATTATTCACCCAAAGCTTTCCAATTTCCGGCCCACCCTGGCATATCTCCATTAAGTCGGAATATTTGATCTCAAAGCCATCAACAGTCTTTTCGACTTGGAATCGAATAGGATTTTCTATTGGAAAACTCATCTTTGGTAGAAATGGTGTCCGTCTCGAATGCCCCTATTTCCCTCCGCGCACGGGCCAGACGTGGTCGGTCATGCTGGGTTCGAAGTGGATGACGCCGGTGCCGAGGTTGATGGCCCAAACGCGGTCGGAGCTCAATGTGGTGGTCGTGGAGACCCAGTACCAGCCGGACTGTACGCCCGAAATCGAGCAGGTCTTGCCGACGCCATCGGGCGTCCATTTTGCGTCGCCTTTGTCATTGGTGATCACGGGATTGAGATAGCCGTAGTTACACAGGCTTTGGAGTTCATTGATATTTGGCAGGCGCCAGTCGCCCGCCTTGGAGCCATCGGTGAGCCCATTTGATCCGCTGGCAAGCTTGTCACACGCGGTGAGCGCTTGGTCAGGGGGGACTGCGCCAAATGCATCCGCGTTTGCCAGCCAGATCAGGCCGGTTTTGTTGTCGGTGATTGTGCCGTCTTTGTTGTTCGTGAATCGCGGGCTCGGTAAAGGCACGCCGACGTCTGCGGGGGATTCCTTCGCGCCGGTCTGCGACACAGGCGCGACGGAGTTAGTCCCCTTTCCGCGAACGGCCCAGACATTCATCAACAAAATCTGCATGTGGTCGTTGCGGTGGCTCACGACGTCGTTTGCGAGGCCGATGCCCATGTTCACGGCCCATGCGTGGCCGGGTTTGGGCAGGAACGGGGTGGACGTCCAGTAACCGTTGGCGGTTTGAAAGCCCGTAAACGCGCTGGGGCCTTTTCCCCAGGGCGCATCGCCTTTGTCGTTGGGCAGCGCGGGCCGGTAACCGTAATTGCACAGGCTCCGCAATTCATTGAGGTTGGGGAGACGCCAGTCGCCCGCCTTTGAGCCATCGGTGAGTCCGTTCGATCCGCTGGCGAGGCTGCTGCAATCCGCCAGTGCCTGCTCCCACGTGACCTCGCCAAATGCGCCCGCATTGGCCTGCCAGATGAGGCCGGTCTTGTTGTCGGTGACGGTGCCGTCCTTGTTGTCCGTGAACCGCGGACTCGGCGAAGGCACGCCCACTCCCTGCGCCGCCCAGTAGTAATCATCGTGCTTGGTAATCACTTCCGCCGTGGCAGCCGCGCCCGAGCCACCACCGCCCGAGAAGCTGACCGTGGGAGGAGTGGAAGGAGAGTAACCCGAGCCTCCATAGGCAATGAAGACGGAAGTAACCTTTCCATCCGCCACGGTTGCCGTGGCCCGGACGCTCATGTGGAGTCCGGCAGTGGGGGTGATGGTGACGCTGGGAGCGGAAGTATAACCCGAGCCCGGGTTCGTGACCGTGATGCCGAGGGCCGTGAAGGATTTGTTAGCCCCCGTCTGCGACACCGGCGCGTCAGGGGCCGCCCCGGACGCCTGCGCCGCAAAACCGGCCATGGAAAGAACCAGGACACCAACAAAAGTCTGATATTTTTTCATGTTATAATTTTCCAATTGTTGTGTTGCCGCCGTGTTATTTCACGACGGGATTGTTAGGAGCCTTGTTAAGTGCCGGCGGCGCGCTGATGAGGTCATTAAGAACCTTGGCCACATCCTCCGGCGGGAGTTTTTCGATCAGGTAAGTGTGTCCCTGATCTGGCGTCGGCACCCATTCGTCTTTGCCATCGCGCGCTACATTGATCGTGCCGCTGGCACTCACATCCCAGTAGAGGTGGGGATCGCGCACGGCGGCCAGGACGGCGGTCAAATCCCAACTCTGGCGGCCGCCCCTCAGGCTTCCGCGCAACTCATAGGCACGCCGAACGGGATTGGACGCGGGCGTCGCGGCCAGCATCTTTCCGGTCATGATTTTGTTTCCGATTTCACCGCCGCTAAACAAAATCGGCGTGGGCCAATGGGCAACCACGTATTGGGTGGCCACCGAGTCACTGACGAGATTGCACGCGTCGCTTCCCCTGGGAAATTCTCCTCCCATGACCACCAATCGCTTCACTTTGGCACGAACCAAGTCCGGCCCCGCCAACGGGCTGATCGCGTCGGGCGCAGACTTCAACAGATCGCTCAAATTGGGTAAAAATCCCACGGAAATAATCGTAACGCTCGAATCCGGCGCCGCGGCCAAGGCGGTGCGATAAACGCCGAGCGCTGTAGGTTGCTCATCATCGGGAAGGGCATGATGAGGGAATTCATCCCGAATTTTGGCGACGTACGAGGAGCGTTTACCAAGACCTTTGATCCTGGCTTGATAAGTTCCGATCGGAATATTCGGACGCCCGTACCAGGTGTTGATGGCGCTGACGGTGGCCGCCATCGCTTTTTCGGTGCCGCGACTATCGACCACGCAGGCCAGAATTTCAGCTTCGCCCAAATCGGCCAACTTATTGAGTGTGGCCAATGCACCTGCGTCGTCGCAGTCATTCTGCATGTCGGTATCAAAGATCGTTTTTACCGGCAATGGCTTGGGGTCGGCTGCCGCGACACCGGCCCCGGACAGGGCGAGCGCGGCCAGGGCGAGGCACACACCGGCGGCTAAATATCTTTTTGATTTCATGTTATAACTTCGGTCAGGGCTTCTTGAGATACTTGTCGAAGAAGGCCAGAACGGCTTTCTCGATCTCGCGGGCGGAAGGATTGATGGCTGCCCCCGGCGCCGGCTTGAAATCGTGCCCCGCATTCTTGACCACGAGGAGTTCATGCGGCACACCGGCCTTGGTGAGCGCTTCGTCGAAGACCTTCGATTGCGCAATCGGCACCAGGTCGTCGGCGTCGCCATGCACGAGCAACATCGGCGGGTCGCCGGCTTTGACATGGAACAGCGGGCTGCCGCTCTTCCACAAGCCCGGGGCCTTCTCGCAGGGTACCCCGAACAGCCCCTCGGTCATCTTGATCGCCGGCGCGCTGTAAATCTCGGCATGCGTGAAATCGGTCGGGCCAAAGAAATCCACCACCGCCTGCACGGCGCTGCTCACGCCGGGGTAACCGCCATCGCCCTCGTATTCCTTCATATCGGCCATCGTTCCCAGGCAGGTGACGAGATGGCCGCCCGCGCTGCTGCCCCAGACGCCGATCCGGTTGGGATCCACATTATACTTTGCCGCATTGGCCCTGAGCCAGCGCACAGCCAGCTTGCAATCCTGGATCTGCGCGGGCCATTTGGCGGCCTGGCTGAACCGGTATTCGATCGAGGCGACGAAATATCCGCTCCCCACGAGGCGGAATGCGGGCGAACCCTTGTAGCCTCCCTTGAACCAGCCGCCGCCGTGGATCCAGATGATCGCCGGGAGCGGGGCTGGCGCGTTCGCCGGGTAAGCGATTTCCGCATGAAGATCCACCTCACCGCCTTTGCCGGTGACCACATCGTGTAACTGCACGATTCCCTTCGGCCCCGCGGGCTGCGAAGCCGTTGCCGCGGGAGGGACGGGCCCTGTCCCGGAAATGGAAACCCGGGCGGCATCCTGGGCAGCCAGCGGCCTCAGGAGAAGCGCAAACAATGCGAGGAGAAACAGGATCCGGGATTTTTCGTTTGAGTTATGATTCATGCCGCATGGCGTTGTGAGGATAAGTTCTTTTATGAGGCGGGTGGAAGGCAGCAGCATGCGTGATCACCTCCACTTGATCTAGTATGGAATAGGCGATCTCTGGTATGAAATCGGCCCGTCTCGCCAATTTAAACATGACGCTGCCGGTACTCCATAGGCGTCATCCGCATCGCCCGCTTGAATTCACGGGAGAAATGACTCTGGTCGCTGAATCCGCAGTCGCTCGCGATCTGGACCAGCGGGGTGTTTTTTTTGGCCAGCGTCCGGCAGGCCGCCAGAATCCGGACGGTGCGCAGGTAGGCGGATGGAAGCATCAGGAAACTCTTTTTGAACCGGCGCTCAAATGCGCTCACCGACAAATGCATCCGCGCCGCCATGTCGCCCACCGTAATACGGTTTGCGTAACTGCGTTGCATCCATTCCAGGATGCCCGTCCATTCCGAATGACGTCCTCCATCGGCTGACAGTTCAAAGGATCGCGTAATACCGACCAACCCCCGGATCTCGCCAGTCGGCGAATGAAGGGGTAACTTGGTGGTCATCGACCAGCGGGCCAGGTTGCCGCCCCATGGAGCCAGCTCCACTTTATTGACAATCTGAATGCCGGAGCTCAGGACCTTTTGGTCATCCCTCGCATAGAAATCCGCCAGATGCCCGGGAAGGAAATCCAGGTCGGTGCGCCCGATGACCTCCTTCATCGAGGATGCCCCCAGCGCCTCCACCAGGGCCCGGTTACCGCCGGCGAAGCGGCGCAAGTGGTCCTTCACAAAAAAGACGATGTCAGGAAGGATTTCAAAAAGGCGTTCCCCCTGGTGGAGGAGAAGCTCGCCCGAGCCAAGCTCCAGCGAAAAATTCTTCGAATGTCCCGCCGGGATTTTTGCGTCACCTTTTGGCCCGCGCATGACAGACCCGCGACGAGTCGTCCGCTTGGATGGCACCTTCATTTCTCAAAACTAGGCCAGGTCGTCGCGAATGAACAGTCTGTTCGTCCCGGGTGAATCGTTACTTATAGCCATCCCCTATTTCTCCTTGTTAGGTGCCGGAGGCATGCTGATGAGATCGTCGAGGACCTTCGCGACATCCGCCGGCGGGAGTTTTTCGATGAGGTAGGTGTGTCCACGGTCGGGAGTGGGCGCCCATTCGTCATGGCCTTTGGGATCGACCGTGCAGGTGCCGCCGGGACTCACATCCCAGTAGAGCCGGGGATCGCGCACGGCGGCGAGGACGGCGGTCAGGTCCCAGCTTTGGTGACCGCCCCGAAGGTTCCCGTGCAGTTCATAGGCGCGCCGCACGGGATTGGAGGCGGGAGTCGCGACCAGGGGCTTTCCGGTGATGACTTTCCAGCCGATTTCAGCTCCGCTGAAGAGGATCGGCGTGGGCCAGTTAGCCACGGCGTACTGGGTGGCCAGTGAGTCGCTGTTGAAATTGTAATCGCCGCCGCCCTTGGGAAAGCCCCCGCCCATGGCGACTAAGTGCTTCACCTTCGCACGAACCAAATCAGGCCCGGACAAAGGGCTGATCGCGTCGGGTTGAGACTTCAGCAGGTCGCTCAAATTGGAAAAAAGGCCCACGGAAATAATGGTGACGCTCGCATCCGGCGCCGAGGCCAGGGCCGTGCGATAAATACTCAGCGCGGTAGGTTGCTGGTCATCGGGAAGGGCGTGGTGCGGGAACTCGTCCCGCAGCTTGGAGGTGTAGGCGCTCCGGGTGCGGCCCCTGGCCGGGCCCTGGTTGGTTCCGACCGGGATTTGCGGACGCCCATACCAGGTATTGATGGCGCTCACCGCGGCCGCCGACGCTTTTTCATTGCCATGACCATTGACGACGCAGGCCAGAATCTCAGCTTCTCCCAGGTCGGCCAGCTTATTGAGCGTGGCCAAGGCGCCCGCATCGTCGCAATCATCCAGCATGTCGGTGTCGAAGATTGTTTTTACCGGCAATGGATTGGGAGCGGCTGACGCGACACCGGCCCCGGCCAGGGCGATCGCGGTCAGCATGAAGCATGCACCGACGGCTAAATAACTTTTTGATTTCATAAGTCGGGGGCGGGGTGAAAGGATTCCACTCCGCCGGAAACGCAGGCGGAGCACCATCTTATTGAGTTACCCAATATTTACATTCTATTATCACTGGAAGAAAGGACACTAATTTTCGTATTGCTCACTTTTATCTCCGAGGACCGCAGTGAACCGCAGTCCTTCGTTTTCACAAGCGGCTTTGATGTCCGGGATTGCAATCCAGACGAAATGATTTTTGAAGGTGGGGAACTGCGATCTCAGGGCGGGTTCGATTTCAAACTCGTGATACCAGCGCTCCTCCACTGGAATTCTGCCTTGTGCATCGGGTGCCAGGGACTGGAACCGGCGCAGCAATCTTCCTGCAAGATCAAGGCTTGTGTCGGGCGCGAATGTAAAATCTATCAAATCACAATAAAGCCCACGGTTATGGCCCCAGAACCACTGTCGTAAGCCCCCTACTCCCGAACCGAGCCAGTTTACATAGCAATCTTTTTTATTAACGATATATCCACCACAACCGATTCCACCGCGCGGGATATACCACCATTCACTGGATTGGAGGATGTTGTCCCGGTTATAGGTAAGCGCAAATTCGCGGAGGCCTAACTTTTCCTCCATCGACACAAGCTCGGCAAGCTCGGATGCGGTCAATTTACTTCGAGCCCGTTCACCGGAGATTCGGCGCAATTCGACTATATTTTTCTCAGCAGCGGCCAGTGATGCCTGCCCTTCCGGATCCTGCGGATAGCCGCGTATCAGTGAGAATTCCGGAATCAGTGCGGCATATTCAGGGGACCGCGCCATGGCTTCCATCACGTCTTCGCACGCGATGCAGTCGGTCTCGCCCACCCAGTCGGCGTCCATTACCATTCCGCATTTTGGACATTTCTTTTTTTCCATGAGAAAATAGATCAATCAGTAACGACCGGCAGTTTAAATATATCTGCTTCAACATTACAGGCATAAATCAAAGAGGATCCCTTGCGGAGTGCGCTGGAGCATCCGTTGTCCTCAGCGGATATCCGCGTTGCGTGCAACGCGCGCCGGTGCGACGGGGACATTGCACGCCACAAACTCCCGCATCCCCTCCTTTTCCCGTTGCGCGGGCGGGCGGTTTCCTTTACACCTTTTCCCGGTCGCATCAGTTGTCATATCCCCACTGCCGCTCCCCGCGGCGGACCTCCGGCTTTGCTTGCAAAGCTGCCGGTCGTGACAGCTCAGGCGCTGCCGTGATTTCCCCGGGAGGGCAATGTACCCGGGGCGCGCGGCGTATTGACCAGAAACAGTTCCCCGATGACCCCGACCCCAGTCCCCGATCCCGATAGTCCGCACGATGACGCAGCGCCGGACAGCATCCTGAATTTCCGCCAGTGGTGGCGCTCCCCGAAGTCGTGGAAATGCGGCACGCTGAGCTACACGCGCCCGAAGCTGGCGATCCTCTTTTTCTGGCTCCTCTGGGGCGATGTCTGCTACGTGCTCATGGAATCGGTCACGCCCGGCATCATGCCGCTGAAGCTCCACGACCTCGGCGCGCCGGACTGGATCCTGGGGATGATGATGACGACCATCTCGGGGGGCATCACGTTTTTCCTGAACCCCGTGATCAGCTTCAAGAGCGACCGGTTCCGCAGCCGCTGGGGGAGGCGCATCCCCTTCATCGTCGGCTCGGCGCCGCTGCTGGTGGCGTGCCTGGTGCTTATCGCATTCGGCGACCGGGTTGGGTTCTGGGCGCACGATCACCTCGGGTTCCTCTCGCATTACTCGCCGAATACGATCGCGGTGGCGGTGCTCGGGTTCGCGCTGGCGATGTTCACGTTTTTCAACACGTTCGTGACCTCGGTGTTCTGGTATCTCTTCAACGACGTGGTGCCGGAGCATCTGCTGGCGCGGTTCATGTCGTGGTTTCGCGTAGTGAGCACGGCGACGTCGGCGGGTTACGGGTTCTTTATCTTCGGACACGCGCGCACGCATTTCACCGAGATATTCGTCGGCGCGGCGCTCCTCTATTTCGTGGGCTTCCTGCTCATGTGCCTGAACGTGAAGGAAGGGGAATACCCGCCACCGCCGGAGAACATCGACCGCAAGCCGGGCCGCCTCGGCGAGCTGAAGACCTACGGGAAGGAATGCTTCTCCCTGTCGCACTACCGCTACCAGTATATCATCACTTTCCTGGGAAGCGTCAGCGGGGGCATCGGGATGTTCGGCGTGTTCATGAGCCTCGGGCTCGGGTTGACGCTGCAGCAGACGGGCACGATCGGCGCGACGATGAATGTGACCGTGGCGGTGCTGATCCTGATCTCCGGCTGGCTGGCGGACCGCTATCACCCCATCCGCGTCGTCATGGCCGGGGTGTTCGCGCACCTGGTCATCGCCACGCCGCTGAGTTTCATCTGGTTTTTCTGGCACACCACGCCTGTGAATGTCTTCCACTACAGCCTCGCCGTGAACATACTGGTCACCGCGCCGCTCGCGGCGCTGAGCGGCGTGTGGGACCCGCCGCTCTTCATGCGCTACTTCCCGCGCGACCGCTACGGGCAGTTCTGCTCGGCGAATGCGATGTGCCGCGCCGCCGGGTCGATCGTCGGCGGCGCGCTGGCCGGGGTATATCTCGCCACCGTGGGCAGATACCTCTGCCCGCTCGACGCGCTCCACCGCGCCTGCGGCCCCTTCGTCGGCGGCGTCACGACCGTGGTGGACGCCGACACGCTCAGCCGCTTCTCCGGCCACTACAGCCAGTATTACTTCATCCCGTTCTGGCAGCTCGCATTCAGCATCCCCGGCGTCTTCCTCATCGTGAAAATGTACCGCAGCTGGAAAAAACACGGCGGCGACGCGAGTTACATCCCGCCGCTCCCCGCCGGCGATGTAAAGGATGCGATGTCCGGGCCCAAGTGGGAGTCGGAGACTCCGGCGTAGCCGGAGTAATGACGAAGCACGAAGGACGAATGATGAAAGAAGCAAGGTGCTGAGGTTGTACAGACGTTTGCAAGTGTTTACAGAATCGCGCGCCGGCAACTGAGGCAGGGAGGGGAGGGGTTGTTTTGACATACTTTGGCGGAATTTTTTCATGGTGATGGCGGGAGGATTCGGTAAGTGGCATCCTCCATGGAACTTATGCGACAAGGGGGACATTTTCCGGGGGTGGATCGATGTAAAAAACTTCCCAAAATGGGGATGTTCATGCCTGTTGCGCCGGATTTTTTCCATAATACGGGGATGTTTTTCACGGTGCCGGGCTTGAGAGAGGCGCAGGGGGAGTTATCGCGGAAGTCAGCAGCAGCAGCTACAGACAAACCGGTGTGGCGGCCATGAGATATGATCATGCCCACGGTCGTTGATGCCGCGAGGAGGAAAGTCAAGCGAGATGTTGCGAGGCAATCGCAGACGGGATCGGGCAAGTGTTTTCAGTGAAAAGTCACGAGTTATGGGCTGAACCCGTCGGCCATCGGCTGAGAGCGATTAGGGTTACGACAACGATTACGCTCTAGGAAAAGAACTGCGCGTTGCAGATTAAGCCCATTATTCCTTTCCGCATGCCTTGCGGAGCAAATCGTACCCGATCCGTGCATTCCGGACATAACCGAACATATGCACGAGCACCATGGGAATGACTAACCACATTGGCGCATGAAACCATAGTAATATCAAAAACCCGACCGGGAGAAACCAAAACGGTGGCCAGTTTGTTTCCGGTCTGAAGTGAACGGTGGTACCATCTTCCGCGGGCGCAAAATGCCCATAAATCGGTACCGGAGTGTTCCGGATTTTCTCCTTTGCCCGCAACCGAAACCGATTTTCGCATACCTCGGCATTTTCACATTCGGAGCTGGCGACGAGTTCCTCGAATCTCATGCGAATCTGCTCGACGGATAACAGGGTGTGAAATTTGAACATGCCGGGTGAAACTGAACCCCACTGATATGAAAATCCGCGGGATTCACAAGTGAATTGTGCACCTTGTTCCCGGAGTGACCCTCAAATCCCGTTGATCTTCTCGTAAAGACGCGCGATCATCGTACCAATTCAGTCATTGTGAGCGCAGTCGAATCGATCTCCATCTATTTCCGGATATCAACCAACGAGTTATGAAAACAACCGCACGCACACGCACCACCGCGATCACCTTTGCAGGGCTTCCAAAGGACTACGAAAGCCTGTGCCGCCTGCATCTGCCGCGCCCGATCCGCGACAGGGCTGAATACAACAATGCGCTGGAGTTCGCAGCCCTCTTCGCGGGACACGAGGAGGCGATGAGCACGGACCAGGACGATTACTTCGCGCTCCTCACATCGCTGCTCGAGACATGGGAGCACGGCCTTACCGCCACCGCCCTCTCGGAAATCCTGAAAGCCTCACCCAAGCTTGGCCCGATGATCCTGCGCGGGGAAAGAAGGATCACCGCCGACCACGCCCGCGCACTGGCGGGGCATTTCAAGGTGTCGGTGGAGGCGTTTTTGTGAGCCGGTATAACATGGTCTGCTTATTTTTCAAAAATTTTTGGAGTAGAGGGTCAGTCCATGACTCTGGACATCTTAAACGGCAATAAAATTGCCGTTAAGGAATATCTTCTTTGGTGAAGTTTTCCGGTTCAGGATAACACTCAGCCCTGAAGGGGCGCGCTAACTCCTGCATCATCAGCGGGCGGATTACCGGATGCTCCCGACATCCAGCGCCTTCATCGCGAGGCTTATCTCATCCGCCTGCGCGGTGGTTGCGGGAAATTTCTTCACCGTGGTTTCCAGGAAAAACTCCAGGCAGAAACGCAAGTTATACACATTCTCCCGCGAGGAGTTTCTTAAGTTACCCTCGTGGATGTTGTAAGCGTTGTTCCGGACGTTCTCGGCTATGGCCGCGAGGTAGGCGGCTTTTGCAACGGGATCCTTGATTGATTCGGGATCCATGCCGGACATCATCATTTCACCGGAAGCAATGGGCGGTGCAACATTCGCATAAACCGGCAGCGGTTTGAAATCCGGTGGCAAATGCTCCTTGAGCCGGGCGAGCAGGGACAACGCCAGCCTGGAGTAGCGGATGCGATCCTCCCCCGATGCAAACAACCGGCTCTTGCCCGCGAGCAACGATCGCATCGCCTTCGTCTGCGCAGTCAGCAGCACCCCCGAGTCTTCCCGGGAGAGCGGGCGGGATTTTAATTCGGTTTTCGCGACAAAAGTAGTCACCAGCTTTTCCACCAGTGGCAGCGTGTCCGGCGATTGCTTGCTCAACAAATCCTGCGCCTGCCCGATGAGCAGGGGATATGCATTGCAATATTTTACGAGATCAACCGGCCAGAGCAGATCCGCCTTCGCGGCCTCATCTTCCAGACTGGCGTGCCGGTCGGCGACAGGCGGCGCCGGGTCCTGCGCGAACGCGGTGATGCCATGCAGAACGATGAAAGCGAGCGCCACTGGAAGATTTTTCACACCCGAAGGATACGCCGGTTGCTTCGCGGAACAATCCTAATGATGTCGCTGCCGAATCGATGAGAAACATGAAATCCCGTTGATATTCGTGGGGACACAGGCGATCATAGTACCAATCCAGTCATCGTGAGCGCAGCCGAATCGATCTCTAACTATTTCCCGACCATCCCCTTTAAAACTCAGGTCCTGCACGTCCACCCCCGAATTGCGCCCGACGGAAAAACGGTCGTTTATACAAGCGACCGCACCGGCTACGGGCAGCTCTACGAGGTGGAAATCGGGGACGTGGATGAGCTGCCGGTTCTGGAGGGGTAATGCGGACACTGACTCTGATTATTGACGGCGTTTCCCGGTCGGGCTTACAAACGTTCAATTAAAAAATGAATAGTGACGACGATATATTTGAAGTTGGTTCTGCCGGTGAAATGCGGCGCAAATATCGACTGTACGCAGGGAACCAGCCGGTAATTGAATTGAGACCCGATAAAGTGCCGGAAAAATTGTGGCCGTTGATTCCTTGTGCTGAAATTTGGGGAATCACAGATGACCTAATCCGGGAGGATTTCGTAAACAAAGCTACTGCCAAGGCAAGAAGCGAACTGAAAAAAGTAGTAGCAGAATACGCTAAAGAATTGGATGATTGGCTCGCTGGTCCGGAAGCTTTGGCTAAAAATCCATCCAAGGAGTATATTGCATTTACTGCTATGCGGATGGCAGTTGATTTCATGCCCTCCGAATAAAACAAAGTGAGGCAACATGCTGCCATGAAGCGCCGCGGTCCACGGATTGCGACCTGAATGTTCTTGATCGGGCTTTGCTCTCAGCGCAAAATGTTTTCAATACGGTGAAAACCTACCTTAGCTGGGCTTTTTTCTATGCGATGTTGTGCGCTGTCTGTAGAGCGACGCCTGAAGGTTCGCTTGGGAAGCTTATCCACCGTATTCTGTTCTACCCGGTTGTTTTTCTGGTGCCGTCCCCTTTGATTCGTCTTATTGATCCACCGGTACCTACTCCGCTCACGATGTTTGGGATTGCGGTCGGAATTGGGCTGGCCCTGATCTACGCACTTATTTTCTTTTTCCCGACATTTCTCGCGGTACGATCCAGCACAAAAGGTTGGACCGCAATTTGGCTTTGCTGTCAATTGGCCCTGGTCCTTCTGCAGGTCGGCGCATTCGTTGGGTTGTGTGTCGCTGCCGCCGCCGCCCTTCCTCGCCAAAACTGAAAGAAACGTTTAACGCGTTGCCGCCAACGGCGTGATGCGTCAGGGGGGACGGGGGCAGTCCATGTCTCTGGACACTTTAAACGGAAAAAACACTGCGGCCCCTAGTGGGAATTATCGATGGCTTCCTTGACCGGGCGCTTGAATGCGTAGCCGGAACGGACTTCTTCTCCATTCCTGGTGACTGTCTGGTGCACGAGGCACCCACTCAAAGACAGCACGAGGATCGTTGCGAGCAGGGAGCGCGAGAGGATTTCGAGTTTCATGGGTGGAGGCGTGATGGAGGGACTCGCCTGAGACTCGCATTCGATTCGTATTTTGAAAAGCCTGGAGTTGAGGGGCGTCCCTTGTCACGCTCCGGCGACAGCACCGATGCCCACTCCGGCCTCTACCTCTCGAAAAGCCTCCTCCTCGAGATCCAGGAAAAACGCAGGGCCGCCCTCACCGGGGAAAAAAACAACACCCCGGATGTGCATGACAAACAGAAAGTGCGCGCCGTTTTTTTCCTCGCTCACAAACTCTGTTTGGGAGCGCATTGGTCTTGGAAACTCCGTTTCCCGCCGGTAGTGTGCACCCAGACTCCAAATGCCTCCTCTACCTTTCAAGTCGCAGACAATCGCAGTAATCCTCGCGGTCTGGTGCGCGGTGGCGTTGATGCTCGGAGCCATGGGAGTAACCGCCACGCTCAAGCCGCCATTGCCGCAGGTGATCCTGGCCGGTCTGGTTGCGATGTTACTCGCGGCTTACCGTGTATCTGCGGGATTCCGGCTCTGGATCCACTCGATCCCCGTCGCATGGCTCGTCGCCATGCACCTGGTGCGGTTTGTCGGTGCTTACTTTCTGGTGCTCTACTCGCGCGGGGAACTGCCATTCGCATTCGCCGTCCCCGGCGGCATCGGCGACATCGCGGTCGCCACGCTCGCGCTGCTCCTGCTCGTGACACGCACTCACTCGCGGGCGTTCCATCTGGCCTGGAACTGCCTCGGGTCGGTGGACATCCTCTTCGTCGTGTTCACGGCGGCTCGGCTGGCGCTGCAAAATCCGGAATCCATGGCCGCGCTGCTGCGCCTCCCGCTCTGCCTCCTGCCGACATTCATCGTGCCGCTGATCATCTTCAGCCATGGGATGATTTTCGTTCGCTTAATATCCCCTCGTCGTGTATAAAGGTTGAGTCTCCTGTTTAACAACAGTCATCCTATGCGAAAAGTGTGCGCATTTCTTTCCGTGATCCTCGCCGGCAGCGGAACGGTTGCAAACGGTATGGACAGATACCTCCAAAAAAAATGGGGCCAGCCGGATCACACCCTGAATATGTATGAGCTGTCCCCGGAGGAAATACAGGACCATCTGAAAACAATACAGGCCGGTTTAAAGCCCGGCCAGATCGCGGTAATGGCAAACAGCGGGCATGTGGGAATCATCACCCCGTCATACATGGACCATTCCACACAGGAGCCGCCTGCCAGCAGTCCTCACATTTGGATATTGGATAACTAACCAGCCTATGAACCAGCTCCCTGCGCGGTGGAATTTATTTCGACATCTTGCAAAACTGCGGGTGATATTCTGCCTTGCATTGTGCGGGTTTGTTTGTGCTGATGCCGGTGAAATAAAACTGGTGAATGTTTCGAATAACCTTCCCCTGGACAGGGTCATCCTGCGCACTTATGCCGTTTCCACGGATGAAACCCCGCCCGTGCAATTGTCATTCGAGGCCAGTAAATTTGCGCCACCCGGACGGAGGCCGTGGTGGTGGCTGAATGTCATGTGCTCCGACAACGCGCCATTGTCAACTGACCAGCCATTGTCAATGAACCATGATATCCTTTATGGGAAAAACGGCCTGGTTTACCGGTGGCTCGATCAATTTCTCGCCGATGTGCCTGATGCCGAGGTGACCGGGTTCGTAATTTTATTGCAGATAAACGATAAAATGTGGCCCGAATTGAGAAAATATTTGGTGCCGGTATATAAACGGCAGGACGGGGTCGCCACGCGCCCGGCCAGGGGTGCCCAATCTGCACTTTACAAATACATAAACCAATCACCAGAGGTTGCGGCGATCGCCCGTAAAATCTCTTCCAGACTGCACAGGCGTGTTACCTCCATAACCCTGGGAGTGGAACATGTGGGATTTGATAACAAGTACCGCAACAAACCGTGGTCGGAGCTTATCGACAGTCCCACACTGGGATTGGAAATGAAAACGATACCTGTGGACATCAGTTTCGAATCGTCTGATCCCGCTGACAAGCGATAAACCTGTTGCCGATGATGTGGAAGACCTTTCACTATTTTTTAACACAGGGCGTCATATTCTGTTTCCTATTATGCTGGAGCATCCGCGCCACCGCCGGTGAGGTAAAACTGGTGAGTGTTTCCGCAGGACGGAACCCATAGTTGTGACTGGCCTGGCTGTGGAGTTACTCCACCGGCTGGGCATGGCTTGATTTTTTTTGCGACTCCGGGCGCGACCCGGATTGATGATGCCACCGCTTCTCTCCTGAACCTTGCTCACCGCTTCTTGTCGGCCTCGGCTTTGCGGTCGGCGGCGATCCTGTCGAGGCGGCGCTGCTCGGCTAGCTGGTCGGCCTTGATGCGGTCGAGCTTGCGCTGCTCGTCGATCTGTTCCTGCTTTTTGGCGGCGTCCTTGCGGTCCTCGGCGATGCGCTCGGCCTTGCGGTTCTCGGCTAGCTGGTCGGCTTTGATGCGGTCGAGTTTGCGCTGCTCGTCGATCTGCTCCTGCTTTTTGGCGGCGTCCTTGCGGTCCTCGGCGATGCGCTCGGCCTTGCGGTTGGCGGCGTCGCGGTCGGCCTTGATCGCGTCGAGCTTCCGCTGCTCGGCGATGTTGTCGAGCCTGCGGGCCTCGATCTTGCGGTCCTCGGCGATCCTGTCGAGGCGGCGCTGCTCGGCGACCTGGTCGGCCTTGATGCGTTCGAGCCTGCGATCCTCGTCGATCTGCTCCTGTTTGCGCGCCTCGGCCTTGCGATCCTCGGCGATCCGCTCCTGCTTGCGCTCCTCGTCCCGGCGCTGTTCCTGCAATGCCGCCTGGTAATCGGCCCATTGCCTCGTGTTCGGGTGATCGGGCTCGCGGGGCACGCTCCCGCCGGTGCGCGACGCGGCGATTGCGGCGGCTTTGCGCGCGGCCTCGATGTTATCGGCCTTGATGCGCTCCTGCTTGCGTTCTTCCGCGATGCGTTCCTGGCGCTGGTTCTCCTTTTTCTGCTCGTCCTTCCGCGCCTCATCCTTCCGGGCTTCGTTCTTGCGGTCCTCGGCCTGGGCGTCTGCCTTGCGCTGGGCGTCGATCGCCTCCTGGCGCTGGGCCTCGCGCTTTTGCTCCTCCTTGCGGTTGTCCTCCTTCTGCTGCTCTTGGCGCTGGGTGATGCGCTGGTCTTCCAGCCTGCGCTCCTCGGCGGCGTTGTCCGCCTGCTGTTGTTCGCGCCGTATCTCGATCCACCTGCCGCCGTTATCGGCATAAGTCCGTGGCGACAGCGCCAGTAGCGCCGCCGCGCATACCCAGGCGGGATAACTCGCTCTAGTGATTGACGTTTTCATGGAATGACTTCTCCTCCCGCGAATTTGTTACTCCTGCGCGGCGACCCGCACTTCGTTTTTGTCGCTCTTCAATTGTAACTCGACGCCGCTGCTGCGCGTGGCGCGCGTCGCCGTCCACGTCTGGCCCAGCTCGCCCTTATCGAGGACGATGTTGTCGCCGGACTCGCTCCACTTGCCGCTCAAGACATCCGGCTTATCGGCGGAAAGGGCGGGATCCCACTCGTAGGTGTGGTCCGCCCGGATCTTCAGCACGCCGCTGTCCTTCGCGCCTTCCACGCCCTTGATGATGAGCCATTTTCCGACGAAGGGGCTCTTCGCCGCGCCGGGCTCCGCCTTGCCGGCATTTTCCTTCGCGGCAAGTACGACACCTGCCTTCGCGGTATCGATCTTCCAGAGCGTGTTCTCGTCGTATTTCGCGCCCTTGAGCCGCGCCTTGTCGAGGTTCTCAGCCTTGCTCAGGTCCGCGCCGCGCAGGTCGGCATCGCGGAAGTCCACATCCTCGGCATTCCCGAGAACGAGGCAGTTCCGCATATCGGCGTAATGAAACGTGAGCGTGCCGCTGGTGGCCTCCTGCGAAGCGCTGATGAGCGCCTCGGCCTTGTAATCGAGGTTCAGCCCCTTCGTGCTCACGATCTCCGCGCGCGCGAGGTATATCTCGCAGCCCGCAAGCTTCACGCTGCGCGCCTTGGCACTCCAGAAATCCGCCTTCGCGAGCTTTGCCCCGGTGAAGTCCGCGCCTTCCAGCATCGCCTCCTTGAACCGCGCGTTCCGCAGATCGGCGTCGCGGAAGTTCGCGTTCTTGCAGGTGGCGTTGTTGAAATTTGCAAACTGGAGGTTGGCCCCCTGGAAGTTCGCGCCGTTCAGGTTTTCATCCTTGAAATTCTTGTTCTGAAGATCCTGCCCGGAGTAATCCTTCGGGGCGGCATGCACGGGAACCGGCAGACTGATCGCCAGCGCGACCAGCGCGGGAAGCAATTGCAATAATGTGATCTTTTTCATGATAGCTGCTGTTTCCACCGGTTCGCGTGTAACTCAATATCCGCTGGCTTACTTGTCATCAGCTTTCTTTTCCTCGGTCTTCTCCGCCTTGAGGATCGCGCCCGCGGCCTTCGGGTCAAAACCATCCGGCCACGCCGTGTCGTCGTCATAGATGGCATTCTTGAACCGGGCGCTGCCCAGCGAAGTCGCTCCCCGCAGGTTGGCCCCGCGCAAGTCGGCGTCGCTGAAATCGCACGGGCCGCTCACCCCGGTGATCTTGCATTTCTTCAGGTTCGCGCCGCGCACCGTGCAGTGGTAACCGAACGACACCGTGAGCCCCTCGAGGTTTGCCTTCGTGAGATTGGTCTCCGAAAGCCATGCCGCGCCCGTGGATTCGCGGAGGTCCGCCTCGGTGAGATCGGCGAGATAGAATCCCGTATTCGCCAGGTTCGCCCCCTTGAAGATCGCCTTCTTCAGGCTCGCCCTGACAAATGAGGCGTGGTCGAGGATCGCGTCCGTGAAATTCGCGCCGTTCAGCGAGCCGTTGCTGAAGTCTTTGTTCTTCAAGTCCTGGTCGTGGTAATCCTTCCCCTCCGCAAGGGAAAGGTGGGTAAGCCCGAAAAAGCAGAGGAATGTTAGCAGGCTGGCCAGTATTTTTTTCATAGGTTTTTTTGGGGGGAAGTGATAACTGCCTGTCTCTATTTCTTGTCGTCGCCGGTTGGCGCGGCATCGGGCGCTTTCTCCTCCGCCTTGAGCACAGCCCCTACGGCCTTCGGGTCGAAGCCATCCGGCCACGCCGTGTCATCATCATAGATCGCGCCCTTGAACCGGGTGGTCGCGGGGATGGTCGAGCCCCGGAGATTCGCGCCGCGCAGGTCCGCATTGCTGAAGTCGCAACCGCTGTAGCCCGCAGTGATCTTGCATTTCTTCAGGTTCGCCCCGCGGAAAATGCAGTCCGTGTCCGGGTGGAGCGTCAGCCCCTCCAGGTTCGCGCCGGTGAGATTCGTGGTCGAGAAACGAATGAACCCCGTCGCCTCGCGCAGGTCGGCCCCGGAGAGATCGGCCTTGTAGAACGAGGTAAAATTCAGGTTCGCGCCCTTGAAGACCGCCTTCTTCAGGCTCGCATTCGTAAATACCGCGTGGTCCAGGATCGCATCGGTGAAATCCGCGCCGTTCAGCGAGCCGTTGGCGAAGTCCTTGTTCTTCAAATCCTGGTCGTGGTAATCCTTCCCCTCCGCGTAGGAGACGGCGGCGAGGTTCAGGAATGAGAGGGCTACGGTGAGTAGTGCGAATGTTTTTTTCATGGGATTTGAGGGCGAAACGTTACCAACCCCGCCGCGGAAACGCGCCGGAACAAAGCATGACCAAAATTGATGACCACCGCTCCATGAGGAATCTTTTATCAGGCGGGGCGGTTGTTCACAAGACGAAAGTCCCCGCGGCGCGGCACGAGGCACCTTCGGGAAGTGGTGATCGTGAATTTTTGCCCTTGACTTATGCGTCCGCGGCACCAACGGCGGGGAGGTACCTGACAGGAGAATTTGTTAAAAGGCCGCCGGCCACTGGCGTCTAATGGAGTTATTCGGTGGTTACCCGGGTAGAAGGGTTCCAAACCTCAGCCGGGGATATAATACGTGACCAGTGCCACCCCGGCCAGCATCAGTGCCAGAAGCGCCATGCTGATAGTTGACCTGGAAACACGTGGATATCGCTTTGAGAGCGGCAACACCAGAAAATAGATGCCGGTGAGTATCAGGACCACCGCGGGCTTGTAGATGTAGCCGTCTCCCGTGCTCTGATTGCAAGACAGCGAAAAAATGAATAACGCTGGAAGAGGAATACATAAGCAAAAAAAGTCAAAACCATGCAATTGGTCATATATCCGGTTGAAAATAAAGATGTATGCCGGGACAATGAAGAAAGCTGAAAACCATACGGACATCCATGGGTTCGATAATTCCCGACTTGCATGGCCCTTACTCATTGCCAGTACAAAAGCCGCAAACAGGATATAGAGGATATACAAGGCCAGCAGGCACCCTGTGGCGGGTTTCGGCGAAAGCTTTTCCGGGAGAATCTTCACCGGCTGAGAATTACGGAGAAGGATGATTTCGTCCAACTATTTTTGAAATACAATTGGCGGGTCCGCCACGAAGAGTCGTAAGAGTTCGCGATTTTCAATCCGGAATATACTTCACCGACAATACCACGGCGATCACCTCCACGGCTGCGAGCGTAATCCCGAGTGTCGAGCGTGCGATTTTTGGGAAGCGCCTTGAAAGCGGTATGATCAAAAAATAGCAGCCGGTAAGGATTAACGCCGGTACAAAACCGCCGGCCCATGGAGCCCCGGTCAGGCCCAGAAAAAACCAGGTGGACAGGGGGACGCACAGGCAGACAAAATCAAGGCGTTTCATGTGGTCATATGTTCTGTTAAAAATATAGATATACGCGGGAACCATCACAAAGCCGATTACTAGCCCGAGCCAGCTATACGGATCAGTAAAATCCATATGATGATGAAGGTCCATGTTCACCATCAATGCCATAAGCGCAAACAGTAAATAAACGCCATACAAGGCCAGGAGGCATCCGGTGGCGGGTTTCAGCGAAAGCTTTTCCGGGAGAATCTTCACCGGCTGAGAATTACGGAGAAGAATGATTTCGTCCAACTATTTTTGAAATACAATGGGCGGGTCGGCGGGCATGAGTTCCTCGATCTTCTTCCAGTCGAGCACTTCCTGGAGCACGGGCCAGATGGCTGCGGACCTGCGGAAAAATCCAATATCCCTGCATATCAGCACCACAAACGCGACCGCCACAAAATAGACTCCCTCGTTGCCAACCACAGAAGTGATCAATGCCGCAAAGATCGCAAAGAAAGCAATCATGATGAGGTAAACTCGACGGTTACTCCAGAGCAGTCCGGGAATAGTCATCTTCCGGTTCCGGTAATGCAAATAAAGCTGCAGGTTTCTGCGTTGGATGGATGTCATAGGTTTTTATTCAGGGTCAGGAAGCCCACGCATATATGGGCGGGATTAAAATATCACGACGGAAGTTTTTCACTCCCATACCCTGCAACAAATGCAAAAGCCTGCCCTTGACGCTGCGCGCCCCTTGATTCAGCCTTGCCGCACATTATGCGATCCCTCCGCTTCTTCCGTCGTGTCCCGTTCCTTTCGCTAACTCTGAATCTTGCCCTCGCGGTCGCCCTGCGCGCGCAGATGTCCACGCAGGAGGCTCCCGTCACCGAGGTTTCCCCGCCGCCTGCTCCGCCCGCCAGCGCCGTAATCCCGTCCGTCACCGGCACGGCGGCCCTCTCCGGCACCGGCGCGGACAAGTGGGAGAAGGAGATCGCCGCGTTCGAGGCGAAGGACAAGGAGACGCCGCCGCCGGCGGACGGCGTGGTCTTTGCCGGCAGCTCGACCTTGAGGCTCTGGAAAACGCTCGCGGCGGAGTTCCCCGAGGTGCCCGTGATCAACCGCGGCTTCGGCGGCTCGCGCATGCCCGACCTCACCCGCTACGCCGACCGCATCATCATCCCGTACAAGCCGCGCCTCGTGGTCGTCTACTCCGGCGGCAACGACATCAACGCGAAGAAAACCCCGGCGGAACTCATGGCCTCGACCGTCGCGCTCGACGAAAAACTGCGCGCAGCCCTGCCGGACACCACGATCGTGCACGTGACGCTGAACCCCACCATCAAGCGCCTCGAGCAGGAGCCGCAGGTGCGCGAGTACAACAAACTCCTGGCCGCCTACTGCGCCGGCAAGCCGAAGGTCGTCTTCATCGACACTTACTCGAAAATGATCGGCCCCGACGGCAAGCCGCAGGACAAACTGCTGAAGGTGGACAAGCTCCACCCCTCCGACGAAGGCTACAAGCGATTCGCCGCCGCGATGAAACCCGCGATATTGAAAGCCTACCAGGATGCGGGCGGGAAGTTGAAGTAGAAGGACGTGCGCGTTCTTTGACAAAGGTATCTGAATATAACGGGCTGCCCGCATCGAATGCACTATGTCAGATTCATCACCGGATAAGATTGCCGCGAGGAAGGATAGGAAAACACTGCCTCTGCCGGATGCTCGTGAGGACCTTGATTTTACCGGAGCATATAATGCAGTCGAGTTTGAGCGTATAAGGGCTGGATTGATCCCGGAAGAGATGGAGGATAAGTGGTTCATCTTTTTCGAAGACCCGTGGCTCTACTTTCACCGAAGCTGGACTGGATCGTGCATCTACGCAGTCCGTTTCGAAAAGGGAGCCACCGGATTTGCAGCCGTGGAATCGTGGGTCAGCCGGAACCGTGACGAATACAAGGGGACAAGGAGGGACTACGACCGCGCAATGCTCAATTTTTTGATCGATGCGCTCCTGCTCCGGAAACCTGCCACTTTTCCCGTGCCCGATAGCATACCGAAGGATGCGCCAAAAGGAATCTATCAACATCACCTAGTCGGCAGGGCATATCCGGAAACGACATTCCCGGCAAAGTCCGCTGCCGAATCATCGCCACATGCTGGTATTGTTTCCCGGTTTAAATTCTCCTCCACGCTGATAGTGGCGGGCATTGCCATGGCCTTGCACACGGCGCTGGCGGTGTTTTTATTCGGCGCAGCGATCAGAGATCCCATACGGTCAGGTCTGGCTCCCGTCTTGGTATATATGTGTGACATCCCGGTTTCTTATGGGATCGAGCTATTGAGGCAAATATTCCATCAGAATGATGATTATTACCGGGCACTGAAGACGGACTGCGCGCTATACGTCGTAATAGGTGGCGTATGGTGGGGTTTTATTGGGGCGGTTGTATCAATGTTCTTCCAATGGCTTTTTCAGATGCGATTGAAAAGGAGACGGTAATACTCCGCCAGCCGCCTGAATACTGACAATGGCGTGGTAGATCGTGATCTCCGAGCACGATGGGAGAACAATCGCGAGCGGAGCGAGCCTGTCATTTCAGAGAGGCGCTATCGCGCGTTTGCTTTGGCATCGTGCACGGAGGTCACGATCCACCTTGAAAAAGCCCCTGCCGTGGAAGCCATCTCATAAACAGCGGAGGGAGCTGTTTATGAGATGAGCTGCCAGGAGGGATCCGAAAACCTGTTACTTGTTAAAGTTTTCGTTGTTGGTCTTGATCTGGTTCGGGACGTCCAGCCTCACGGAGAGGTTGGACGGAAGGTTCTGCGATGCCTCGCGCCCCAGCGACGCGGCTGCCGAGTCCAGGCTGTGACCGAACGACTTGATCGCGGATGCAAGCAGTGCGGACGATACGATGAGCGCGATGCTCATGAACAGCGACGCGGCTACCACGGGTGACTTCATCCAGATTAAATTGCGGGACGCTGTTTAAATAGCGCCGCTGGATTACTTCTTCTTTTGCTTTGCCCAGCGCTTCTTCAGCGCGGCGACGATGCGTGCGCGGCCTTCCGGCGTGAGTTTGCGCTTGGTCTTGCCTTTTTTCGCGGCCTTGGCTGGCTTCGCTGCGGCTGGCGCGGCTGCCGCTACTGCGGTGCCCTTCGACTTTGCCCAGCGTGCGCGCTGCGCGGCTGCGATCTTCGCGCGTGCTGCCGCGCTCATTTTCCGGCGGCCTTTTTTGGCCGGTGCGGGGGACAATGCGGAAGCCACGCTGCTGCCCACGCTGCCGAGGATTTTGCCCAGGCGCGCTTCGAGTTTCGCGATTTCTTCCTTGATGTTGATTGCTTGTTTCAGTGTTTCTAGAGATATGCTCATGCGGCTGTATTAATGCACAATTAGGCACCCGTCAACAATGTAAACGAGGAAATAACATGGGGGTTAGCTTGTGAGGAAGAATGTTATTCTTGTACTATTGTGGGGGAGTAATGACGAATGACGAAATCCGAATGACGAAAGAAGCTCGAAATCCGAAGTCCGAAACGCTGTTATTTCATAGGACGGCGCAGTTCGATTTGCCGCCCTGGTCCCTCGGCCTCTCCCCGATTCGAGTTTAGGGCTTCGTCATTCTTTCGAGCTTCGTCATTCGTCATTTTAGCGTAACAAGGCAGAGATATTAAAATGAGCCGTTGTAGCCCACTACTCTTCGCACCCGGTTACCCCCATCACTGCTTCCACCAGACCCACGTGACGTAGGCGGTCGAGAGCACGAACACGAGGCAGAGCAGCAGCCTCCAGGCGTGAAACACGTCGGGCCATGTCATGCCGATGAGGATGCCCAGCGAGAGCATCGCATACTTGAACACGCCCGCCTGCCACCAATTCAAGGTGAATGTTTTGAAGATATTCATATAAATCCTTCGCAAGACAATGTCGTCCCGTGCGGCGGGGCGGTCAACCGCTGTTGATGAGCATTTCATTCGCGGCCCACTGTGCCTCCGCCTCGCGCCAGTGGGCTTTCTCGCGGCCCGCGGGCCGGCCTTCCTCCTCCCAGATGAGATAGGCGAGATACGAGATTTCCTCCCTGTACAGGATTTGATCCTCCCCGGGATTGGACATGGTATTCATTTCCAGCGGTTGCATTGCATGTTGAAAATAGGCCGCATCGCCGCGCCCGCCATGGGGTGAAACCCTACCGGGCGAAACCCGGCGCGCCGGTGAGCCCATACGATCCGCCCCCGCCCCGGTAGGGTTATACCCCATGGTGTTGCCCGGCCCGTGCTTTAACTTCCATCTGCACCCCATGCAGGGAAGACACCGTTGTCGTCATGCCGGCGGCGGTTTAGAGAAAGTATAATACCAATATGTTGCACCAGTTTCTCACAGCAAACCGCCCCGGCCTCATCGAGCGGTGCAGGGCAAAGATCGCGCAAAGAAAAACCCCCCGGGCTACCGCGAAAGAGCTGGAGCACGGGGTTCCCCTCTTCCTCGACCAGCTCATCAAGACACTCCGGCTCGAGCAGACGCCGAACCCGATGCGCAGCCGCGCGGTTTCCAATTCGCAGGGCGGCGGAGGCGCGCCTGCTCCGGGGGAAAGCGCTGTGCCGCAGGGCGGGGAGTTGATGCAATACGGATTCACGGTCGACATGGTCATCCACGACTACGGCTATCTCTGCCAGGCGATCACGGACCTTGCATTTGAACTCAAGACTCCCGTGGAACTGGACGAGCTGCGCATTCTCAACCGGTGCCTGGATAACGGGATCGCGGGCGCCGTCACCGAATTCATCCGCCAGCGCGACTTTATCGCGGAGGAAAAGCAGGCCGACGCCTTGAACCAGCGGCTGGGATTTTTCGCGCACGAGCTGCGCAACCAGCTCCACACCGCCACGCTCGCGCTCCTCGCGATCAAGGGCGGCAACGTGGGAATCACCGGCGCGACCGGCGCGATCCTGGAAAACAGCCTCGCGGGCATGCGCAATCTCATCAATAACTCCCTCACCGGCGTGCGTATCTCGGCCGGGCTGCCATCCCTGAGCCAGCGGTTTTCGCTCGCCGATTTCATCGCCGAGATGAAACTCTCCGCGCTGCTGGAAGAGGACACCCGCGAATGCAGCCTCGCCGTGGCCGATGTGGACCCGCAGCTTGCCGTGGATGCCGACCGGGATCTTCTTTCCTCGGCAGTCGGGAACCTGCTGCAGAACGCATTCAAGTTCACGCAGCACGGCACCGAGGTCGCGCTCACCGCCTACGCATCCGGGGACCGCATCCGCATCGATGTCGGCGACCAGTGCGGGGGCCTGCCCACCGGCAACGCCGAAAAAATGTTCGAGCCCTTCTCGCAAAGCAGCACCGACAAAAGCGGGCTCGGCCTCGGGCTCTCCGTCTCCCGCAGCAGCGTCGAGGCAAACAAGGGGATACTCAGCGTGCACGACATCCCGGGCACGGGATGCGTATTCACCATCGACCTCCCCCGCCACGCGATGCCCGCGGCGTGACATTCGCCTTTCGAAACAAACAGCCGGGGAGAGCGGACGCGCGCATTTCCTTTTGTCCCACCGCGTACTATTTCCCGCAAAAAAGTGCATCTTGCGCGAAGGGGGAAATTGCTTGGGTTTTACCGGCGCTGTGAAAGTGGTGATAAATCTTGCATGAGCCGTCTGTTTATCAGGCCATGCACGTGCCGGAATGTAGAGGAACGGGCGGGGTCGCGCAGCCGGAGCGGGGATAACCGCCCGTAACAAAACCCAAGCAGTTATCCCACGCGATCCAAAACCCGAACCCAGCGGAATAGGAAAGGAATAGGAATAAGAAAGGAAGTACAAGAAGACCCCCTATAGTCCCCCGCAGGGGGACGGGTGCAAAGAAGGGGGCCGGGCAGTTGGTCTTTTTTGTCTTGCAAAGTGATGTACCGGCATCAACCTCTTGCACCCGCGCTCATGAAATTTTTCCCCACTGCAAATTCACAATGGCTTTCAAAAGCTGAGACGGTATTCATGACCCTGTTTTTTGTCTTCGCGATAATCAATATCCTGCAAAGCCGGTCAAATAGGCAGATTGGCAAGCTGGGTATAAATTCCATTGCCCCGGAAAATCTACAGACCGCCCCCGAATCATTCAGGCTCAAGCTACGGGTGGAGTCGCGCGATTTTCCGGTGGACGAGATGACGAAGACAAAGGCCTGGACCGAGTTGCAGGATGAGCTCACCGGTTATTCCGAGCGGTTAAAGCTCATGGACAAACAGAATGACAAACGAAGTGACTGGATTATTAGTTTTTACATGATTTCCGCTATCGGGATGGTAGCATGCACATATCTGAACAAGAGAAACAAACGTCGTTTAAATGGCGACTGGAAAACAAGCGTGTGATATTCGAAAATCCCACCCCGAATGTCTCCGGGGATTTACTTTTTTCGAACGAGCACCGCACGTTCGTCATGCGCCCCCTCGTAATACGCGACATGCGCGGATGGAAAATAAAGAAGGCTTTCCTTTGAGGTGTTGAAAACCTCCTTGAGCGCGTCGTCTGCCGATAACTGCCGGCCATGGACATGGGGCATGATACTCATGGTCCAACAAGGCTCGGCTGCTCCATGTTGACGCAACGAAGCGGCCACTGTTTGCAAGGTGCACGAACGCGGAAGGGGCAGAATTGATTCCGGTTCAAAGTCGCTCGCCACGTGAAGCAGCTCGCGGCAGAGAGTGATCTGGCGTTTCCTGCTTCCCGCGAGGAAAAGGAAACGTTCCTTGCGATCACGAGATACGAAGTCAGAAATGATACTCTCCCAAACGGGACGGAGCAGTTCGAAAGTTTCGGCGGTTTCGTGATCAGGTCGCATAGCATCACTCACACAAACAGCAGCGGCAGATACTCCGGCACATCGTTCGTCGGTGCGAGCGTACCGTCCGCGATTTTGTAAATGCGCTCGTGGGCGAGGGTGGCGGCCTCGGCGAGCGGGGTGTAGGGGCGGTTGCAGATGTCGAGGAAGCCGATGTTGTAGTTCTCGCCGTCGAAGCGGCCGAGGGCGCTCTCGTCGTAGAGCGTGAACCAATGGACGCCCACGCAGCCGGGCAGGGCAGCAGCGTTCTCGGCGTAGACGCGGTAGGCCTTGCCGCGGTCCTCCTGGGTGCGCACGTGGCCGATGCCGCTGGAGGGCAGGCCGGCGTCGAGCGCGCCGAAATGCCACTCGCCCACGAGCACCGGGCGATGCACGAGACGCGTGATTTTTTCGACCGCCTCCGGGTTTACGCGCTCCTTGTAGCAATTAATGCTGAACACGTCGAAGCATTGCATCGCGACGATTGCCCACTCCGGCGGCACGGTGTGGTAACGCGCGCCGAGGTTGAGATGATGCGGATCCACCGCGCGGCATGCGCTGCTGAGGCTCTCGAAAAGCTTCTCGGCGATGATCGCGCTGAAGTCCGTGAAATCCTGCGCGGTCGGCACGCTGGAGTTGCGCTTTGCGACGAAGCGCGCGAACTCCTCGCGCGCCGGGCCTTTCACATCATTGAGCCACATGCCCTCGGCGGGCGTCTGCGCGGCGAAGCCCCATGTCGGCTCGTTCATGAGGAAATAGCCGAGCAGCGCGGGATCGTCGCGCGTCTCCGCGAGCTGCGCGGCGAACTCCTTCACATCCTCCTCGAACGCAGGGTGGAACACATCGGGAAAATCGCGGAAGATCATCGGCGTGCGCGGCCAGCGGAGGTCGAGCGGGCGCACATACGGGAAGGCGGCCTTGCTCGCGGCCTGCCATTCGGACCAGTTCCCCACCGTGTTGAAACGCAGCCGCCGCATGAGGCCGAGCGCGATCTTTTCCCACGCGTCGTGCGCGGCATCGGCGCCGAATGCGCGGATGAAATTCGCCCGCAGGAAATCGACGTTCGCCTTCGAGTCATCGCGCGCGGCCGCGTATTCGCCCGTCGCCTCCGGCATCCACGCCAGCGCCTTGTGCAGGCCCTGCACGTGCGCGCCGATGCCGAAGTTCACGCAATCCAGCCCCGCCGACCAGAACGCGCAGCCCTCCGGGTCAACCAGCCACCAGCGCCGCGCATCATGCTCCGTGCGGAAGTAACCCGTGGCGCGGAATTTCTTCCCCGTCCAGCCGCCCCAGCGGGATAACTCCCCGGGTTGCTTGTCCGCCTTCGCATCCGCGAGCTGCGCGTGGAGGCGCGTGGTAACTTCCTCCGCGTTTTTGCTCTTGCCCGTCCAGCCGATCAGCGTGCTCTGGCCCAGCTCATCGAGCAGCGGCCCCTTCGGCAGCAGCGGATCGTCCAGCAACGGCGGCGCGTCGGCGGTGGCGGTGAATGGCGTGATGCACCAGCGCACCGGCTCCGCGCTTTTGCGCAGCAGCGTCAGCGTCATGCGGTCCACCTTCTCCAGGCGCACCACGTCGCCGCCGCTCATCGGCTTCAGCCACGCCCCCTCGCGCGGGAACGCCCAGCGGTTCTGGTTCACCGCCTCCAGCGGGATGCGGATGCGCGCCGCGCACTGGTTCAGTGCCGCGAACATCATCGCCGCCTTCCGCCCGCCCTCCCCCTCCTGCAAATGCAGCACAAACACCGCGAGATGCGTCCCGTCGAGCAGCATGTCCGCCGAGAGATAGCGGTACCCCGCGAGAATCCCCGGCTCGAGATAATAAACAAGCCCGCTCTCCGTGGAGTCGGCCACATACCACGCCGAGCCATGGACCGGCGCCTCCGTTTTTTCCGTCTTGATCTTACCGAAAAGCCCGGTCTGGTGGAAGATGATGGGTGTCATTGGGAGTTAGTAGGTGGGGGGTGTGGAGGAGTTGTGAGTTTTAGACGCCGATGATCACTTTCACAACCAGCATAGTGGATACCATTGCGACCGAGAACGCCGCCAAAGGGCTCAAGCGCAAACGCGGTGACCAAAATAGCTGCGAAACGAGAAGTGAACCAAAATATACCAAATACAATTGGCGGCGGTCAGGGGCGGGAAGAGGAAAGGCGTTGAACATCAAAACGCTGGAGATTGCAGTGAGGATGGATATTCCGAGGTAACAGCGCGCTACGCGTTCCAGTGAGTGTATGATGCGCGGAGAACGCCGTGGAAGGCAAAGCACGGTCAGGGAGACCACAGCAAGCACGAGCATGGCGACCGGGTAAATGAAAAAAATCCAGAGCTGGGAAATACAAACCGCACTCGCAATGCAGATGACCAACACGACAGCCCATACGGCCGTCTTGAGCGGGTGGGGGCGTGCAACTGCGGGGTACATACGCCCCGCATTATAGCGGCGGCGGCGTGTTTACCAATGCATTTGTTTTTTTGATGAACCGGCTGGCCTGCGCTGTAAGTCGTCACATTTTATTGATTTGCCGGGTCAGGCTTTGTTTTCCGCGCCAGCGGCCCGAATGCAAATAGCAGCAGCGACCAGATCAACCAGACAAAGAGGCTGATTGCGATGGGAGCTGCCATGAATGCGTTTTCCCTGGATTCAGCAATTCTTGAAAACTCCCAAAGGTACACAAGACTAAGCAGGGAAGTAAGGGAAAGCGCAATGCACACGAGCATTGCCCGCAACCGCCGGATGCCAAGGCTCGCAAAACACATGAATATTCCCGCCGCAATAAAACCACCCTTGAGCATCCAGATCAGGAGTATGACAACATATGGGTTCATGTTGGCTCTGTTGGCTGAAAGGAAAAAATCAACGCGTCCGCCAGCCCGTGCTGCCACCCATCGCCAGCGCGGGGGTATGCCGGTGCAATATACCATCGACGATTGCGGCGGTGTTGGATGCGATTGGTGTCTCCTGTTGCTCCGCCCCGATCTGGATTTTCGAGATATCGTCAAACGTCAGGAGCCCGTTGTCCTCGCGCATGCCCCATGCTTTGCACCGGATGCGCAGTGTCGCGCGTTTTTCATCCCATGCCTGAAACTCGGCGCAGAGCATCTTCCACCGGGTTTCGTCACGGCCTTTGCTGATGCTGAAGACGATGCTTTCGTCCGTGCATGGGGGGTAGGTCATGCAGCGTCCGGTCACATGGCATGTGATTTCGTCCCGGGTGATATTCGTGAGGGTCACCAATCCATTGGCCGCCAGCACAGTCACCTCGCGGCCCGAGCCGCAAAAAGCGATGCCGCCACGGATGATGTAGTCATTGGTCACGGTGAAACCCAGATCGCCCGCGAGGTATGAGCCCGTGAGCCCGGTAGGTGCATCGCCCGCACGCGCGGTCGCGGTGAGGAGCAGGAGCGCGGAGGCAAGCAATGCGGCAGTCGTTTTCATAAGTGGATTCTTGAACGCGATGACGCCCTGTTTATCGCGCCAATCCGGGCATAAGTCAATTCACGGGGGGCACCCCGCATCCATTTCCCCTTGCCCCCGCGCCGCGCATCCACGAAACTTCGTGAGCCATGGAATTAGTTTACGATGCGGGGTCATTCTTAGGGTTTCTGTGGCCAATCCTCTTTCCCGTCTACTACATCGGGATCGTCGTGCAGATATTCCTTCGCCACAGGTGGTGCGTCTCCATCGCGATGCGAGCCGGCACCTTCCTCCTCATCGGCGCGGAGTTATTCGCACCCGCGCTGGAGTTCTTCATTTATCCGATCATGCCGGGATCGACGGCCACCGGCGAGCCGCTGGGGGCCAGCGAGAAATCGTTGAACTCGGCCGGTGCGACGGGGCTGATATGCGTGTTGTTGTTTGCAATCGCGGTCGTGGTGTTGCTGATAGCAAGGGCCGCGTGGCGGCGACGGACGCGGGTGTCCAAAGAATCCACGTTTTAGGCATTCGGCGTCGTAGTGATCCTCCCGTCTGCCATTTTTTCTCCTTATCGGTCGGCAGTTTTGCTATAAAAGGCAAATGAGAAAGCTGAATGCGGGCATTTTCGTTCTGTTGGTCCTCATCGCGGGAGCGCGGGGCAGTCTTTTGGAAACGGAAGTGCAGCTTGAGAAACGATACGGCAAACCTGTGTCGCTTCTGGAATTATCCTATGAGAAGGTATTCACGCCGAAGGAAAAGGCGAAGTATAGCCTGAAGGAATTGTTTCCAATCGATGACAAAACCCAGAGATACTATCTGTACAAGAACTTCAAAATAACGGTTTCGTTTATCGAAGGCAAAAGCCGGAGTGAAGTTGTTGAAAAGCTACTCGGTAGTGGTAACAATCCAAAGGCAAAAGTGTTCTCCAATGAGGAAGTAAAACTTTGGCTCGATACAAACTCCATGGGAGAAACATGGTTGTTGGACAAAGGACAGGACACCGGCACCCACAAGTTCTGGCTTTTGCAAAAGAATGGACAGGAAATAGCAGCCGCCACTTTCGAGAACGAATCTTACATGTGTTTTATGACGAGCGAATTTGCGGCCAGCATGCTCCAGGATAATGCAAAAACATCCAAGGAAGTCCGTTGATAGGAAAAAACACTGTCCATGTCCTTTCGCCCCGACAAAGATCAAATATGCAAATGGCAAAGCTGGCTGCGGCAGCACCATGACGAGGTGGCTGGCTGCGGCGTCCCGCTCCTTGTGCTTGAGGACATGGGGAATTGGTATTATTTCCTCGAACATGGATATTTCACGCCCGTCGACGGCACCGAGCCGGTGATCGATGTTGACCACATGAACAGTGCGGATGCGGAACGCCTCTGTTTGTTTTTGGAGAAGGACGATTTTTTTCCGGATTCCGTGGCGCTTAAACGACTGCGATATCTCTTGAAGATATGAATTTGTTCAAAAAGAAATCAGGCTCTTCATCGCCACATCATCTCACCTACGACACGCTCGAAGCCTTCTGCGAAAGCCTGCCGCCCGACTGGATGAAGCATCCCGACATGGCGAAGCGCGATTTGTGGTTGGAGCAATTTGCCGAGTTGAGAAAACACCTTTACGACATGCACGTCGCCACTCTCACCGACGAGGAGCAGAGGGAGATCGAAGCCGGCACGCATCCATCGCAGAGTCACAAGTTTGAAGAACGTGCGCAGCCGTTCACTATTTATCTTAAGGAGGAGTTGGCACGACTCGGCTACAATGCACAAGTGAAGGTCGGTATATATCATTGTGATCGTATCGTTCTCTCTGCAAAGCTGGACCGAACACCGTCTGGCCGGACGCGTGATGTCCCCTGGCTGTTTCGGGGATTTGAGGTGAAATACGGCTTCCCGGATGATTCACCCAAAGACTCATAGCAGGAAATCTGTGGGCGACATTCTTCACTCATAAGCGACATCCATTTCCCCTTGCCCCCGCGCCGCGCATCCCCGAAACTCAACAACCTATGCAATACACAAACCTCGGACGCACCGGATTGAAAGTTTCACGCCTTTGCCTCGGCACCATGAACTACGGCCCGCGCGCCACCGAGACCGAGAGCCACGCGCAGATGGACAAGGCGCTGGAGCTGGGCATCAATTTCTTCGACACCGCCGACGTCTATGGCGCGAAGAAAGGCGAGGGAGTCACCGAGCAGATCGTCGGCACGTGGCTCGCGCAGGGCGGCGCGCGCCGCGAGAAAGTCGTGCTCGCCACCAAAGTCTTCGGCGACATGGATGCCGACCCCGCCGATCTCACCATGAAACGCGGCCTCTCCGCGTTGAAAATCCGCCGCGCGTGCGAGAACTCCCTGCGGCGCCTCAAGACCGATTACATCGACCTTTACCAGATGCACCATATCAGCCGCGACACGCCGTGGGACGAGATTTACCAGGCGTTCGAGGTGCTCGTGCAGCAGGGGAAAATCCTCTACGTCGGCAGCAGTAACTTCGCCGGGTGGCACATCGCCGACGCCATGCACCACGCCGCCCGCCGCCATTTCATGGGCCTCGTCTGCGAGCAATCGCAATACAGCCTCCTCTGCCGCGTCCCCGAGCTGGAGGTGCTGCCCGCCGCGAAGGAATTCGGCCTCGGCGTCATCCCCTGGAGCCCGCTCGCCGGCGGCATGCTCGGCGGCGTCCTCGGCAAACAGGCATCCGAGTTATCCCGCCGCGGCGGCGAGCAGGCCACGAAGCGCATCGAGAAACTCCGCCCGCAGCTCGAGCCATGGGAAGCCTTCTGCAAAGCCATGGGCGAAACCCCCGCCGACGTCGCCCTCGCATGGACCCTGCACAACCCCGCAATCACCGCCCCGATCATCGGCCCGCGCACCATGGAGCAGCTCACCCAGAGCGTCCGCGCCATCGACATCAAGCTCGACGACACAGCGCTCAAGACCCTCGACAAAATCTTCCCCGGCCCCAAAGGCCCGAGCGAGGAAGGCACCAGCGACTGGACAAAGCAGGAGGCCCCGGAGGCGTATTCTTGGTAGGAGATTAGGGCGCCCCCTTCAGGGCTGTGGGCTCTCTGGGGTGGCGGGAACCCAGGTCCGTTGCCCTGGGCTGGGGTTGGGATGCCCCTTTGGGGCGTAGGTATGCGCCGATGCAGGGTGCAGTAAAAGAAGTGAATGGGAGTGCATTTTTTGCAAATGCGGTGTATGCCATTGTATGTCCTTTGCTGTAGAATGAATTATACAATTCGACCAAAAATGCGATACGTCTTCGCGATGGCTGTTGCCGTTAGTATTCTTGCGTTGGTTCTCGTCGCTATAATGTTACCGATTGCCATGTGCATTACCTCTCCTGGAGAATTTCAACCGCTTCCGCCATTGTCACACGTATTCTATTTCCTTGCGATCGGCCTGCCAGTCGGTTTGCTGCCTGCTTTATTTTGCGTTTACCTGTTTGAGCGCCCCGGCTCATGGACGGTTACGCAGGTAGGCATCGAAATACGGCGCGGCTCTCGTTTGGTGCGGCAGATTTCATGGCTGGAAATTCAATCCGTTCGACTTGCCCGCTTCACAGTCTCGATCAGAGCCGTCCACAGACCATTTATTCACCGGCTTACTTTCGTGGATCGCAATGAGTTATTGCCTCATATACCAGAAAGCAAACGTTACTTTGTAATGAAACTTTGAGTATCATTGGAGCGTCAAAAAATTGATACCACCAGCGACCCGAATTAATCCTACATAGAAAAATTCCCCACGCCCCAAAGGGGCATCCTAACCCCAGCCCAGGGCAACGCCCTGGGTCTCCATTCCAAAATCAGACCAAAGCCCTGAAATGGGCGCCCTAACCACCCGATGCCACAATCCCTGGCGCGTCTCCACATCCACCTCATCTTCAGCACCAAGAACCGCGAACCGGTGTTGCACGAGGCCGTGCGCAATGAACTGCACGCCTACATGGCCACCGTGCTGCAAAACTTCGGATGCCCGCCGGTCCTCATCAACTCCGTCGCCGACCACGTGCACATTCTTTTCGAACTCGGTCGCACCGTTGCGGTGAGCGACGCCGTGGAGGAGGTGAAAAAATCCTCATCGAAATGGATCAAGACCCAGGGCGACGCATTCACCGGCTTCGCATGGCAGGCGGGATACGGCGCATTCGCCGTCTCGGAATCCAACGTCGCCACCGTGCGCGAATACATCGCAACCCAGCAGGAGCATCATCGCAAGAAAACATTCCAGGAGGAATACCGCGCGTTTCTCGAACGGCATAATGTGGCGTTCGATGAACGCTATGTGTGGGATTAGGCCGCCCTTTCAGGGCTGTGGGCTTGTTGTTGTGGAACGGACCCAGGGCGTTGCCCTGGGCTGAAGTTAGAATGCCCCTTTGGGGCGAGTAGAAATTCGGAATCGAAAACCGGAGAACCGCTGACGATTAACCCTGCCGTAAACAGCGTCGATTAATCCCACATGCAAAAAACTCCTCCCGCCCCAAAGGGGCATCCCAACCCCAGCCCAGGGCAACGCCCTGGGTCTTCATCCAAAAACAGCCGAAAGCCCTGAAATGGGCGCCCTAACCACCCGATGCCGCAATCATAACTCCCATATGTCCCATCACTTCCCCGCACCCACCCCCGCGTACCACGTCCAGAAATGTTCCGGCCATTGCGCGCCTTCGCCGGTGGAGCCGGCGCTGAATGCCCCGTGGCCGCCCTTGTCGATCTGCCAGAAGGTCGCCGGCACTCCCGCCGCCTTGTAACCTGCCGCGATCGCCTCGGCGAATGTCGTGGGCGCGGTCTGGTCGTCGCGCGCGGATGCTATGAATGCGGGCGGCGTTTTTGCGTCGATGGGATACGCCGCGATCTTGTCCTTGTAAGGCCACGGGCAGAAGAGGCCGATGAAATCCGGGCGGCAACTCTCGTGCGCCACCGGGTCGGTCGAGGCGGCGTCGCCCGCGTCGTTGTGCGTGGCGATGTTCAGCGTCAGGTTCGCGCCCGCGGACCAGCCGATGAAGCCGACCTTGTGCGGGTCGATGCCCCATTCCTTCGCGTGGGCGCGCACCACGCGCACGGCCTGTTTGCCATCGGCCAGCGCGTCGGCCTGCACGTGCACGGACGGCGGTTCTACCCGGTATTTCAGCACCACGACCACGATGTCCTTCGCCAGCAGCGTCTCGGTGGTCGGGTTCGCCACGGTCACATTCCAGAGCTGGTGATAACCCCCGCCCGGGCAGACGATGATCGCCGCGCGGTTCGTCCCCGTCTTCGCGGGGAAATGGACATACAACCCCGGGATACCCACATTCCGCATGCGCTTGTCCGGGTCAATCGTCCCCGGCCCCGCCCCGGCCACCACGCCCGGAGGCTCCCCCGGCCAGAGTTTCGTTTCCACCGGATTACCGGCGCGGCCCTGGAGCGGGAGTAAGGTGAGTGAAATGGCGAGGAGGGTGTTAAACAAGTGGCGGGGGAGTTTCATATTTTGTGGGTGGAGTTAGAAGATAACTAACGCGGTGATCTTTGGCACGCGGGAATTTTTGATTGCATCGGCTGACTTAATACCGCGTACACTCCTTAATGGGGTCCGCTTCCGCCAAGCACGGCGCGCATTTGCAACTGCGCCAGCACGTGCTGTTTCTCTTCTTCTTTCAAACCACTGAGCGAGTCCACGGCAGTTTTCGGGGAGAATAACAGCCAGAATCCGAGTACCTCGGCAAGTGCCTGCGTGCGTAACTCGGGATCCTCGATCTTCCTGGACATATCGAACGCCCGTGCGGGCTGTTTCCGGGCAAGGGGCCCGGCCAGCTTGGCCAGCACTTGGTCCCGCGATTTCACGTCTTTAATGCCGAGGGCGGTTTCAAGTAAAGGCTCCCGGGGTGGGGTATCCATCAGCAGGCGCGTGGTCATTGCCAGGCTTTCGCATGCCGCGCTTACCGCCATATCTTGTGTCACTCCCGGCGGTATTTTTTTCGCCACCGCGAGGAGTGCCGGAGCATCACTATTTGCCCATGTGGTAAAGAGGGAGGTTGCCAGTTCATCCCGCGCAGTTCCCTCTGGGAATTTCAATATCCACTCCAGCGCTTTTTCCGGGTGGCCCTGCTCGTTCCACTTAAAGGCGATTTCCGAGGCGAACCGTTTTATAAAATGATCCGGATCGGGGATGCCGCCTGCATCCGGCGTGGGGAATCGCTTGGAAAACTCCTTCGCCGCGGTCTCCGGATCGCCCACGATGCCTTTCTGTGAATCCGTGATCTGGCTGACGATCCCGCCCCACGCGAAAACGGCGTAATTCTTCTCCAGTGAATCGGCCCAGCGTTTCGCCGACGGTCGATCCATGCTGCTCCAGGCTCTCCCCACCATGCTGATGGTCCAGGGGTTGTGTCGCTTTGCAAGCACCCACGCTGCCGCCTTTTCAGGCCGTAACTTTGTCCAGTAATACACCAGGTTGTCCGTGTCCCCAGGGTTGTCCCGCACATTGCTTAATTCCACAGCCTCCTGCGGGGATTCCAGCGCGATCGCATTGAGCACTGCCGTCTCAGGGCCCGCGAATTTCAATGCGCCCCGCACATCTTTCTGCGCCCAAGCCGCCAGCATTTCATCGCCAAATTTGTCACTGAGTTGCGAAGGGGCGTTTGCCTTCAGCCACGGGTAGGCTTCCTCTGGCCTGACCCTCCCCCACAGCACGGTGAGAAGGTAAGGCGAAACAGCGAGGTACTCCGATTCGGGCTTTTTGGGAATGAGAGCGCTCGCGGCCTTCAAGTAATCCTTGGGATCAATAAGGCGGAGCAGATTATCCACTGTCGTGCTGGAAACGGATTTCTGTGTGAACGGATTATCATAGTGTCTCTCAATGAGCAGGATTTCCTTGATGATCGCGTCCGTGCCGGAAGGCGGCGTCCATTTTCCATCGGGCGCGGCGGGTTCCGCGGCGAGGGAAAGGCAGGCGGTGATTGAGTAACAAAGCAGGGGGACTAACTTGCAAGTTTTCATAGATATCCTCGACATTTCATCGTGGCCTGCGTGTGGAATAGCAGAAACCGCCGGTGTTTGCCATCAAGGAACCTGGCACGCGGAAATTTGGCAGCCCCCGATCTGAGCCCGTATGACTTTCAACGATTATTCAAACGCTCGATAATCGTTGCCGCGATTATCAGCATGATGGTCGCAGCAGGAAATCCGAGAGCGATTGCCACAAACAGCCCGAACCCGAAAATCGCGTTTAACAAAAATACGGCAATGCATCCCATGAGGAGGAAAGCAAGGATTAGCATTATGGAAACACGATCAAGCATAGAGGGAAGGCAAAAGGGATTTCGTGCCTGTATCGCAACTCAAGCCGCAATCGGCCTTCCTCGCGGGAAATTTTACGACTGCCCACCTGCCACCTTTCTTCCTCCCGCAATGCTTGTATCCCGGCGGGCAGTGTGAAAGAGTATCCCCTTATATGCCGGATCAAGAAATCTGCACTGTCCACCATCTGGCGGAAGTTTTCAGGGGTTGCCAGGAGGAGATCATTTCCGAGTGGCGGCTGCAGGCGGGCAAGCTGCTGGCGGACCTGAAGCTCGACAAGCCGACGATCACCGACCACCTGCCGGACGTGATTGCGGAGATCATCCGCGATCTCGCGATGAACCGCGAGGGCCCGCTCTCCGCCGAGCAGACGCGCGGCAGCCCCCCGGTGCACGGCGTGCAGCGGTTTCACGATGGCCTGGACGTGGGCGAGGTCGTGGCGGAATACAATCTCCTGCGCATCGCATTCATCACCATCGCCGAGCGGCACGGGCTCCACATCCTGGGCGAGGCGGCGCGGATCATCCACCACCGCATCGACGAGGCCGTGCGGCTCGCGGTCACGGCATTCGCCGCCCAGCAGGCGCTCATCCACAAGGAGCAGGAGGACGACCACCTCGCATTCATCGCGCACGATCTGCGCACGCCGCTGAATGCGGTGGCGCTGCTCGTGGAGGAGTTGAAAATGGAGCTCGACCCGGGAGTCATCGCCGGCCGGGATTACATCTTCGACGCGCTGGGACGCAATCTGCAGCGCATCGACCAGCTCATAAAACGCATCCTCGACACCAAGGCGAAGCCGTCGGGCATGGGCACCGCCTTCGAGCCCGAGCGCCGCACGTTCGACCTCTGGCCGCTCGTCCAGCGCCTCGTCCTCGACCTCCGCCCCGTGTCATCCAAGGACGGCATCCAGGTCGTGAACGAAGTGCCGCGCGACCTCACCGTATTCGCCGACGCCGGGCTCATCTCGCAGGTGTTCCAGAATCTGCTCGGCAACGCCTTCAAATACGCCCCGCGCGGCCGTGTGACCGTGGACGCGCGCGGCGAAGGCGGCATGGTGACCTGCACCGTGCGGGACAACGGCGCGGGCATCCCCCCGGAGATGCTGCCAAAAATATTCGACAAACTGGAATCCGATCCCGCCACGGAAGGCACCGGCCTCGGCCTGGCAATCGTAAAACAAATCGTGATAGCCCACGGCGGCACCGTCACCGCCGGGAGCACCCCCGGCCAGGGCGCGACATTCACCTTCACCCTCCCGCCCGCCGACGCCGGGGTGGGGGAGCAGGGCGCGTAGCTGCGCAAGGTGGATCGTGATCTCCGAGCCAATAGTGTTCGGCAGGGAAGATGCTTTGAGAGGCAAAGAGTGGAAGGAGATGGGTATTGGCGATGAAGGCAGGAAGTATGGAGAGAGATGAAGGGGCGAG
>Ga0268264_10000633_pt1 | contig 41830 bp, 29 predicted proteins | sample KBSSwiS32_FD_190357 | JGI IMG/M metagenome (GOLD analysis project Ga0268264, IMG submission 190357) | Switchgrass rhizosphere microbial communities from Kellogg Biological Station, Michigan, USA - KBS Switchgrass S3-2 (SPAdes) (version 2) | ecosystem: Host-associated > Plants > Roots >... | reverse complement strand
CTTTGCGCTGGGCGGGGATTCGATCCTGAGCCTGCAGGTGATCGCGCGGGCGCGCGAGGCCGGGTTGCGGCTCACGCCCAAGCAGATGTTCGCTCACCCCACCGTGGCCGGCGCCGCCGCCGTGGCGCAAGTCGTTGCCGGCACCGGAGCCGAAGCGGCGATCACAGGGACACTGCCGCTGACACCGATCCAGGCGCGATTCTTTGCGCGCCATCCCGACGGTCCGGCGCACTGGAACCAGGCGGTCTTGTTGCGGGTCACCGGCGCGCTCGATGCGGTGGTGCTGGAGACGGCGTTGCAGGCGCTGGTGGCGCGCCACGACGCGCTGCGGCTGCGGTTCTGGCAAACCGACGGGATCTGGCAGCAGCGGGTCGCGACGCAGAACACCCACCGGCTGCTCGAGGTGATCGACCTCGGCGACGCGGCCGACTGGCCGCAGCGTCTTGCTGCCGAAGGCACGCGGCTGCAGCAGAGCCTCGAACTCGGCGCCGGTCCGCTGCTGCGGGCCGGATATTTCAGGGTGAGCGGCGGCGAGGGCCGCTTGCTGATTGCGATCCATCATCTCGCGGTCGACGGCGTGTCATGGCGGATTCTGCTGCCCGAGCTGCAACAGGCGCTGGGACAGGCCGAGCGTGGCGAGCCGATCGCGCTGCCGCCCGGCGGCACGCCATGGAGCGTGTGGGTGACCAAGCTCGCCGCCTATGCGCAGGGCCCGGTGGTTACGGCCGAACTCGATTGGTGGCGCGCGGCGCTGGCGCCGGCCAGCGGTGCAACGCTGCCGATCGACGGCGAGGGTGACCGCGCCCTCGGCGCCAGCCGGGTCTTGACGTTCCGATTGGATCAGAGCGCCACGCAACGTCTGCGACAGGACGGGTTGCGCGCCTACGGTTTGCGTCCCGACGAGTTGCTGCTCACCGCACTGGCGCAGACGCTCGCGGCCTGGAGCGGCCATGCCGGCGCGCTGATCGATCTCGAAGGCCACGGCCGCGAAGACGTGATCGACGAGGTGGATCTGAGCCGGACCGTCGGCTGGTTCACCACGCGCTATCCGGTGTGGCTTGACGCGCCCACTGATGCCGGGGCGGCGCTCGTGGCGGTGAAGGAGCAGCTGCGCGCGGTGCCGCACAAGGGCCTGCACTTCGGATTGCTGTCGCATTCGCGCGACGACGCCGCAACGGCGGCGATCCGTGCGCTGCCGAAGGCGGGTGTGAGCTTCAACTATCTCGGCCAGTTCGATCGGAGCATTGATGGCGATGGACGATTCGGGCTTGCGCAGGAATCCGGCGGCATATCGGCCAGCGACGCCAGCCCGATGGCGCACCTGCTCGACCTCAACGGGCGCATCGTCGATGGCGCGCTATCGCTCACCTGGCGCTACAGTCCGGGTGTCCTCGCGGATGCAACGGTGCGCGGCCTGGTCGACGATTTTGCCGCACGGGTCGATGCGCTGATCACCCATTGCGGCGCAACCGAGCGGTTGGCCAACCGGCAATCCGTGTCGGCCCTTGCGGCGCATCTGAAGGTGAGCGCGCGCGACCTGCCGGGCAACATCCTGCCGTTGAATGCGCTGGGCAGCGGCATGAACCTGTTCTGCCTGCACCCCGGCTATGGGCTCGTCAGCGAGTTCCAGCCGCTCGCCACGGCGCTCGACGGCACTGTGACCGTCTATGGCGTCCAGTCGCCGATCTATTCCGAGCCGGATTGGCGCGCGGCCTCGTTCGATGCCATGGCAGCGGACTATGTCGATCGCATCTGCCGGATTGCGCCGCAGGGGCCCATCTGCCTGCTCGGCTGGTCGCTGGGTGGGCGCCTCGCGGTCTCGATGGCCCGCCACGTCGCGATCCGGAGGCGCGAGCTTGCGTTTGTCGGCCTCGTCGACATCGGCTCCGAGCTCGATCGCGTCGACGTGACACCGGCCGAGACGGTGCGCCTGAACGCGGAATTGCCGGTGCTTTTCGCCAGCCTGCGTGACGTGTTCCGCAGTGAGGTCAGCCAGATCATCTCGGGCCGGGTCGCCGGCCAAGCCAACTCACGAACGGCACTCTCGCCGGGGACGACGATTGCCAACGACGAAGAGCGACTCATCGAAACGATGGTCGACGTCGTGGCGCATCATCGCAGGCTGCTGCTCGATCACCAGTATCCGCGGATCGCGACCATGCTGCACCTGTGGTGGGCGGCGCATCCTGCGAGGGCGCCGGAGCAGACCGAGTGGCGGCACTACACCTCGGCCGGCGTCGAGGTCGTCGACACGCTCGATGCCACCCACGCCACCATCATCCGCCATCCGGCCTTGGCGGCGCGGATCCGCGACATCCTCTCGCAGCGTTGCGCGGTCCGGTCGGGCTCGTGATCGGCGGAACTCGACTGGACACAGGCAGACAATGACAATGACAGAACAGTCCTCCGGCCTTTTCAGAACGGCTCTCGGCCTGCTGCGCCCGTTCTGGCCGATCGCCCTGTTGTCGGCCGTCATGGGCAGCATCAGCGGGATCGCCGCGGCAGCGCTGCTGGCCAGGATCAACGATGCGCTGCATACCGATGCCGGTGCGCTGTGGCACGGGCTCACCGCGTTCGCGGCGCTCTGCCTGGTCACGCTCGTCGGTGAAATCGTCTCCGACATCGGGACCAACGTGGTTGGCCAGCGCGCCATCGCGCACCTGCGGCAAGACCTCTGTGCCAGGGTCCTGACCGCCCCGATCGACCGCATCGAGCAATACCGGGTGCATCGGCTGGTCACGGCTCTGAACACCGACGTCGATACCGTCAGCAATCTCGTGTTCCTGTTTTCGCCGCTTGCCATCGCGGCGGCCGTGACGACCGGTTGCCTCGCTTATCTTCTGATGCTCTCGCCGGGCTTGTTTCCGGTGGCGCTGGTCGCGATCCTGGCCGGCATCGCCATTCAGGTCCTCGCCCGCCGCTACGGCCTTGCGCGCTTCACCCGTGCACGGGAGGTCGAGGATGAATTGCAGAAGCTCTACCGCGCCGCCACGGAAGGCGCCAAGGAACTGCGGATCAATCGGGCACGGCGTGCCGGCGTGTTTGCCAGCGCGCGCGCGGCGATCGGCCGCATCCGCGATCTGCGACTGGAGGCGGTGCGAGTCTACTGCACGGCCAACGCGTTCGGGACGGCGCTGTTCTTCGTCGTGATCGGCCTCGTCCTGATTTTGCAGGGCGCCGAAAGCGCCGATCGGACGGTGCTGAGCGGCTTCGTGCTGGTCCTGCTCTACATGAAAAGTCCCGTCCAGCAGCTGGTCGCGGCCTTGCCGGTGATCGGTCGCGCCCAGGTGGCGTTCGGGCGGATCGCCGACCTGTCGGTTCAATTTGCAAACCCGGAACCCCATTTGGCGATCGAAGGCCCGGACGTTGCTCAACCACCGGTCGAGCGGATCGTGCTCAGGGATGTGCGCTATGCATTCCCAGCCGTGCCGGGTTCGAAGCCGTTCGAACTCGGCCCTGTCGACCTCGAGGTCAACCGTGGCGAGATTCTCTTCATCGTCGGCGAGAATGGCTGCGGCAAGACGACGCTGATCAAGCTTCTCCTCGGGATCTACGAACCGCAATGCGGCGAGGTGCTGCTCAACGGCAATCCCGTCACGGCAGATCGGCGTGACGACTACCGGCAACTGTTTTCCGCCATATTCTTCGACTACTATTTGTTCGGCGACGTGCTACCCGCCCACACGCCGGCGCCGCGTGAGATCGACCACTATCTCGAACGACTCGATATCGCCCACAAGGTCGTGCTCAGCAACGGTGCTTTCTCCACCACCGACCTGTCCGCGGGCCAGCGCAAGCGCCTCGCGCTGATCCAGGTCTATCTGGAGCGTCGCCCGATTGCGGTGTTCGATGAATGGGCAGCCGAGCAGGATCCGACCTTTCGCCGCATCTTCTACGAGGAGCTGCTCCCCGATCTCAAACGGCAGGGCAAGACCCTTGTCGTGGTATCGCATGACGATCGCTATTTCCACGTCGCAGACCGCTGCATCCGGGTCGACGGAGGCCGCCTCGTCATCGACCGGCCCGTCTCGACCGAACTGGCGACGGCCACAGTGCCTCCGCGAGGACGGGGCAAGTCGCGACCGGTTCCGTTTGTCGTGCCGGGAACCTAGCTTGGTCGCCGGGAAATACTTGGAAACATTATGCACGCAATGAATATCCAAATAGTTCGTTTCACCACTTTAGTATTAGAAAAAATCTAATATTTGACGATTGTTATTTAATTCTACGTCGAGTTGGGACATATAACCATACTACTTTACCATTCTTACAAATCGTCGGAAGTTCCCCGAACGTTCCTCCATGCCACACCTGACGACGCGGGCCATCGGCCTTCGCGGCGAACGTACGCCTTCGAATGGCTGACGGATCGGGCTGGGGCAGGGTTTGGAGCGCGAGGCGGTGCGGGCAGGCGCGAGACTGCGGGATCAAATGCTTTTGGATCTTTACCTCGCCCACCGTCCAGCGCTGATCGCCTACGCCGCGCGCATCGTCGGCTCGCGTGTGCGGGCCGAGGATCTCGTGCAGGACGCCTATCTGCGTGTCATGGCGTCGGACGCGCACGTTGCGTCCGACCTGTCAGGCGACCGCGAGATCGCCCGTCCTCTCGCCTACCTTTATCGGATCGTTCGCAACCTCGCCGTCGATTGGAAAAGACACCTGTCGGTCGAAGACATCGACCGGCAAAGCAGCGACACCATGGACACGTTTGCCGCCCCGCTGTCGTCGCCGGAGCAGGAGGTGCTGCATCGCCAGCAACTCCGACTGGTTGCCGAGGCGCTCGCCGAATTGCCGCGACGAACGCAAACCGTCTTCGAAATGCGTTGGCTGGAGGGACATACGCTGCACGAGATTGCGGAACGGCTCGACGTCTCCGTCACGCTCGCGCACCAGCTCTCTCGCAGCGCCGTCACGCACTGTGCCAAGCGCCTGAGCGACCTGGAGTCCCGATAGGCGGTCCAATCCGATGGCGGATCTCATGCAAACTGCGGAATACCCGTGCAGGTTGAGAATTTCTTTCCGTGGCTTCAAAGTCCCTGCGTTCGCCATCGCCGGTTCAACCGGGAGGCCAGGTCCGGGTCTGGCAGTTCGAGATCGGGCCGTGGACAACGACGGCGCCGACATGGCCCTTTGGGACCTGAATCGGCAAGAGGGTCCATTCGGCCGCCTTCATCGGATCGCCGTCGATTTCGATCAGGCGCGCCGGAGCGGCCGGTTCGAGCGCCACGCTGAAGGAGTCGAGTGATCGATTGAGGCCAAGGCCGATGGCTTTGATGAAGGCTTCCTTGCGCGTCCATGCGGTAAAGAAGGCGGTTGGTCTCTGCTCCGGCGCAAGGCGGCGATAGGCGGCGCGCTCGATCGCCGAAAAATGGTGCGCGACGATGCCGTCGGCGTCTTCGATTGGCCGTATCGCCTCGATGTCGACGCCGATCGCTTGCTGCGTTGTCAGTGCGACGAGCGCGTAACCACCTGCATCCGACAGGTTGAACTCGAGCGTCGACGCCGCGCCGTCGGGTTCCAGGAGGTGGGGCTTGCCGTGTGCGCCAGTCCTGAATGCGAGGTCCGCGGCGCGCGTGCGCGTGTAGGCCGCGAGGATCTGCCGTAGCGCGGCGCGCCTGGAAATGAAGCGGCGCATCAAGGATGCGGACATGTACCGCGAAGCCTGTTCGCGTTCGTCCGGGGTCAACATGTCAGCCGCGCCGTCGGAAGGCACGTCGGCCAACGTCACTAGCCATACGTGAATTGCTCCGGCCTCCAGAGGTGAAATCGGGGCAGCCAGCGGGCTTGGCATCGACATCGGTCTTCTCTCATGGACCATGTTCAATCGCTACCGGATGCTTGATGAGATGTCCGCTGAAAAACGTCGTCGGTGAGGAATTCGGAAGCAATTCGTCGCCGGCCTCCGCTTGTCCAACTGCTGACGGGATCCTGAAAGGAAGGCATTTCGGCGCAAAGCGCCCATTGATCGATGCTGGCTCGGCATCAATCGATGCCGTCTCGGACTTGGACGGTCATCATAGGGTCTCCTAGACACGTCGCATCCAGCCGCGCGCGACGTGAAGATCGCGACCATAGGGCTGCCCAAGCTGTGGGAGGGGAGCAGTTGACCATACACGCACATACGCAAATCATCCTGGCCGAGAGCGCCAGGAGAACCCGCGTCCGCCTCTTCATCGTGCTGATGCTGTTTCTGGTGACGACGATCAACTACGCCGATCGCGCCACGCTGTCGATCGCGGGGACGGCGCTGTCCAAGGAACTGCAGCTTGATCCGGTCGCGCTGGGCTACGTGTTCTCGGCCTTCAGCTGGTCCTATGTCGCGGCGCAGGTTCCCGGCGGCTGGCTGCTCGATCGCTTCGGCTCGAAATGGGTCTACGCCGTCAGCATCATGACATGGTCGGCCTTCACCTTCATGCAGGGATGGATAGGGTTCTTTACCGGCGCCAGTGCGATCGCCATCCTGTTCGCGCTGCGGTTCCTGGTCGGTCTCGCGGAGGCGCCGTCGTTTCCGGCGAACGCGCGCATCGTCGCGGCCTGGTTTCCCGGCAACGAGCGCGGCACCGCATCGGCATTCTTCAATTCCGGACAATATTTCGCGACCGTGCTGTTCTCGCCGCTGATGGGCTGGATCGCGCATGATTTCGGTTGGCGCTACGTGTTCTTCACGATGGGCGCGCTGGGCATCGCGATGGGCGCGGTCTGGATCATGACCATCCAAGGTCCGAAGGATCATCCCGGCGTGAACGCGGTCGAGTTCGACTATATCAAGCAAGGCGGCGCGCTGGTCGACATGGATAGCGGCCGGGGCACGGGACAAGGCACGGATGCCGGGCCAAAGTGGGATTACATCAAGCAACTCCTCGGCAATCGCATGCTGCTCGGCGTCTATCTCGGGCAATACTGCATCAACGCGCTCACCTACTTCTTCCTGACCTGGTTTCCGGTCTATCTGGTCAAGGAACGGGGCCTGACGATCCTGCAGGCCGGCTTCGTCGCGACCTTGCCGGCGCTGTGCGGCTTCTTCGGCGGTGTGCTCGGCGGCGTCATCTCGGATCGGATCCTGCGCAGGACCGGCTCGCTCACCATCGCCCGCAAGATTCCGATCGTCGTCGGCATGCTGCTCTCGATGTCGATCATCGGCTGCAACTATGTCGAGGGACAGGCCTTCATCGTCGGTCTGATGGCGCTGGCGTTCTTCGGCAAGGGTCTCGGTGCGCTCGGCTGGGCCGTCGTCTCGGACACCTCGCCCAGGGAGGCCGGCGGCTTGTCGGGCGGGCTGTTCAACACGTTCGGCGGTCTGGCGGGCATCACCACGCCAATCGTCGTCGGCTACATCGTCGGCACCACCGGATCCTTCAACGGAGCCCTGGTGTTTGTTGGCGCCAACGCCCTGGTTGCGGCGGTCGCCTATCTCTTCATCGTCGGCAGGATCGAACGTGTCCAGCTCAATGCGCAATGACGGGGCAGTGCTGTCGGATGGCGCGAAGGCGCATCTCGCGCCGTGCCCACCTCTTGTGTGGAATGGTGGACACGCGGACCTCACGCGTGCATCCGCGCACTCCGGCCGCCTTGCCTACCTACGCAAGCACGCATTCATCCCCGCTCGCGGCATAACTGACGTCGTCCCGGCGGAGGTACCCATACGCCACGGCCTCTCGCTTTTGCATGACGGCTGATGGCCCTCGTTTCAAAGAATGTGGTTATGGGTCCTGACCTTCGTCAGGACGACGAGAACATGACTTCGCCGTATGCCGGGACTGGCATCTAAACCGCTGTGGCGCAAAACGATGCCTTATGCATTTGGCGGTCAGTTAGGCTACCATGCAGTGGATGACCGACGACAAGATGAAACGGCGACTGACCACCATCCTGTGCGCCGATATGCACGGCTATTCTCGCCTCATGGCAGCAGACGAAGCAGGAACGTTGGACACGCTGCGCCGCTACCGCTCCGCCATTGACGGATTGGTGGAGCGCCATGATGGGCGGATCGTGAATACCTGGGCGATGCCGCGATCGCCGAGTTCGCCTGCGTTGTCGAGGCCGTGCAGTGTGCGGTCGAGATTCAGCAGGAAATTGCCACTCAGGATTCGGACCCACCTCACGCGGACCGGATGCGGTTTCGCATCGGCATCAATCGGAAGGCTTACTGTGGTTTAAGGTCAGTTTTGGGTCCCGGAACGGAACTCACGATCAAGGGATGCTCATGGATAATGAGTCTGATTCAGGCCTGTCGAAAGCAACAAGCCCCGGACAGGCCGGGGCTTGGAAATTTACCGCTTTCATTGGAAAAATCAGTATTTCGCAACCAATGCCGACGAGTTGAATTTCCAGTTGGCCTTGAGCATCACTTCGGCCGTCTCGATCCTGATGCTCTGCGTCGCGGGAGCAAACGTAAACGGCCCAGCCGGTGGGAAGCCGAAGGTCGCGAGTGATCCCGCGTTGAAAGTTTGCCTGCCGTACCAAGTGTACCGGCCCTCGACGCCGAGCGTCCAATTGTCCGACACGGCATATTCGACGCCAGCACCGACCGTTCCGCCCACCAGATTCTTGCTATCGAAAGCGACCGTCGCCGGGAAGCCTCCGATAGCGATGAAATTGGAGCCAGCCCTCACATTGGTAAAGGCGGCGCCGCCGGTGACATAAAGCAGGGTGCGGTCCCAAGCGTAGCCGATGCGACCACGCACTGACGCCTGCCAGTCGCTGCGGATGTCAAAGCTGTCGCCCGGCACGAATTGCAGTGGCACGCCAGGACCGAGGGTTCGAGACGCGCTCCAGCGTTGACCGTCCGCATCGCCTTCGATACCGAATACCCAATTGCCGCTTTGCCAGTTGCAGCCGATCTGCCCGCCACCGATAAACGTGCTCGCGTCAGCGCTATTTAACGGTGTCGAGAAAGCCCCGAACGCGCCCCCGGGTCCCGTAGCTGCGGCGACGTCGACGCTGCCCGAAGTTCGCGCCCACTTTCCACCGATATTGCCGCCGATATAACAGCCGGTCCAACTGTAGACGGCAGCCGGCATCGGTCGGGCCTTGACCGCCATATCAGCAGCCGACGCAACGCCAGCGCCTGTGACAACAATGCTAACAGCCGTCACCAGCTCAATGAGTCGGCGCATGTAGATTCCCCCGTCACATGAGTTTCGAAGCCACAAAGTTGCTTTAATATTTTAGGCCGAGTTTTGCCTCCTTGCGACGATAGATTGTATGAACTGTACATAGGGTTGTGTTTTATGACCGTTAGTTGCAAGTTTGCAACGAGTGGATGTGGAGAACTCTTGGCGGAGACAAATTTCCATCCAGTTCGGCCCGGCCTATGCTGCGCGATCCTCCGGGATCGACGCTGACAGGGCTGATCTGCGGTACCCGCGGACGCGTCGGCGCAACCTGTTGGACGATGTCCGGCTGTCCCGGGGGGATCAAGCTGACATCGGTGACCTGGAGTGGCACTTCCCGGTGTCTGGCACACATCGCGAAATTATGCTGCGAGGCAAAACTCAGTCGCAATCGGAGCATTGCTGACATCGAGCAAGCCGCCCCCATTCAATTTGGCTGAAGCTAGCGACTGGATCGACATGTTTGGGGGCTCGGCAACCCCGGACGCGCTTCGGCTGCGACGCTTCGCCGTCGGCGACATCGACGACGAGCCGGCGCTGGATCGGAAACATGGTCACATCGTAACGCTCGGAGGTGAGACCCCAGAAGCCGCGCGGCGCGAACAACATGATGGCTACTCCAAGCGCGCCCAGCAGGATCAGGTACCGGGCGCCGAAGTCCGCCAGCTCGCAACGAGATGGCCCGGACCACGTGCTGACAGGGGTAGCGGCGGCTCTCTGCCGCCGTTTGTCTCTGATCGGATCGATGCTAGGATTGGCGCCAAACCGACCTATCCATAGCATTAGCGCATCGATGTTCGATCTCAACCAGCTGCGTTGTTTTGTGACCGTCGCGGAGGAGCTCCATTTCGGGCGCGCGGCGGCGCGCCTCAACATGACGCAGCCACCGCTGAGCCGACAGATCCAGGTTCTCGAGCACATCGTCGAGGCGCCCTTGCTGGATCGCACCAGCCGGTCGGTGCGGTTGACGCCGGCGGGCCGGAGTTTTCTGCCCGAAGCCAGGCGCATCCTCAAATTGGCCGAAAGCGCATCCCAGGTGGCACGCCGGATCGCGCTGGGAAAGACCGGGTCGATCAAGATCGGGTTCACGGCCACCTCGGCCTACGGGTTCATGCCGGACCTGGTCGCGGCCTGCCGCGCGCGGCTGCCTGAGGTGGATCTCTCGCTGAAGGAAATGGTGTCCGGCGATCAGCTGGAGGCGCTGGTGTCCGGGCAGATCGATATCGGGCTGTTGCGGCCGCCGATCGGACGCCCCGAATTCGCGTCGATGCGGGTGGTCGCCGAACGGCTTCTCGTCGCATTTCCGCAGGGCCACGCGTTCGCCGATAGCGAAACCGTCTCGCCCAAGCAGCTCGACGGCCAGCCCTTCATCATGTATTCGCCTTACGAGTCCAGATATTTCCATGATCTGGTCGTGACGCTGTTCACGCGCGCCGATACGCTGCCGCGCTACGTCCAGCACCTCAGCCAGATCCATTCCATTCTCGCGATGGTATGCGCCGGGCTCGGCCTTGCCATCGTGCCCGAAGCCGCGACCAACCTGAATTTCAGGGGGGTCGAATTGCGGCCGTTGCATATCGCCGGGCCGCCGCCTGTCGAAACTTATCTGGTCTGGCGGCGCGACGACGAAAGCCCGCTGCTGCCGGCGCTGATCGAGATCGCGGGGGGACTGGCATCCGAGCGGGCTAGGCAGGATTGATGCGCGTTCGGCATTAGTCGATCCAGTGATTGGCTTGGACGCCGATGCAGTCGGTTTCTAAAAGCGGCTGCGGAACGAACGCCTCGCCGATGCTCGGCACCGGCGTCATTCGAACACATGCAAAAGGAGCGGCCGCACCATGAGCAACATGACCCCGCAAGAAATGGCCCGGCACATCGGCGGCGGGCTGCTGTCGTTTCCGGTCACCCCCTTCCACGCGGACTATTCCTTCGATGAGGAACGTTACCGCGCCAATCTGGATTGGCTGTGCGGTTACGATGTGGCCGGCTTGTTCGCGGCGGGCGGAACCGGCGAGTTCTTTTCATTGACGCCGAGCGAAGTCGCGCGCGTCGTCCGCGTCGCCGTCGAAGAAACCAAGGGGCGCGTCCCGGTTCTGGCCGGCACCGGATACGGGACGGCGATTGCGAAGGACATCGCGGTGGCGGCGGAGCAGGCCGGCGCCGATGGATTGTTGCTGCTGCCGCCGTATTTGATCCATTCCGAGCAGGACGGGCTTGCCGCGCATGTCGAGGCCGTCTGTGCCGCGACCAGCCTCGGGGTTATCGTCTATAACCGCGACAACGCCATGTTGAACGAGGACACGCTCGCGAGACTCTGCGATCGCTGCCCCAACCTGGTCGGATACAAGGATGGGGTCGGCGATATCGAATTGATGACGCGGGTCTATTCCCGCATGGGCGACCGTCTGACCTATGTCGGCGGCCTGCCGACCGCCGAGACCTTCGCGTTGCCCTATCTCGACATGGGTGTCACCACCTATTCCTCGGCGGTCTTCAATTTCGTTCCGGAGTTTGCGACCGGGTTTTATGCCGCGGTCCGCCGACGGGATCATGCCGCCATCCATGCCGGGTTGAAGCAGTTCATCCTGCCCTTGATCGCCATCCGCAACCGCAGGAAGGGCTATGCGGTCTCGATCATCAAGGCGGGCATGAAGGTCATCGGCCGGGATTCCGGCCCGGTGCGCCCGCCGCTGACGGATCTGACCGAGAACGAGCTTGCAGAACTCACCGCACTTGTCGCACAACTGCCGCGCATCGACGCAAATAGCCAGATTGCGGCCGAATAGCCGACGGGCCGGATTGCAGACGACCGCGGGCGGGCATCAGCGATGCCCGTCCTGCGGTGCTGCCTGTCCGACGGGGAGCGCGAGACGCGCGGCCTCGTTCCTGACGCATTTCGCCTGCGAGCCTTTGGGAGGATTCAAATGAACGTGACTCTGAAGAACTTTGTCGCCGGCGACTGGCTTGAAGGCGCAGGCGTCAGCCGCAACATCAACCCCTCAAACACCACCGACGTGATCGGCGAATATGCCCGAGCGGACACCGCTCAAACCGTGACCGCGATTGCCGCCGCCAAGGGGGCGTTCCCGGCCTGGTCGCGCTCGACGCCGCAGGCGCGGTTCGACGCGCTCAACCAGATCTCGATCGAAATCCTTTCGCGCAAGGACGAACTCGGGCGCCTGCTGGCACGCGAGGAAGGCAAGACCCTGCCGGAGGGCATCGGCGAGGTCGCGCGTGCGGGGCAGATCTTCGCGTTCTTCGCCGGCGAGGCGTTGCGCCTGACCGGCGAGAAGGGCGCCTCGGTACGTCCCGGCCTCGATGTCGAGATCACCCGCGAAGCCGTCGGCGTGGTCGGCATCATCACGCCGTGGAACTTTCCGATCGCGATTCCCGCCTGGAAGATCGCGCCGGCACTTTGCTACGGCAATACCGTGGTGTTCAAGCCGGCGGAAATCGTGCCGGGGTCGGCGCACGCGCTCTCCGAGATCATCGCGCGGTCGGGCATCCCGGCCGGCGTCTTCAACCTGGTGATGGGCCCGGGATCGGTGGTCGGCAAGGCGATGCTCGAGCATCCCGACGTCGCAGCGATCTCCTTCACCGGCTCGGTCGGCACCGGCCGCAATATCGCGCAGGCGTGTGTCGCCTCGAGCCCGCTCAAGAAGTTTCAGCTCGAGATGGGCGGCAAGAATCCGCTCGTCGTGCTCGACGATGCCGACGTCAAGGTGGCGGTCGAGGCAGCCGTGAACGGCGCGTTCTTCTCGACCGGCCAACGCTGCACCGCCTCGTCGCGCCTGATCGTGACGCAAGGCATCCACGACCGCTTCGTCGAGGCGCTGACCGAGCGCGCCAAGGGCCTCGTCGTCGACGATGCGGTCAAGAGCGGCACGCATATGGGACCCGTGGTCGACCAGAGCCAGCTCGATCAGGACGTCCGATACATCAAGATCGGCAAGGACGAGGGCGCGACCCTGCATTGGGGCGGCGAGATCCTCAATCGCGACACGCCAGGCTTCTATCTGCAGCCCGCGATCTTCACCGGCGCCAGCAACACCATGCGGATCGCCCGGGAAGAGATCTTCGGCCCGGTCGCGAGCATCATCCAGGCGAAAGACTATGACGAGGCTCTGGCGATCGCCAACGACACCGAATTCGGTCTCGCCGCCGGCATCTGCACCACCAGCCTGAAATATTCCTCGCACTTCAAGCGCAACAGCGAAGCCGGCATGGTGATGGTCAACCTGCCGACCGCCGGCGTCGACTATCACGTGCCGTTCGGCGGCCGCAAGGGATCGAGCTACGGTGCCCGCGAGCAGGGCGCCTACGCCCGCGAGTTCTATACCATCGTGAAGACGGCCTACACCAATCCGGGCTGAGGCGGTCACGATCTCGTAAATGCATTTAATGCGAAGCGCCTGCCGGGCTAGCCCGGCAGGCCATGTCGATCTCCGGCAGGACGTGCCTCAGCCAGCCGCCGATCGAGACCCCGGGCCTCGCGGTCTCACTCCGCGCTGCTGACGAGCTTGATGCGAGGTTCGCGTTCCTGCATCAGGCCGCGATAGGCGGCGAGATAGTCGAGCGCCATCCGCCGCGCGGTGAAACGCTTCTCGAACGTCTGCCGGATCGCATGCCGGTTCAAGCGCGAAAGGCGATCGACCGCGGCCACCGCGCCGGCTTCGTCTTCGACCACGAAACCTGTCAGCCCCTCATCGATGATCTCGGCCACGGAGCCGCGATTGAAAGCGATCACGGGGGTGCCGCACGCCATCGCCTCGATCATGACAAGCCCGAACGGTTCGGACCAATCGATCGGCAGGAGCAGGCCGAGGGCGCCGCTCAGGAAGTCGGATTTCTCGTGATCGCTGATTTCGCCGATATATTCGACGAGCGGATTACCGCTGATCATGGGATGAATGACCGCATCATAGTAGTCCTGATCGGCCCGGTCGACCTTTGCTGCGATCTTCAGCGGAATGCCGCAGCGGGTTGCGATCCTGATGGCGCAGTCGACGCCCTTCTCCGGCGCGATCCGACCCAAGACCGCGAGATAGGACTGGCTCACCGGCCTCGGCATCAGCAGCTTCTCGGGCAGACCGTGATAGATCGTGCGGATCCAGTTGGCCTGCGGCACTGGGCGGCGCTGTGCGTTCGAGATCGAGATCACGGGGATCGACGCGAACGTCGTGAAGACGGACTGGTGTTCGGGCAGGTCCAGCCGGCCATGGAGCGTGGTCAGGAACGGTGTTGGTTGTCGGTGGAACAGCGAGAACGGATAGTAGTCGAGATGGAAGTGGAGGAAGTCGAACTCTTCTTCATCGCATTTCTGGCGGACCCGTTCCAGCATCACGATATGAAGCGCGTTGGCGTCTCGCAACGCGCCGTCGAGCCGCAGCGCCTTCGGCCAGACCGCATCGAGCTTTGCGGAGGTCCGCGAATCGCCGCTGGCGAACAGTGTGACGTCGTGCCCCAGTGCGACGAGTTCCTCGGTCAGCCAATGCACCACGCGCTCGGTGCCGCCATAGAGTTTCGGTGGAACAGCCTCCGTCAACGGAGCAACCTGCGCGATGCGCATTTTCACGGTCTCCTGTTTGTGATCATGGAACATGGCCCCCTTAAGTCGGCACCGGCACGCCGAATGGGGAACGTTCTCGCGTGTGCGAAGTTCCTGCTGGGAAGGGTGACTTCCTGGAAATCGGGGTCAGGTGCGTCGCCTTCAACTGGGCTGGGAACAACCTTCTTCAACTGCACATCCAATACGCTTCGTTCGATCGCGTGGGATGTTGCCCGCAGCCGACAAGGTCTCAACCATATGGATCAACTCTCAGGATATGCGCATCGTCCCTTCCTGTTCGTATTGCGCTATCTGCGCCGGAGGCTCGCAGCACATATCGTCATACTGGCCGCCGTCGTCGCGGCCGTTGCCTGTTCCGTGAGCACACAATATGGCGTAAAGTATCTCGTCGACAGCCTGACCGGAGGAACCACGCATTCGGGAAGCGTCTGGCTCGCGTTCGTCCTGCTGATGTCCCTGATCACGGCCGACAATGTTCTGTGGCGGATCGCCAGTTGGACCGCGAGCTTCACCTTCGTCGGGGTGACGGGCGATCTCAGGCGCGATATCTTCCGCCATCTCACCGGTCACGCGCCGAGCTATTTTTCGGACCGCCTGCCGGGAATGCTGACAAGCCGCGTCACCGCAACGTCGAACGCGGTCTTCACCGTAGAAAACATGCTCGTGTGGAACGTGCTGCCGCCGTGCATCGCGACAGTGGTGTCGATCGTCCTGATCAGCACCGTGAGTTTGCCGATGGCGGCCGGGCTCGTCGTGGTGGCGGGGGCCATGGTGGCTGCGATGTTCCGCCTGGCAGCCGCCGGAAGGCCGCTGCACGATGACTTTGCCGGCAAGGCGGCGGCGGTCGACGGCGAGATGGTCGATGTCATCAACAACATGTCGCTGGTGCGCGCCTTCTGCGGCCTCAACTACGAGCACGACCGGTTCGACGCCACCGTCAACCAGGAACTGACCGCGCGAGGGCGCAGCCTCCGCTACCTCGAGCGGCTGCGTATCATTCACGCGACTGTGACGGTGGTGCTGACAATCGCGCTGCTGGCCTGGGTGATCAGCCTCTGGCAAGGCGGCGGAGCCACCACCGGCGACGTGGTCCTGGTCTGCACGCTCGGTCTTTCGATTCTGAGCGCCACGCGTGATCTTGCCGTGGCCTTGGTCGACGTCACCCAGCATGTTGCACGGATGACGGAGGCGATTTCGACGCTGCTGCTACCGCATGAACTGCGCGACGATCCGAGCGCCGAGCCGCTGGTGCGGAGCGGCGCGGCTATCGCAATCGACACGATGTCGTTCCAGTATCCCGGCGGGCCCAAGGTGTTCGACCGCTTCAGCCTGCGGCTGCAGCCTGGACAGAGAGTGGGACTGGTCGGTCGGTCCGGCGGGGGCAAGTCGAGCTTCTTTACGCTCTTGCAGCGATTCTACGACGTGCAGGACGGCAGCATCACCATCGACGGGCAGGATATTTCCAAGGTCACGCAGCAGAGCTTGCGCGAGGCGATCTCGGTGGTGCCCCAGGACATTTCGCTGTTCCAGCGCTCGATCCTGGAAAACATCCGTTACGGCCGTCCGAGCGCGAGTGACGACGAGGTCCTGCGCGCCGTGATCGCGGCACGTTGCGATTTTGTCGAGAGCCTGCCGCAAGGGCTTGCCACCATGGTCGGCGATCGCGGCATCAAACTGTCGGGCGGACAGCGACAACGCATCGCGATTGCGCGGGCGTTTCTGAAGGACGCGCCGATCCTGCTCCTGGACGAGGCGACCGCCGCGCTCGACGTTGAATCCGAGGAAGCCATCCGTGAGGCGCTTGGCCGCCTGATGCGCGGCCGCACGGTGATCGCGATCGCCCACCGGCTCGCGACATTGCGTAATTTTGATCGCGTCGTGGTCATGGAGGGTGGCAGGATCATCGAGGACGGATCGCCGGATCGGCTGATGCGGGTTCATGGCCCGTATCGCGAACTGGTCACCCAGGAACTGAGCCGGCTGGCGAAGTTTGCCGCGGCATGAGGCCGTCAGGGCGTTCTGCTGTCGGGCAAGAGACAAGACGCGAGGTCGAGATGCCAGCCGATGTCGTCAACGAGGCCATCCGGGCGCCGCAGGCCGTCGATCCGGTCAGTAGCGAAGCGCCCTTCTATATTCCGGTCACCGGCCCGGCCGCGCGTCCGCGGCGCGCGTTGAAGCATGACGATACCTTCATCGTCCTCGATGACCATGGTGATATCGGCGCGTCCGCGGGAGGTCCCGACGGTCTGTTCAATGCCGATACCCGTTATCTGGCGAGGCTCGAACTTCTCCTGGACCAGATGCAACCCTTGTTGCTGGGCTCCAATCTGCGCGACGACAACTCGGTCCTCACCGTCGATCTCACCAATCCGGACGTCTACCGGCAGGGACGGATCGTGCTGCCGAAAGACATGCTGCATATCGTGCGGACTGTATTCCTGTGGCGCGGAACGGCCTATCAGCGCATCGCCCTGCAAAATCACGGCGATCGTGCCGAGAATTTCGAGCTGACGCTGCTCTTCGACAATGACTTCGCGGATCTTTTCGAGGTGCGCGGCGAAAAGCGTCCGCGCCGGGGCACCGCTTCCGCCAAGCTGCTGGGCCCGGCCGAAGTCGTGCTCGAATATGAAGGCCTTGACGGGGTGTCGCGCTGCACGGCGCTGCATTTCGATCCGCGACCGACACGGCTCACGGCCAATGCCGCGACCTATCGGTTCGAGCTGGCGCCGCAACAGGTCAGTTCGCTGTTTGTCGCGGTGTCCTGCAACAAGCCGGCCAGCGTCAAGCCCGCACGGTTCTTTCGCAGCCTGCTGGCGCACCGTCGCGAAATGCGCCGCTTCACTGCGGGTGCGACCAGTATCGAGACCTCGAACAATATCTTCAACGAGGTGCTGTGCCAGTCGATGGCCGACCTCAACATTCTGATGACCGACACGCCGCAGGGGCGATATCCCTATGCCGGCATCCCCTGGTACTCGACGACCTTTGGCCGTGATGGCCTGATCACCGCATTGCAGATGCTGTGGATCGACCCGAGGGTCGCGCGCGGGGTCTTGAAGCGGCTCGCTTTCTATCAGGCCACTACCGTCGATCCACGCGCCGATGCCGAGCCCGGCAAGATCCTGCATGAGATGCGCGGCGGCGAAATGGCGGCGTTGCGCGAGGTGCCGTTCGCGCAGTATTACGGCAGCGTCGATGCGACGCCGCTGTTCGTGCTCCTGGCCGGTCGCTACGTCGAGCGAACCGGTGACGAGGAGACGCTCGCCGAATTGTGGCCCGCGATCGAAGCCGCATTGGGCTGGATCGACGGGGCCGGCGATCCCGACGGCGATGGCTTCGTCGAATATCGCCGCGCGTCGGAAGAGGGGCTGGCCAACCAGGGCTGGAAGGATTCCTACGACGCGATCTTTCACGCCGATGGCCGTCTTGCGGAAGGCTATATCGCCCTTGCCGAGGTGCAGGGATATGTGTTTGCCGCCAAGCGGCTCGCGGCGCGCTGCGCGCTGCGGCTGGGCCGGCACGACGTTGCCGAAAGGCTCGAGGCCGAAGCCCGATTGCTGGCGGCGCGCTTTGAAGAGGCATTCTGGTGCGAGGACCTCGGGACCTACGCCCTGGCGCTCGACGGTGAGAAGCGGCCCTGCAAGGTACGCACCTCGAATGCCGGGCAACTCCTGTTCAGCGGCATCGTCTGCGAGGCGCGTGCGCGCAAGGTGGCAGCCGATCTGATGCGCCCGCACTTCTTCACGGGCTGGGGCATTCGCACCGTGGCGTCCGGCGAGCCGCGCTACAATCCGATGTCCTACCATGACGGATCGGTCTGGCCGCATGACAACGCGCTGATCGCGCTCGGGCTTGCGCGATATGGACTCAAGCATTCCGTGGAAGCTGTGTTTCGGGGCCTGTTCGACGCGGCGACCTACATGGATCTGCGCCGTTTGCCCGAACTGTTCTGCGGCTTCCGGCGCGAGCGGCATCGTGGTCCGACCCGCTATCCCGTCGCCTGCGTCCCGCAGGCCTGGGCGAGCGCGACGCCGTTCACGTTGCTGGAGGCGGCGCTTGGATTGGAGTTCGACACTGCACGGGAGGAAATCCGCCTGCGTAACCCGCATCTGCCTGCATTTCTCAACGAGGTGATCCTGCGCGAACTCACCCTGGGGGCAGCCAGCATCGATCTGTGCATCCGCCGTCACGGCAACGGCGTCTCGATGGAGGTGTTGCGCCGGCGCGGGCAAATCCAGGTCGCGATCGTGTGGGCTCGCTAATGCCCATGGTTCGACATTCGCGATTCGTCGCGGCGCGCTGCTTGCGCCCGCTTTGGAACGTCAGGGCGCGCGCATGATAGTGATCCGGAAACCTGAAAAGCGGTTCTTGCTTGCGATCGGTTTCGCACTGCTTGCGGTGGTGACCGCCTCCGCATTGTGGGCCCAGGCGCCGTCCCCGACACCGGCGCCGGTTTCAGTCCCGCCGCCGTCGGTCACTGTCATCGGCGCCAGCGAAGCGCATGGCGTGCTCGGTCGCGACTTGCGCAGTCCCGCGGACGAGGACATGGGACCCATCGTCGACGTGATTGTCGATCGGGCAGGCACGGTGCGGGCCGCGGTGATCGACTTCGGCGGTTTCCTCGGCGTCGGCAGCCGCAAGATCGTGGTCGATTGGAACGCGCTGCATTTCGGCCAGATCGCCAGCAAGAGGGACGCGATCAGCCTCGAACTGACCAAGGAGCAGGTCATGGCAGCCCCGGAATACAAGGAGGACGCGCCGATCGTGGTGCTTGGCGCTGCCGGCAATCTGCGACCGTTCGAGTTTGATCACTGAAGTAGCGGAGAAGCATTCTGGCCGCGCGTCCGTCCAATGATCGGATCGACGGTGAACGCCCCCGGGGTTGGAGCGGCGGGGGAAATCCTGTGCCAGTGACATCGGGCCGGGAAGGGCCCGGCGAAAGATCGAGGCCATCCGGGCCGTCGCGACGCAGTCTCCGCGGTCTCGACTGGTTCATCTTCTTCCTCGCCGACGTCCAGACCGGGTTCGGCCCGTTCATCGCGGTCTATCTCACCACGCAGAAATGGACGCAGGTCGAGATCGGATTCGTGTTGTCGATCGGCGGCATGATCGGATTGATCGGGCAGATGCCCGGCGGCGCGATCATCGATGCCGCGCGTTCCGAACGGCTGGTTGCGGGCCTCGCGATAGCGACGATCGGCTTCGCCGCGCTCTGTTACGCTGCCTGGCCGATCTTTCCGGTGGTGGCGGCCGCAGCGACCCTGCATGCGGCTGCGAGTTGCGTCCTGGGCCCGGCGATTGCCGCGATCAGCCTTGGTCTGGTCGGACCGCTTGCGATGGGCGAACGGCTCGGGCGCAACGCTCGCTTCGCGTCGCTCGGCAACGGCGTGGCCGCGGCGGTCATGGGCACCTGCGGCTATCTTCTCTCCAGCCGCTCGGTGTTTCTCGTGACCTTCATCCTGGCGATACCGACATTGCTGGCGCTATCGCGCATCCGCGAAGACGAAGTCGATATCGCCCGCGCCCATGGCGCGGTGGTGCGCCCGAAGCCCGATCCCAAGGCAACGAGCGTGCTGACGCTGATCCGCCAGCGCCCGTTGTTGATCTTCGCCTCCAGCGTGCTGCTGCTGCAACTCGCCAACGCCGCGATGCTGCCGCTGATGGCCGGCGTCGTCACGACGCGGTCGAGTCAATGGGCGCCGGTGCTGATCGCCGCCTGCATCATCGTGCCGCAGGCCATCGTCGCGCTGATGTCGCCGACCGTCGGTGCTATGGCGCAAGCCTGGGGACGGCGGCCGATCCTGCTGATCGGCTTTGCGGCGCTGGCATGCCGCGGCCTGCTGTTTGCGATCGTGCACGATCCGTATCTGCTGGTGGTCGTTCAGGTGTTTGACGGCATCACCGCCGCGGTGTTCGGCGTCATGGTGCCCCTGATCGTGGCTGACGTCGCGTTCGGCAGCGGCCACTTCAATCTGGCGCAGGGCATCGTCGGCACCGCGGTCGGCATTGGCGCCTCGCTCAGTACCGTGCTCGCCGGCTATCTCAGCGACAGGTTCGGCCATGCCGTCGCCTTCTCCGCGCTATCCGGCGCGGCCTTGGCGGGATTGATCCTCGTCCTCGCCTTCATGCCGGAGACGCGGCGGCTGGCGGCGTCCGATGCCTGACCGGATCGGTGCGCATTCGGCCCCACCAAAAATATCGAAAACAACCCCATGCACAGTAGCGGTAGGGGTATTATAATACCATAAATGCACTTTGACACATCGGAAAAATCAGCCGCACCATGGCAGCCTCTGCGCCAGCGAAAAACCCCTTCACCTTCATCCGGATCATCCGCCATGCCCCTGTGGACCTGTTTTCAATGCGGCGCCCAGTTCGCCGAGAGCCACGAACCGCCGCCGGCATGCCCGATCTGCGAGGATGAGCGGCAGTACGTGAACTGGAACGGCCAGACATGGCTGGCGCGGGAGCAACTCGCGGAACGATACAGGCTTGTCTGTCGTGACGACCTCGGAGTTCCCGGGGTCAGCGTCGAGCCGGCTTTCGCAATCGGGCAGCGCGCGCTGTTCTTGCGCGAAGCCGACGGCTGCGTGATGTGGGACTGCATTCCGCTGGCGACCGAAGAGGCGGTGTCTCACGTCCGTGCGCTCGGCGGGCTGAAGGCCATCGCCGTGTCGCATCCGCATTACTATGGCGCCGTCGCCGACTGGAGCGATGCGTTCGGTGGCGTGCCGATCTATCTGCACGGCGATGATCGGGCCTTCGTCACCCGACCGCATCCCGCGATCGTGCCGTGGTCGGGCGACGCGCTGCAGCTCTCCAACGACATCCGTCTGCTGCGCGCCGGCGGACATTTTGCCGGCGGCACGATGCTGCATTGGCGAACCGGCGCAGAGGGGCTGGGCGCGCTGTTCGTCGGCGATGTCGCCACCGTGACGATGGATCGCCGCTTTGTCAGCTTCATGTACAGCTATCCGAACTACATTCCGCTCGATGCCGCCGCGGTCCGGCGCATCGCCGAGATGGTCGCGCCGCTGGCCTTCGATCGCGTCTACGGCGCCTGGTGGGGGCGCACGATCGCATCCGGCGGCAAGACGGCGTTCGACGCCTCGGTGAAGCGCTACCTCGCCGCAATTGCGGCAAAGGAGTAGGACCCTCTACAGACGGTTTGACGTGTTGGCCGAGATGCCCGGTGTATTCAAGATAGCTACGTCGGGCTCACGTCGGCAACCCTGGTACCAATGCAGACATGCCGACAATGGAATTCACGATCTTGGCCGGCTGCACCAACATCATTCGATGCGGGTTGGCGCTGCTGGTGATTTCAGTCCGGGATTGAATAAGCAGCCAGGCTTCCCGTCACTGATCCAGGCGCGCGACGCACGCCGCTCCCGCCGGCAGCGCGGCCTCTGCGGGTAACACAACCTCGTTGACAAATTTCGCAGCCCCTCCGGGAAGGGAGGAGCCGGATGCCAGCGCCATCACGAGGTTGCGGTCCGGAATGTTCAAAATGAGCTGGCTCGCGTAGCCGGAAGCAAAATAGGCCGGCGACCCATCGCGTGTCGGCCTTGTCCACCACAGGTATCCGTAACCTGCGTGGACCGGCTCACCGCCGTCGTTGTGCTTGCGCGTGGAATCGAGGACGTAGGCTTCCGACACCACCTGGCGCTCCCGCCACCGGCCGTGCTGAAGATAAAGCAGGCCGATCTTCGCCATGTCCCTGCCGGTCAAGAGGAGTCCGCCATCCCCGGGCAGGTTTCCGTCCCGATCGACAGCCCAGAAGTAGCGATCGATCTGAAGCGGCGCGAAGAGTTCGTTTTTGGCAAATTCCGCAATGTTGCCGCCGACCGCGCGCCTCAGGATGATCGCGATCAGATTGGTCCCCTGATCGTCATAGTAAAAATGAGTCCCCGGCGTGTACGCGACGGCGCGCCTGATCATCCAGACGCTGGAATTCCAGACGCCCGGCACCTCGACCGTCTGGTGCGGATCGAAGCCCGACGACATCGTCATGAGATCGCGCAATGTGATATCAGCCGCACGCGGATCAATGGTCCCCTCTCTCGCTTCGGCAACCAGTTCGGGTAGCTTCTGATCCAGTCGCAAGAGGCCCTTGTCGATGGCAATGCCGACGAGAATGGACAACACGCTCTTCGTGACCGAATGCACCGGCCATTGCACGTCGGGCGAATTGTTGGCGTAGTATTCATGAAGGATGCAGTTGCCGCGCGCCAGCACCAGCGCCCTGGCCGACGGGTATTGCCCGGCGATCGTCGCAGAGAGCTTGGCAAGTGTTTCCGCCGTCGATGCAGTGGCCTGCTGTGCCATGGTCTGGCGGGCCGGAAACCCTGCGGCAATGACTAGCGAGATGCCGATTGCCGCCATAAAAGGTCGCGCGCTGCCCATCGCCCTTCCCCTGCTGTTCGGTTCGTACCGGCTCTTGATTGCCGAGTTGGGTCAATCCGGCAAGGTTTATTACCTCAGTGAGTTGGAAGTCCCGTCATGCCGAGAAATTATCGCCGCAGCATGTGCACCCCATCTCGGTGGCCGTGGCCGGCAGGCGGGTGGCACAGCCGGTCTGACCCCAGCTCCGGAATCACCCCGTGCGGTCCGGCAGTTCCGGTTCGTGCCAATTCCGGGCTCATGCAGTGCAGCAAGCGACGTTCCTATTACCTCGTCCGCCAAAGCCGACAACGTTGTTGACCGAGCGGTTGTAGAAAAAGACGCCATTATCCCAACGGCCGCCTTGATGTCCTTCGCCGAAGTAACCGTAACCGTAATCGATCCCACCGTAGAAACCGACTTCACGCGCCCAAAAACGGCGAGTAAGGACCGAGCGCTCTTGTCCAAGCAAACCACGGCGAGCCCTCAATAGCCGCAACCCCGCGCGCGGGCGTATTTGAAGTGGTAGGCATTTCGCACGGATCGCTTGCGCCCGTTAGCGCCAAAGCGCCTAAGACCGGCCGCGAGAAGTCTGGGACCGAGGTGAACAAGGAAGCGCCTAACGTTGATGAGAAACATCAACCGCCCAGTCGCCGCCAAAGACCGGGGAGCCGCGTAAGCCGAGCCAGGACCCGCGGGCGACCGAGACGAAACGAGCGCCAAGCGGACGCTGTCGTCCCGTGAGGAAAGGTTGTGAGATGATCGCAGCAGGCCAGCAGCGGTGCTCATAATTTGAACGTACGGAGTGAAGTTTGCTTTCAAGGCGCGCCCTCGGCACGGCGGAGCAAACAAAGCAGAAACGGGCCATTGGGGGCATCGACGGGCTGCAGCCGGTTTTCTACCGCTTGACAGCCGCCTCGATCGAACACGAGCGAGAAATGGCCAGCCACGGTGCGCGCGCTGGTCTCCTGATCGAACCCATAGAGCACATAAATGTCGCTCTGATGCGCGCGCACGCGTTCCTCGCCGATGCTGTACAAGCCGCTACTCGTGTCCCACATCCCCACGCTGAAGCCCTCTAGCCGGATGAAGGGGATGCGGGCGGGAAAAAACGGGATCATGAATGCAGTTGGGGCGGTGCCCGCCATCAAGACCAGCGCCTGATCGGGGCGTGGAATAGGCGGCACGTGCACCCCATAAAGCTCCCGATCCCAGGGGAGGTGGCCCCAATCGGCTGGACGCGTGGTGAGTGCGATAAGGCCCAGCAGGGCCGCGCTCGCAAGCATGGCCGCACGCCGCATCCGCGCCGCAGAGACTATCACGCCGACCAGGGCCGTGATCAAAACTGGTGCCAGCATCTCAATGGGCAGCAGATACCGCCAGACGGAAAAGAGGCCCAACCAGAGTACATATGCGACGGCGGCGAAGACGAGTACAAACCGCGCCGCCAGGTTGAGCGGCGGATGCCGGCGCCCGATTGCTAGCAGGGGCAGAGAGATAATGGCGAGCGCATAGAGCGCTGGTACGCGCAGATCGAAGAACGGCACCCCGGTGGCCATGAACTGACCACTCAACACCAAGAATGGAAATAGCAACACCTTCCACAGGCTGTCCTGTCCGTAATCATAGCGATAGGATTCAAGCGTCGCCAAGGGCGATTGGAAGACTTGGTTGAAAAATGGAAAGATCGGGTTTCCCGTCTTGGCCCACATGATCGCGAACCAAGGTCCGCCTGCTACCAGCAGCCCGATGCCAATGCCGACGCCGGCCGCAACCGCCACTGCCATCCGCTCGGGCCAGCGCCGCGGCACGACCAAGGCGGCGAGCACAAACGCCACACAGTAGACTGCCATAGTGAGCTTGAATCCCGCCGCAAGGCCGACTGGGAATCCTGCGATAGCCGCCCACATGATCGCCCGCATCGGCGAGGCCCGTGCAAGGCTTGGCATCGCTACCGCCGCCACCGCTAGCCCGCTCAACACGACTGCCGACATGAGATTGTCGATAAAAGTTGTGCCGTTCTCGGCAATGGCAACAGCGCCGGTCAGGCCGAGCGCAGCGAGCACCATCGCCGCCGGCCCCGACCGCCTTACTGACACGGGTGGCACCGTCCTTGCCAGCAGATAGAGCGGCGCATAGGCGAGGCCATACAAGGCGCCTAGCAGCGCGCCAATGAGCATCGGCGGCGCGTTCCACGCGAGCCAATAGAACGGCAGATAAGGGATGGGATTGGTAAAAGTGGGTCCCGTGAATGCCGGGACAGTGTCGAACAGGATACGATCATTAAGCAGCGCGTATGGAATGTAGAAGTGATAGTTCTGCTGATCGTAGTTGGCATCCTGCCCGAGCGCGAGCGCAAGTAAGGCGCAGGCAGCCGAGGCCACGGCGGTGTATGCCGCGATGGTCCAGCCGTTGCCGCGCCGGACGGGTAATCCTGCTTCTGTCATGGCTGCGACGCCGAACTGTCGATCGGGAACCCGATCGCCGGCTGCGGCGCAAGGACCGCGAGTGGCCAAGCGATTGGCGCGCCGCCTAGAAGCGTAAGGACCTCGCGCGGCAGCATGGGATCCGCTGAGATGCGTTGCGTATCCCCGAACTATAGCAGCCTTGAACCACCCAGCGAGTGCCAAAATTGGCACCGACGGATGCCGACCGTCCTATCGGGCCCAATGGCCGTTACGGGTCACGAGCCGCAGTTGCGAGCGCGCTGTCGTCACCTCCGGTGAACATCGCATAGCTGCCGACTTTGACACCTATGCCAGCCTCGGCGGACCATGGCCACCCATGCTTACCCTTCAGCGTCTTATTTCTGCTGACATGGTCCGAAGCGGTGGGACTCAACAACCCGTCAACGCCTCCGTCTAGAAGTACGAGCGAGAGCGTCCAAGCTCTCGGATTGCGCTCTGGCTGCCGGAATTTGCGAATCGGCCCGGATCGAGCGTAACGAAATGACCGGCCGGGCAGCGGCCGTGCCGGGAACCGGCCGCCATACGACCGGCGGGTCAGATTGTTGAGCGGGCGTCGCACTGCGCCGGGTTGGGGCAACTCTTGTCCCGGGAGCGGAGTGGAATTCTCACCGACGAAAGGCCCTCCCGGCCCGGCGGGCGATACCTGTGCACCAGGGCGGATGGCGACCGGGCTCAAGCGCGCTCACGACCGGCGCAGGTCCACCTTGCCGTCTCCCGAGGTCTTGCTATATCGGGGCTTTCCACATCCCGATCTCGTTTCGCAGGGCCGCCCCATGACGACCACCGACACCGCTCACATCACCCGCCCGTTCCAGGCCGAGGTTTCCGAATTACTGCATCTGATGGTGCATTCGGTCTATTCGGAAACCGAAATCTTCCTCCGGGAACTGATCTCGAATGCGTCGGATGCCTGCGACAAGCTGCGCTATGAGGCGATCGCCAGTCCCGCCCTGATCGGGGAGGGCGAGGCGCCGAAGATCCGCGTCATTCCGAACAAGAAGGCTGACACCCTGACCGTGGCCGACAGCGGCATCGGCATGGACCGGCAGGAGCTGATCGACAATCTCGGTACCATCGCCCGTTCCGGCACCAAGGCCTTCGTGGCGCGCCTGAACGAAGCCAAGGACGGGACCGGCCTGATCGGCCAGTTCGGCGTCGGCTTCTATTCCGCCTTCATGGTGGCCGATCGCATCGTCGTCACCAGCCGCCGGGCCGGCAGCGCCGAGGCCTGGACCTGGACCTCCTCGGGCGGCGCCGGATTCGAGGTCGCGCCGGCCGGCGAGGAAGACGCCGCCCGTGTCACGCGCGGCACCGAGATCGTGCTGCACCTGAAAAGCGACGCCGCCAAATATCTCGAGCCGCACGAGATCGAGCGCGTCGTCACGGCCTATTCCGACAACATCCAGTTTCCGATCGAACTCGTCCCCGAGGAGGGCGAGCCACGGCAGATCAATTCGGCCAGCGCGCTGTGGCAGCGCTCGAAATCCGAACTCACCAGCGAGGATTACGCCAAGGCCTACAAGTCGATCGCGCACGCCTTCGATGAGCCGGCGATGACGCTGCATTATCGCGCCGAGGGCCGCTATTCCTACGCGGTGCTGCTGTTCGCGCCTTCGATGAAGCCGTTCGACCTGTTCGAGCCGGCGCGCAAGGGCAAGGTGAAGCTCTATGTGCGGCGGGTTTTCATCACCGACGATGCCGACCTGCTGCCGCCTTACCTGCGCTTCATCCGCGGTGTGATCGACAGCGAGGACCTGCCGCTCAACATCTCCCGCGAAATGCTGCAGAACAATCCGCAACTCGTGCAGATCCGCAAGGCCGTGACCACTCGCGTGATCGGCGAACTCGAAGCGCTCCATGACAAGGAGCCGGAGAACTTCACCAAGATCTGGGACGCCTTCGGCGCCGTCATCAAGGAAGGCATCTACGAGGATTTCGAGCGGCGCGAGAAGCTGCTCGCGCTGGCGCGATTCACCACGACCACGGGCGAGGGACGCTCGCTCAAGCAATATCTCGCCGACCTCAAACCGAACCAGACCGAGATCTATCTGCTGGCCGGTGACAGCATCGAGCGGCTGAAGTCCAATCCACGGCTCGAAGCGGCGCGTGCCCGCGGCATCGAGGTGCTGCTCCTGACCGATGCGGTCGATGCGTTCTGGACCTCGGCGCGGCTCGACTTCGAAGGCAAGCCGTTGAAGTCATTGAGCCAGGGCGACATCGATTTCGATCTCATTCCGCTGCTCGAGGAGCATGCCAAGGATGACGACAAGGACAAGGCGGAGTCTGCGGCCGATGACGCAGACACGATCGCGCGCATCAAGGCGAGCCTCGGCGAACGCGTCACCGACGTGAAGTCCTCGACGCGGCTCACCACCAGCGCCTCCTGCCTCGTCGCCGGCAGTCACGGCCCGGATCGGGAGCTGGAACGGCTGCTGTCGCAGCAGGCGCGCGGCGCGCGGTCGAGGCCGATCCTGGAGATCAACCTGCGGCATCCGCTGGTCGGCGCGATCGCAAGCGCGGCCGCGGGTGCCACAACCATCGATGATTTGTCGATGCTGCTGCTGGAGCAGGCGCAGATCCTCGACGGCGAACTGCCGGAGGATCCCGCCGCCTTCACCGCGCGGCTCAATCGCCTGGTGCTGCAGGGGGTGGCGTAGCTGGCGCAATCCTGGGGCGCTCTCGATACCGCCGCCGACCGGTAGTGGCCTGCCTTGTCGCAAGGGCCGAAGACGTGTTCGCGCGGATATCTGCCGATCCTCCCCGCACGGTGGTCTCGCCGTCGCCGGCGCGATCTGGCGGAGAGCCAACACGTTTTCAATAATGTGATCGAGGAATGGGCGCAGGCGTAGCCTGGCAATCAAGAGCTGCTTGCCCTCGCGCGCGAGGAGGTCGCCAATTACCGCAAGGGCGAGTGATCCTTGCTCAAATCGGCGATCGACCTGCTAGTATACAGCGCGCTATCGGCGAAGCTACCGCCTCACATCAGGCACGCTTCTTTACCTCAAATTTGTAGAAGCCGTGCTTTTTCACGTTTGCACGAGCAATTCCAGAATGTTTGCTCGGCGCGAAGGTTTGAGATGCCGTCCAGCTCTCAACGGGAGGCGACTATGAAGATTCTAACTAACGTCGTTTTAACGGGCGCCCTCATGCTCTCGGCCGCGCATGCGGAACCGATCAAGCTCAAGCTCTCCTCTATCTCCTCGGATCGCGCGAAAGCATATCTCGTTGTAGTGAAACCATTCGTCGATGCGGTGAATGCTGAAGGCAATGGCCGCATCGAAATCGTGGCCTATTTCAGCGGGCGCATCAGCCCCGCTCTGACTGAGCAACCGGATACCGTCATCGATGGTCGCGCCGATCTCGCGATGATCTTCCCAAGCTATTCACCCGGGCGATTTCCTGATGCCGGGGTTTTGCAATTGCCGGGACTGTTTCACGATGCGCAGGAAGCGACCTACGTGTTCCGCCGCCTCGTCGAGAAAGGAGCGATGAGTGGCATTACGGATTTCATCGTTGTCGGCGTTACCATGGGTCCGGCGGAGATCATTAACACGCGTAAGCAGACCGCTTCATTCGCCGACCTGAAGGGTCAAACCATCCGCGTGAACAATTCCATTCAGGGAGATGCACTGCGTCGCCTTGGCGCGATCCCGGTGGAGCTGCCGCTGAAAGCAGCCATGGATTCACTTGGGCAAGGAAAGATCGATGGTGCGACCAGTCCGCCTTTCTTGCTCTTTGACTACGGTATCGGCCGCCTCACGAGCAAACATTTTCTCATCGAGGCCGGGGGCGTGCCCGCCGCACTGATCATGAACCGCAAGACATTTGACAGTCTTCCGCCGCAGGATCAGGCGCTCATTCGCAAATATGGCGGAAGCTGGCTCGACAAGCGTTCAGCCGCATTAGCCGTCGCGCTGAACGAGGAAGTCCTCACGCAGATAAGCGCTGACCCTCTCCGCGCGGTGGTTTCGCCATCTCCGGCGGAGCAGGCGGAGAGCCAACGCGTCTTCGACAGCGTGATCGAGGAATGGGCCCGGGCACGGCCCCGCAACCAAGAACTGCTTGCCCTTGCGCGCGAGGAAATCGCCAATTACCGGAAGGGAGAGTAATTGCGCTTACTCTCAAACATTTCGTTTCCCCGAGCGATCGCGCTCTTCGTCGCGGCCGTCATTCTGCTTGCTGCCGGCACCTGGTTCATCGTGCAGACGACCGTCAACCACTTGATCACTCAGTATGTGCAAGGCACCACGCATCAATGGGCCGAGTTCCTTGCGGAAAACGTCAGCGACCTTGGCGAGATCGCCGACGGCGAATGGCCTTCATCGGCGAGCCTGGCGTTTTTCGAAGCGACACGCAAATCGGACACCGTCTTTCGCTACGTCATCTTCAATCGCTATGGCTACTCACAGCTTGTGATCGACCATGATCGCATTGCGCCTGTCGACCTCTCGGAATTCAGTTCAGAGGCTGTTGAGGCGATGAAGACCGGAAAGACAACCGGCGCCATCAAGGCCGACCCGAAGACGGGGATCGAATATGGCGTGGCCTATGTTGCAGCAACAACGAATGGCAAAGCCGTTGCGGCTGTCGGCGCCTATGTCGATCAGGCGGAGGCGGCAAAGGTCTTCACACGCTCGTCGTGGATGTCGGCGATCGCGTTGTTCCTCTTGACGGCGATAGCCTTCGCAGTGCCTGCGGTCGGCTGGTATCGGCGCACGCGGGAAAAGCAGCAGGCGGACCGGCGCATCCGTTATCTCGCGCATCATGACGTCCTGACGGGCATAGCTAACCGCATACAACTCATCGACCGGTTGCAGAAAGCCATCGCCATTCTGCCCTCCACGGGAATGATGATCGCTGTCCACTTCTTCGACCTCGACCACTTCAAGCAGGTCAATGATACGCTCGGCCACGACGCCGGTGACTTCCTGCTCAGTACGATTGGCGAACGTCTCAAAGCCATGGTCCGCCTCGAGGACGTGGTGGCACGCCTCGGTGGTGACGAGTTCGTCGTCGTGCAAACGTCCGTGTCCGAGCCGGCTCAGGCCGAGGCTTTTGCGACACGCATGAGCGAGGTGCTGCGCGCTCCCGCCTATTTCAAGGAGCAGGAAATCTGCCCGCAATTGACCATCGGTATCGCGCTGGGACCAAGGGACGGTACCACGCCGGAGCGGCTGCTCAAGAGTGCTGATCTCGCACTTTATAGCGGCAAGATCGCCGGCCGCGGCGTCATCCGCTTCTTCACGGCGGAGATGGACGAAGCGCTGCAAACGCGCATTCGGCTCGATCGCATCATCCGCGACGCCATCGCAAACAACGGCTTCGTCCTGCACTATCAGCCCATCCTGGAGATGAACGGCCAGAAGTTGATTGGCTTTGAGGCGCTCGCCCGGCTGAATGGACCGGACGGCGTGCCTATCCCGCCGGGGGTGTTCATCCCGATGGCAGAAGAGATACACGTCATCGATAAACTCGGGGAATGGGTGTTGAAGGAGGCTTGCCGAACGGCTGCGACTTGGCCGAAGGATCTGACCGTCGCGGTCAATCTTTCAGCGGCCCAGTTCGAGTCAGGCGATGTCGAACAGATTGTCACCGCGGCCCTTGAGGAATCCGGTCTCGAGCCGCGCCGCCTGGAGTTGGAAATTACCGAATCTTTGCTGCTGGACGATAGCGGCGCCACGCTCGGCATTCTGCATCGCTTCAAGGAGAAGGGGATCTCGGTCGTCTTGGACGACTTCGGCACGGGCTATTCCAGCCTGAACTATCTCTGGAAGTTCCCGTTCGACAAGATCAAGATCGACCGCAGCTTCATGCAAAGCTTCGGTGGCGACAGCCACCAGGCCGAGACGATCGTGAAGACCATCCTCGCACTCGGGCGAGAAATGCATATGCGCGTCACCGTCGAAGGCGTCGAAACCTCACAGCAGGTCGAATTCCTCTACGATTCTGACGCCGATCAGGTGCAAGGCTTCTACTTCGGCCATCCAGTAACGTCCTCTGAACTGAGTGCCGATGTCCTGGGCGAGTTCATGAAATCGATGGCTGCGTCGCAGGACAAGCCATCCGACACGCCCAAAAAGACAGCTGTGGGTTAGTATGCGTCAGTGGACGGCCACTATTTAGCGGACATGCTCCCGTATCTTGGCAGATGCCGAGAAATGGCATTGCCGCCCTGGTCCAGTGCATCAACCTCGCCGACGCCAGCCACATGCGCAGGCAGCGAACCGCTTCTGCCTCCGGCTCGCGGCCCGGCGCGGCATCACCGCCCTTGATATCGCTCAAGCGACGGATGACGATTTTCGGCGAGTCTCGCGGGCGATTGCACAAGCAGGGACTGGCCGATGTCGTTTGAGCGAATCCTGCGATGGGCCCTCGTCGCCATCGCCATTGCCGGGCTGGCGGCGGGCGCGATCGCCTACGGCCAGGGCCGCGCTGATCTGGCCGATCTCTGTTTCATGTTTGCGACGCTGCCGGTGATCGCAGGACTTGGCGTTTCCATGGTGCGCGATCTGCTGGCCGGCCGGCTCGGGGTCGATGCCATCGCGCTGGTCTCGATGAGCGCTGCCGTGGCGCTCGGCCAGCCGCTGGCGGGCGCCGTGGTCGCGCTGATGTATTCCGGCGGCAATGTGCTGGAGGATATTGCCATCGCCCGCGCCGAGCACGATCTGCGCGCGCTGGTCGATCGTGCGCCGCGCGAGGCCCACCGCCGCGTCGTTGGCCGCATCGAGGACGTGCCTGTCGGCTCGGTCGCAGTCGGGGATCAGCTCCTGGTCCGGGCCGGCGAGGTCATCCCCGTCGATGGCGTCATCGCCTCGGCGGCAGCAACCATCGACGAATCGGCGTTGACTGGCGAGCCGATCCCCGTGGTCAAGCCGCGCGGCGCCGCGGTGCTCTCGGGGTCGCTGAACGCCGGTGAAACCTTTGACCTCGCGGTGACGGCGGCCGCCGGCGAAAGCACCTATGCCGGCATCATCAGGCTGGTTACATCGGCGCAAACCGCCAAGGCGCCGTTCGTGCGGCTCGCCGACCGCTACGCGCTGGTCTTCCTGCCCGTGACACTCGTCGTCGCAGCGCTCGCCTATGCGATCTCGGGCGATATCATTCGCAGCCTCGCGGTGCTGGTCGCGGCGACGCCCTGTCCGCTGATCCTGGCCGCTCCCGTGGCCTTCATCGCCGGGGTCGCCCAGGCCGCCAGGCGCGGCATCCTGGTCAAGGGTGGCGGGCCGCTGGAGGCGCTGGCGCGTGCGCATACCGTGCTGTTCGACAAGACCGGAACCCTGACCGTCGGCGGCGCGCGGCTGCTCTCGGTCGAAGTCGCGCCGGGGGAATCCGCCGACGCGGTGCTGATGTTGGGCGCCTCGCTGGAACAGGCCTCGCACCACGTGCTGGCCAGGGCCGTCGTCGACGCGGCGGTCGCGCGTGGGCTGACGCTCAAGGTGCCCGAGCAGGTCAGGGAATCCATGGGGTCGGGGCTGCACGGGGTGATCGACGGACGGCGCGTCGGCGCGGGCTCGCGCGACCTCATGCTCGCTGCCGGCGAAATCGCCCCGTGGGCGGCGCGCGCGATCCGGCGGGCGTCGTGGCGTTCGGCGCTGATCGTGTTCGTGGCAGTGGAGGGCCGCCCGATCGGGGCGCTGCTGCTGGCCGACGAATTGCGAGCGGATACGCCACGGGCAATCCGCCTGTTGCGCGACGCGGGCATTGCCCGGATGGTGATGGTGACGGGTGACCGTGCCGCCGCCGCGCAGGCGATCGGCGCAGCGCTTGATCTCGATGCCGTGCTCGCCGATCGCGTGCCCGCCGACAAGGTCGATGCGGTGCGCGCCGAGCAGCGGCTGCATCCGACCATCATGGTCGGCGACGGCATCAACGATGCCCCGGCGCTCGCCTGCGCCGATGTCGGCATCGCGCTGGGCGCCCGCGGCGCCAGCGCTTCCTCGGAAGCCGCCGATATCGTGATCCTTGCCGACCGGCTCGACCGGGTCGGCGAGGCGATCGTGATCGCGCAGCGGGCGCGGCGGATCGCGGTCGAAAGCATCGTCGCGGGCATGGGCCTGTCGCTGCTGGCCATGGCAGCCGCGACCCTCGGCTTTTTGGCGCCGGTGCCGGCGGCAATCGTGCAGGAGGCAATCGACGTCGCCGTGATCCTCAATGCGCTCCGTGCGCTCGCGCCGGCCCATGGCCGGGCCAGCCGTCACATCACCGCCGAGGACGGACGCGGGCTGCATCGCGACCATCTCGCCCTGATCGGCAATCTCGACCGGCTGCGCGCGATCGTCGATGGGCTCGACGATGCCGCGTCCGAGGACGCCGCGGCGTTGATCGTGGAAGCCAACCGGCTGGTGCAGGATCAGGTGGTGGTGCATGAGCGCGACGACGAGGGCAGCATCTATCCGAGGCTCGCCCAGGTCCTGCGCGAGCGCCACAGCCTGTCCGCCATGAGCCGGGCCCATCGCGAGATCCTGCATCTGGCGCGGCTGCTCGCCCGCGTCACCGAGGACCTGCCGACCGAGAAGGTCGACCGCTACCTGATCCGCGACGCGCAGCGGATGATCGAGGCGATCGAGACCCTGGTGCGCATGCACACCGCCCAGGAGGAAGACATCTACGAGGCGGTCGTCGCGCAGGCGGCCTGATCGACGTCCCCTGATCTGGATCAAGGACGCGCCGCCGAAATCGGCATCTACTGGCACAAGATGGCCACTTTGCAGCCGTACCGGATGGGTTTGCAGCCAGTTGCGGTACACTGTTCGAGCGGAGCGAGCGCGCACATGAACTACGATGTCTTTTTCGACCGGGCCCTGAATCAGCTCCACGACGAGCGCCGCTATCGGGTTTTCGCCGACCTCGAACGTCTCGCGGGACGTTTCCCGCATGCGATCTGGCATTCCCCGCAAGGGCCGCGCGACGTCGTGATCTGGTGCTCGAACGACTATCTCGGCATGGCCCAGCATCCGAAAGTCGTGGGCGCGATGGTCGATGCCGCCACGCGCATGGGGACCGGCGCCGGCGGAACGCGCAACATCGCCGGCACCAACCACCCCCTGGTCGTTCTGGAGCGCGAACTCGCCGAGTTGCATGGCAAGGAAGCGGCGCTGGTGTTCACCTCCGGCTATGTCTCCAACGAAACCGGTATCGCCACCATCGCCAAGCTGCTGCCGAACTGCCTGCTGCTGTCGGATGGCCTGAACCACAATTCGATGATCGAAGGCGTGCGCAAGTCCGGCGCCGAGAAGATCGTCTGGCGCCATAACGACCTCGGTCATCTCGAACAATTGTTGCGTGCGGCCGCTTCCGATCGTCCGAAACTGATCCTCTGCGAAAGCCTGTATTCGATGGACGGCGACATCGCGCCGCTGCATCGCATCTGCGATCTCGCCGAGCGTTATGGCGCGCTCACCTATGTCGACGAGGTGCATGCGGTCGGCATGTATGGTCGCCATGGCGGCGGCATCTCCGAGCGCGATGATGTGGCGGCGCGGATCGACATCATCGAAGGCACGCTCGCCAAGGCGTTCGGCTGCCTCGGCGGCTATATCGCCGCGAAGGCGAACCTGATCGATGCCGTGCGCTCCTACGCGCCCGGCTTCATCTTCACGACCGCGCTGCCGCCCGCGATCTGCGCGGCGGCGACCGCCGCGATCCGGCATCTGAAGACCTCGCAATGGGAGCGCGACCGCCATCAGGATCGCGCCGCGCGCCTGAAATCGGTGCTGAACGCCGCGCGTCTGCCGGTGATGCCGAGCGACACCCACATCGTCCCCGTGCATATTGGCGACGCCGAGAAATGCAAGCTGGCGTCCGATCTGCTGCTGTCGGATCACGGCATCTATATCCAGCCGATCAACTATCCGACGGTGCCGCGCGGCATGGAACGGCTGCGGATCACGCCATCACCCTATCACGATGACGCGCTGATCGATCACCTCGCCGAAGCGCTGGTCGATGTCTGGGACCGGCTCGGCCTGCCGCGGCAGGCGCTGGTGCTTGCGGCGGAATAGCCTGGTCACCCAACGAGCTTCGTGAACGATCAGCCGGCGGCATGCCGCCGGTCGCTACGACGGTTGGCGGCATGGCCACCCGTTTGCGGAGCCATGCGGCGACCTGCCGAATTGGAGTGGGTTTTCCCGTAATGCAATGACGCGGGCCGCCTTGCCTGCTAACCTTCTCCGATGGTCGAAATCCATTCTGCCATGCATCTTAAAAAAACAGAAAAGCCGGGGAGAAAAAGATATGAAAATTTGGAGCTCCGCTCTCGGAATATCGTTGCTGGTTCTGACCATCGCACCCGCAGCCGCGGTCGATTCCAGCATCAAGGGGACATCGGCCGCGTCCGTTGACGCCGTGTGGGCCAAGGTCGGCGATTTTTGCGGCATCGCAAACTGGCATCCCGCGATCGAAAAATGTGCCCTGTCCGCCGACGGCAAGACCCGCACCTTGTCGCTGAAGGGCGGAGGCAGCATCGTCGAGAAGCTCGAGAAACGCGATGATGCCCAGCATACCTACAGCTATTCCATCGTCGAGGGGCCGCTGCCGGTGGCCAACTACATGTCGACGATCAGCGTCACCAAGGACGGCGCGGGGGCGATGATCACCTGGAACGGCCATTATGACGCCAAGGGCGCGAGCGAGGCGGATGCCAAGAAGACCATCGATGGCGTTTATCAGGCCGGCGTGGACGTACTTGTGAAGTAGGCTCAACGATCAGGTGAGGGGCGCGGGTCACACGCTCGTTCTCGACGTGTGACCCGAATGACCCCGCGTATCGCGGCACCACTTGAGCGGTGATGTGTTCTCTGGGCGGTCGAGGCGGAACAGGAGGCCGCAATATCTGGCGAAGAAGACCTTCCTGAGGGAACCCGGACAGCATGATGCTCGTAGTCTTCCGGAGCGCTGCTTGCAGATTGATCCGCATCAATTACATCTGCGGCCGTGCGCCTTAGGGAGCACAGATCGACGGAACGATAGGTCAGTCGATCTGCCCCTTTCCGAGGGAGCTGCCCCATGACCTCTTCGAGCGTGACTGCATCTCGCGTGACTGCGTCGACCAAAAAAGTTTCGAGCCAGTCTCCGTCATCCGCCGAGCCGCGGCATGACAAGGACGTCAGCGCCGATTGTGGTCCGATGTCGCAGCAAGACGTTTCCGACGCCCATGGCCATGAGATGCATCCGCAAGAGCTGGTGCGACTGGTCGGCTGTCATGAAAGCGATGCGGAAGCGGCGCGACGCGCGGCGCGGGATCGCAAGTAGCTCAACGGTTACGTGCGACGGGATGATCGACCGCTCGCGCGTCATCTCTCGTGCTTCGGCAGGTCGATGCGCCGGTCCAGGAATTCGGGCGGCCCTTCAATCAGGCGGCGCGTGCGGCGCTCCCGCTCCTCGGCGGACAGCGATGGGTCGAGCATCCGTGCGATCTGCGCGACGGCACGCTCTTCGCTATCGGCCGGTTCGCGCAGAACAGTTCGATGCGGGCCCGGCGATGCGTCGAGGCCAAGTTCCACGAGCTGGCGAATAGCCTCCGATCGGACCGTGTTGTGCGTCTCCGCCCAGGCATCGATGTCCGCGGTGAGCCGCTGCGACAGTTTCACCGCGCTGATGGCATCGCGCCCAACGCGTGCGGCATGTCTGCGATCTCCGTCGTCGTAGCTGGGCACGTTCATCGCTCCGGCCTATCACCCCGGATGTCCTGGTAGCCGCCTTTCATCCCCGGCGACTTGACCCTGATCAATGTCGCTGCGAATAACCTCCCCAAAAGGCCGGGTGATTGTCCCGTGCCGCGTTGCCCGGGGGCAATTCGATGCGATTCCTGCACACGTTCCAGCTGTTCGATTTCCTCGATACGCTCGTCAGCCTGCTGGTTGCGTTCGTGTTCGGAACGCTGATCGGCGCCGAGCGCCAGTACCGGCAGCGCAGCGCGGGCCTCAGGACCAATGTCCTCGTCTCGGTAGGCGCCGCTGCGTTCGTCGATCTCGCCAACCATCTGACCGGCGCCGACGGCAGCGTGCGGGTGATCGCCTATGTCGTCTCCGGCATCGGCTTTCTCGGCGCCGGTGCGATCATGAAGGAGGGCATGAATGTCCGCGGCCTCAACACGGCGGCGACGCTGTGGGCGTCCGCGGCTGTCGGATCCTGTGCCGGTGCCGACATGATCGCGCAGTCGGCCGCGCTGACATTGTTCGTGCTCGCCGGCAACACCCTGCTGCGTCCGCTGGTCAACGCGATCGACCGCATTCCCTTGAACGAACAGACGTCTGAGGCGAATTACGAGCTTATCGTTACGACCGACGCCGCCAGGGCCGCCGCGGTTCGCGAGGCCCTCAGCGATCGGCTGGAACTGGCGAAATATCCGGTCCGGGAGACCAGCGTGGTGTACCGGTCGACCGACAATGTCGAGGTCTCAGCAATGCTGGTGAGCCTCGCTGTCGATCCCGCCGATCTCGATGCCGTGGCGGCCGAGCTTGCGAACCTGCCCGGCGTGAGCCACGCGACGTGGAATGTCAGCGCTCTGGATTGACCAGCCGATGGTGCGGCGCGCCAATCTATCGAGGGACACCTGGAGCCGGATGACTTTTGTTTGAATCGATCTATCCGCTGGCTCGGTCCACCTCGCCCCGCTTGCGGGGAGAGGTCGAAATTCGCGCTAGCGAATTTCGGGTGAGGGGGACTCACCGCGCATTCGGTGTTTGTGGAAGCAGCCCCTCACCCCAACCCTCTCCCCGTGAAGAAGAACGGGGAGAGGGAGCGCACCTGCCGTGCTGCTAGGATCATGGTGTCACCGGGGTTGCCGAGGTGACGGCACGCTCAATGTCCGCCGCGGGCAAAGATCTCGTAGAATGCGATGACGACCTCGAACGCGATCAGGACGATGACGATGATCTCGAGCCGGAGCGAGCGCTTGGTGTCGACGATGTCGGCGAGCGTCGTGGCGGTGTCGGACACCACCGTGAGCTTGCGGTTCAGGGTTTCCATGCGCTCGCTCAGTTCGTATTCGTCCTCCAGACGTGCATAGAGCCTCTCCAGGTCGGGTCGGTCCCACAGCACATCAGGCTTTTCGCCGACCGCGACCCGTCCCGACACACGGTGCTGCACCAGCAGCGCCTCGCCCATCAGCTTCAGCAGTTCGGTTCGGCTTTTCGAGGTCTTGCCGGATTTCGCGAGTTCGCGCGCAAAGGGCTCGATGGTGTCGAAGACGTTGGTGACCTCGCGTTCGCCACGCCCGAGCACGACGCTCTTGGCCAGCGCATCGGATACGATCAGGAGCCTTTCAATCGAGAACTCCTTGACCAGGATCGGCCCGCCCACCGGGATCGGCTCTTCGGCCTCCCCGGCGGTTTCTATCTTCGCCCACTCTTCCTCATGCGGCGAGATGGCGCCAAAGGTGCGCGGCTTGAGCTTGTCGAGAAACTCCGCCTCCTCCTGTGCCGACAATCCGATCAGCACCGCAACGCCATAGCGAAACACCACCGCCAGACCGCTCTCGCCGACCCGCACCGCCAGGGGCGTGCTCGAGAGAATCTGGCCCTCGAAACCGGCGGTGTTGATGCGATCGCCGAGTTGCAGCGCGTGCGCCGTGATCTGCCGAGTGGATGGGTCCGAACCTGTCATGCCGCAAAACTACCAGACGGCAGGTGAGTTTTCGATGACGGGGCAGGGTGGGAATGGACCGTTTTCCACCTGGAGGGCTGTTTAACTGCCGGTGGATTGCTGTATTCAAGAGGAGAGGCTTTATGGTCTCGTTGAACCGATCTGGACGACGAGCCGTATCTGGAACGAAACGGGCGAATTGGACGCGATCTCCGATGACGAGCAGCGACAATTTCTATAGCCGCATTCCCGTATTCCGAGGCTTTGCCAGCCTGATGGAGCCGTCGCTCTATTCGCCGCTGCCCGATGACTGGACCGTCGGCGTCGCCGACATCGTGGAATCGACCAAGGCCATCGCGCAGGCGCGCTACAAGGCGGTCAACATGGCCGGCGCCGCCGTGATCGCGGCCGTGACCAACGCGCTGGAGGGACGTGAATTTCCGTTCGTGTTCGGCGGCGACGGCGCGAGCTTTGCGATCTCGCCCGACGATCTCGATCGCACCCGCGAGGCGCTGGCGGCGACCGCGGCCTGGGTCAGCAGCGACCTCGACCTCGTGATGCGCGTGGCGCTGGTCCCGGTCACCGCGATCCGGGCGCAGGGCCTGGACGTCCGTGTCGCGCGCTACGGACCGTCGGCCAATCTGTCCTATGCGATGTTCTCCGGCGGCGGGCTTGGCTGGGCCGAAGCCGCGATGAAGCGCGGCGAGTTTGCGGTGCCGGCAGCGCCCCCTGGTACGCAGCCGGACCTCTCGGGCCTGTCCTGCCGCTTTGAGGAAATTCCCTCCGCGCGCGGCCTCATCCTGTCCGTGCTGGTCGTTCCCGCGCGCGACGCCGATCCGCTGGCGTTTCGCAAGGTGATCGAGGATGTCATCGCGCTGGTCGAGCGCAGCCCGGATGCGGGACGGCCGGTGCCATCGGGCGGGCCGCCGTTGCGCTGGCCGCCCGCGGGCCTCGACTTTGAGGCGCGCGCCGCCCGCGGCGGATCGCTGTTCAAGCGGCGCGCCTATACGCTGGGGCTCACGCTGTTTGCCTACGTCGTCATGCGCTTCGGCATCACGGTCGGCGGCTTCGTGCCGAAGGTCTATACCCGGCAGGTGGTGGAGAATTCCGACTTCCGCAAATATGACGACGGCTTGCGCATGATTCTCGATTGTACCGAAGACCTCGGGAGCGCGCTGACCGCGCGTCTGGTTGCCGCGGCGGACCAAGGTGTGGTGCGCTATGGGTTGCACCGGCAGGACGCGGCGATGATGACCTGCTTCACGCCGTCCGCGATGCGCAGCGATCACGTGCATTTCATCGACGGCGCACAGGGCGGCTATGCCTCGGCCGCCACCGCCTTGAAGGCGACGGCCGGCTGAAATATTCGCGGCTGCTGGTCCCACGCTTCAACTGACTTGAAGGGGTTAGAGAGCCCGAAAGTGTGGGTTCGATTAATGCAGGAACGTCGCAATCTTTCCGACGAGGTCGAGGAAATCTCGCGTTCGAACCCCATTCGAGTTTCGATTCAATTCCACGACCTCGACAACGACAAGCTGCTTCTCCGGCAGGACGGCGATGTGTTGACCGCCGTACCCCGACGCAAGGATAGCTCCCTCACCCCACGCGCTGGGATCGAGTACCCACCACAGATAACCATATCCGCGGTCCTTTCTATCCGTTTCCGAGTAAGCTCGCGTCGATTCCGCGACCCACCGGGACGGAATGATCTCCGCACCGTTCCATCGCCCCTTATTTAGAAAAAGCAGGCCGAACCGCGCGAGATCTCGTGCGCTCATGTTGAACACGTAGGCGCGATAGAGGGAAGAGCCGTCCCCAATGGCGATGCCGTCGTGGGCCGTGAAATCCTCCATGCCGATTGGACGGGCGATCCAACGCTCGAAGCCGTTGAAGGCGTTTTCGTCGGTCGCCTTTTCATAGATCGCTCCAAGCGCGTTGAAGTCCCAATTGTTATAGTACCAGAAGGCACCAGGTGGGTGCGCTCCGCGAGCCGGTCGTGCCAGCTTCTGCTCCCCGGTCTCATAAGCCGCCGTATGATAAACGCCGGAGCGAGACATCAGCAGTTGGCGGACGGTTGCCTGCCTTTCTTCCGGGGTTAGCGACGGCGCCGTATCGTCGATGCCCAGTTGCCCAAGGGACTTGGCAATGTCGATCTGACCACGTTCCACGGCAATGCCGAAAAGCGCACTCAGCAGGCTCTTACGGACAGAACGAACGTTGACTTTGCGTGTGATGTCACCTGACGTTGCCAGGACGAGATCGTTCTGCACGACCATGACTGCCGTGGGCCGGTGTTCACGGACGTAGTCCTGGACCGCGCTCTCAACGGGCGTGGGGGCCGCGCGCGGGTCAACGGTCGCCCATGTGGCGCCGGGCTCTGCTCTTGCTGCGCTGGACGAGACCGCCAAAATGGCGAGCAAAACCGAAAACCACATTGCGACCGTCGCTGTGAGATTTGAGGGCATGGTTGAAACTTGAGGCGGTTGCGATGACCGAGTCTGCAGGCGAAGACCGGCCGCCATCGAGGCATGGCAGACATCGGGCAAGCCGCATTCCGTTCAATTTGGCAGAAGCTACCGGCTAACTAGTTTCTGTCGCGAAACGCAGTTTATCCTTTAAAATAGCTGGTTTCTCGTAGTTTTTCTTGCTGCATTTTCTTGAAGTGTCCGTGTGTCTGTGGACACATGTTTGACATGGAGCATATTGATTCG